>MDTE01174335.1_pt1 | contig 10215 bp, 6 predicted proteins | sample 811231 | NCBI WGS metagenome assembly MDTE01 (sample SAMN05326651, study PRJNA326480) | marine metagenome | isolation source: seawater | place: Indian Ocean: Red Sea | collected 2010 | reverse complement strand
GTACGCCCCCTGGGACTTGAACCCAGAACCTGCGGATTAAGAGTCCGATGCTCTGCCAATTGAGCTAGAGGCGCTTACTGGCAGGGATTCTACCGGTGCCCCTAGGGGCGGGCACCGGAGTAGCGGAACTGCTTGGGGTGACCGAGGGGATTCGAACCCCCGACATCCTGGACCACAACCAGGTGCTCTAACCAGACTGAGCTACGGCCACCAAGTGGCCGCCATGCTACGGCCTGACTGTCGTGCTCCCGCGTCGCTTCTGAGGTGCCGGCGGGAGTCGTCAGACGCGAGGACGGTGTGCGATCCTGCTCTGATGGTGACCAGAGTGGCTGTCATTGGCGGCGGCATCGCAGGGGTTAGTGCTGCACACCATCTGCTGGAGGTCGATCCCACGCTCGACGTCATCCTCCTTGAGATGGAGTCCACTCTTGCGCACCACACCACTGGCCGCTCGGCAGCCCTGTTGCTTGAGAACCTTGGAACACCTTCGACTCGAATCCTGTGTTCGGCCAGCCTTGATTACCTCCGCAACACACCTGACAACGTGGTCGACGCCCCTCTACTTACCCATCGTCAGGTGCTGCATGTAGGGACTGTGGCGCAGGACGAAGCCATCGATCGGGTACTTGCGGAGGGGATCAATTCAGCCACAACGCCAACTATTGAAGTCGACATCAATGAAGCTCTGCGGCTTTTCCCACTGTTGAAACGTGATCGCGTGCACCGGGCCATCCTCGAACCCGATAGCGCCGACATCGATGTAGGAGGTCTCCATCAATCGTTTGTCCGAGGCCTTCGCCGGGCTGGAGGGCGCATCACAACCATGACTCGGGTCGACGCGGCCATTCCAGATGGCGACGGTTGGAATCTCGACACCACCGATGGGCCACTCGGTGCCGATCTGATCGTGAACTGCGCCGGAGCGTGGGGTGATGTCGTGGCGGCGCGAGCAGACATCGAGTCAGTCGGGCTTCAACCAATGCGCCGAACGGCTTTCATGGTCGACGGTCCTGGCCTCGATACAACAGGGTGGGCATTTACTGCCGACATTGACCACCTTTGGTATCTGCGCGATGACGGTCCTCAGATGTTCTGCTCACTAGCTGAGGAAGCTCCCTCAGAACCGTGTGATCCGAAGCCCGAGGAACTTGACGTCGCACTAGCTATCGAACGTCTGAACGAGGCGACCACACTGGGAATCAGGTCGGTCAATTCGGCTTGGGTTGGCTTGCGAACGTTCGCCCCTGACCGATCCATGGTTATTGGTCTCGAACCCAGCCGACCAAATTTCATCTGGTGTGTTGGTCAGGGAGGCACGGGTATCCAGACCGCTGCGGGAGCAGGTCGCTTGACTGCTGAATTGGCCCTCGGCAATTGTCTGCCCGCAGAATTTGATGAACTTAACCTCGCGGACGTTACTCCTGATCGTTTCCGCTAGATCCGCCGACCGTCGAGCGCGACGGCTCTGAAACCCGATCGACAGTCGACCGTTGAGACTTGACAGGGCCTGACAGTCGGTCAAGTGGGCTCTTTAAATAATCACTTTCCGTGTCTCAGTTCCTTGGCTCATCGATCGCAGTGGATATGTGTAGTTCTGCCCACAGGTGGAGGAGAGTCGTGGAAGTAGCCTCAACCCAGTGCGCCCCCGTAGCTCAGCGGACAGAGCGGTGGCCTTCTAATCCACTGGTCGGAGGTTCGAATCCTCCCGGGGGCACAGAACTCAGATTGATCCGGAGACGGAGTAACACGTTTCTGCTGAGGCAGACACAATTCGTCCGAAGCGACTCTGTGTCAGATCAGGCGGAGCGGTGACGAAGTAAAAAATCCCGGACGGGTCCAATCACCCGGTCAGGCGCTTCGATCAAGATCGAGTGCTTCAAGCCGTTGAGGACCACCAACTCTGAATTAGGTAGTTCTCCGGCAATAAAACGGTTCAGGCGTGGACTACAGCCACCGTCGAACTCTCCGGTCATGACGAGGCACGGGCAGATCACTTCTTGGAGCCAAGGTGCCATTTCTGTTCCGGCGTAGATATCGAACACACTGAGAAAGACCTCCTCGGGAGTTCCGAGAACTTGTTTGATCCGGTCACTGATGGCAGCTGGCTGCGCTTCGATGAAATCGTCGGTGTACCAACGGTCCAGCAGCGTGCCCAGTACGGGTTCGACGCCCTCGGCCCGCATTTTGGCGACTACACCCTTGACTTTTTGGCTGTCATCTTCATTCCGCCCGGCAGCTGTGGATAGCAGGATGACGCTTGCTGCGTACTCGGGATAAGCCCGCGCATAGGCAGGGCCAATCTGACCACCAAGAGAGTGTCCGATCACGTGAATTCGGTCGTGGCCCAACTTCTGCCTGAGCCTCTCAAGGTCTCCGACCAGATCGTCGAGGCTGTATGGAACCGGTGTTACCGGGCTCTCGCCGTGACCGCGAAGGTCATAACGGACGCAGGTGAACTGCTCCTCGAGTTCAGGGATGATTCCATCCCAGGTGATTCGACGACTACCTATTCCGTGAACCATGTACAACGGTGGCCCGTCGCCGGAGACCGTGTACGACACATCTACGGCACTCATGGCGTTGCTCTGATTCGTTTGCGGTTCCTTGCTGGGTGTTGGTTAGCCGGTCGAACAGTCAGCCAATGGCTCGTCACTGGCGTGGATAGAACCATCGTTTAACTCCAGAATCAGGCTGCGGCTGCAACCCGCTGCAGCTGAGGCAGAACGTCAACAGAAAAGCGCTCCATTGCCTCAAGATGTTCAGGCTGTGGCTGACCCAGATTGGAACTAAGGATGACCTCGTCGATACCGGCTGCGGCGTACTCGGCGAGTCGATCAACCATCTCCTCTGCTTGACAGATGACCAGGTTCGCTTCAAGTTCTTCTATGGACTGTGCCCGCGGAAGTGGCTGGATTTCTCCGCAGTCGACGATGCCGGGACCGGTGAAGACGTTGTCGAAGCGGCTGTAGTACTCATGAGCCATCTCGACCATGCGACGGGTGTGGGCTTCGGATTCGGTGCAGTAGATGACGCGTGACATCATGATTCGCAAGTTTCTTCCAGAGTCGCCCATCCCTTCTTTGGCCTCCTTGTGGGCGGCAATTTGCGCTTGGAACAATTCGGGTCTTCCGGCCAATGGAGTGGTTTGGATGTCGAATCCTCGCTCTGTGTATGCGGCGATACCGCGCGGATTCATGGCGGCCACCATCAGCTTTGGCCTCGGCTGGGTCATGGGTCGAGGCATGATTGTGAGTGACTCGAATTGGTAGTACTCGCCATCCCAGAACACCTCCTCCTCGGTCAGCAGCGCTATAAGTACGTCGAGGCTTTCTTCGAACTTCGCTTTGGACTCTTCGATGGGCGAACCGAGGCGCCCCATCTCGTAAGCGAAGGCACCGCGGCCGACACCTAGCACCAGTCGACCGCTTGTAAGGATGTCAGCCATGACCACCTCGCCTGCAAATACACGCATATCACGCAGAGGTAGTACAGCGACGGAAGTGACCAGCTCCAGATAGTCAGTCACGCTTGCCACCTTGACGGCCATCTGAAGCGGGGACGGCATTAGCAGCAGGTTGACGAGGTGATGCTCGGGCAGGGTGACACCCTTATAGCCGAGTTTTTCAGCGGCGACGGCTTGTTCGACCATGTCGTCATAGAGACGTTTGCCACCGTACGAAACGTCGGGGAGGTAACTCGAGAGGAAGTGGTTGGCCTCCACGGAGTCAAGTCTGGCGCGCGAGTTGCCCGTTGCCACGGGAACCGAATCGAAGTCAGTTGGTCAGGACATAGCTGTCGAGGTCTGGAGTGGACATCCGGCGCTGGAACTCCCGGAAAGACCACGGCCAAGCCATTGGGACTCCGCGATCGTCGAGATACCAACTCTTGCAACCGGTGGCCCAAACCGTCTTTCCTGCCGCCTGAATCCGGGCCTCCTCGTGTGACTCGGTGGCCTCAACGGATGGTGCAACCAGGCGAAAGTCACCGGCAGCGATGTAGTCCACCAGTTGCAGCGAATACTCCACCTGCAACTCGGCCACCTCAATCAACGAGAAGTTTCCGACAGGCCCGTTCGGACCGTTGACCATAAACAGGTTCGGCAGGCCAGGCACGGTCATTGACAGGTAGGCGATCGGTCTTTCAGCCCAGGCCTCCGACAACTTCACGCCGGTCGGGCCCACCACCTCCATCGGCCGAAGAAATTGGTCGACCTGGAAGCCAGTGGCTAACACTAGGACGTCTATTTCGTGCAGCACGCCATCAACGGTCCTAACGCCTCCGGTTTCTATTCGCGCGATGCCCTCACTAACGAGACTCGCGTTGGGGCGCTGAATGGCGTCGTAGAAGCCCTCAGCAACCACCAAGCGTTTACAGGCGGCCCGGTGGTCGGGTGTGAGTCGGGCCCGGAGGTCTGGGTCGGTCACCGTAAGAAGGTTCTCATGACACATCTGGGCGATCTTGGCCAAAGCGGGAGATTCGGCATCGACAACGGCGTTAGCGAAACCTTCGGCGAAAAGTTCCGAAACCTCGTCGTGGAGTCGTATCTGTATCGCGGGATCGGAACGAAAGGCTGCCTTTTCCTCGTCTGTGTAGACATTGTTGTTCTGCGGAAGAACCCATTGAGCGGTCCGCTGGAATAAGACCAGAGCGTCGACCTCGTCGACGATGGCGCCGACTGTCTGCACAGCAGATGAGCCCGTACCGACGATGCCCACTCGTCGACCGTCTAGTGACAGAGATTCATTCCAGCTAGCGGTGTCGAAGACATCGCCACTGAAGTCGCCCAATCCATCTAGGGCAGGCATAAAAGGATGATGGAAGATGCCGGTCGCGGCGAGAATAACGTCGGCCTCGTCGTCCCGACCGCTGTCAGTGCGAAGGTGCCAGCGGTGACCGTCGTGAATGGCTTGAATGACCTCTTCGTCGTAGACAATCGATTGCTCGACGTCAAAGTCGGTAGCGACCTTCTCGAGGTACGCCTGAATTTCGGCACCTGAGGAGAAACGGCGGGACCACTCGGGATTTGGAGCAAACGAATAGCTGTACAGAACGGACGGTACGTCGCAGGCCACGCCCGGATAGCGGTTCTCGCGCCACGTTCCGCCGAGCCGACTTGCTTTTTCGTAGACGGTCACATTCTGGAAACCGCGTTCGCGTAAACGGATCACAGCCAGAATCCCTGACACCCCGGCACCGATGACCACGAAGCGCAGGTCGCGACGACCGTCGGGGAGTAGATCGGGCATGTGAGCGAGTACATCAGGGACAGTTGCCCAAGCACCAGTCCGGCAGTCGGTTAGACGGCATCCGCGAGTCGCCAACTGTTTCACCCATAGCGTTGAACCGTGTCCAAGAGTGACCGAGTAATCACCGCAGGACCCGGATGCTGCGTTCCGGCCGAAGAAATTCGGTGGAGCTTTGGACCATCCGGTGGTCCCGGCGGTCAGCACGCCAACCGGGCTAATACCCGTGTGGAAGCGGAACTTGATCTCACGGTGGTCAGAGGCATTGACGAAGATGTCCGTGTTCGACTAGTGACTCGCTTGGGGTCGACCATTCGAGTAACAGTCGACCGTTACCGGTCCCAAGCAAGAAACCGCGAGCGAGCTCTAGGCGAGATTGAGAAAAGAATCAGAGACGCGCTGGTTGAGCCGACCCTCCGGCGGGCGACCCGACCTGCCAGAGGAGCTAATGAACGTCGGCTAGAAACCAAGCGGCGTCGAGGAGCCCGCAAGGCTGAGCGACGCGGCGAGTGGAACTAGTCGGGACCATCACCTGGCACTGTTATCTCAGCCGGAAGGTTGGCTAAAAAGACCAAGAGGGTCGCACCCAACTTCTGGGTTTCGGTCCGATTCAAACCGTAAGCCTCGGCCATTCGCACTAGGACGGCCTGTTCGGCTTGGTCCCACTCGACCGTAACGGCTATTGGTCCGTAGGCATCTGGGCGTTGCTCTGCCTCGAGCGGGGTGATCGGAGCGGCCCCGGGGAGTTCACCGAGAAACTTGAGCGTGTAAACACCGAATTTCAGCAGCCAGTCGACTGATCGGCCCATGTGGTTGGCTGCAGCTGTGAGCGAGGCGAACTCTTCAGCGGTGAAGCCCGTCCTGATATTCGTCGGCTCCGAGTATTCCTGGTCGACGCAGCCACGCGCCGTCCCAGTACCCGTGGTGTGCGGGTCATAGAAGGGGTCCTTGAATCCGGAACCCGGGTCGTCGCTATTGAGGAAACGGTCAATGGCTGCAGCGATTGCATGCCCCTCGACCTGCTGAACTTCGGGAATAGCTATCAACTGAGCTTCGGGAGGATTTGACAAGTACAGGGCCTCAACAATGGCGGCCGGGGTGCCTCGAGTTAGGCGGAGAACTCCGTAGGTGTCAGTTCGAGGTGGTCGAAGGCGAGCCGATGCCCCTTGATGGTAGGTCCGGACCCACGGCACCCAATAGTCCGCAAACGCCGCGTAGACCTCTTCGAACAGTAGGCCGGCGAGTCGGCGAGACTCGGCGTCGTCGACCTGATGAAAAGTCTCAGTGCCTGGTGTGTCAGACCTTCGGACAGCCCCGCCGTTGTGGTGGATGGAGACGAAGGCACGGGGCTGAAGTGCTCGGACGATGTTCGCGCGCTGTCGTATGGGCATGTGGAGGTCGCGTCGACGTGTCAGGACCACGGAATGGCCCATTTCCTCAAGAGCTGTTTCGACCTGAAGTGCGACTAGGAGGTTGACATCCCTTTCAACTAGGCCGTTGGAGCCCACGGAGCCACTTTCAGGACCGCCGTGGCCGGGGTCTAGGACCACGTCGATGGGGCCCTCTAGAGGAATCCCGCCCTCGTAGACGACTTCCTGGCCACAAGTACTACTCACAACTTGGGAACCTGCGAACGTTCCCACCACGGGTAGTAGAGCGCCGTCTGGTCCGCGCACTATTCCTGCCGCTGCCGCCATTTGGCTGCTTCCATTGCTGTCGCCGCCTACCGCCGTGGATGCCGTGGCCGTCGCAGCGAGGACGACAAGGACTGCTGCGACTAGAGCGATGACATGAGGTGGGCGGTAAACGGGCACGGCGTGACGCTAGGGGACTGGCGGGATGAATATGACATGGCAACGGCTGGAATCAGGATCGTGGGCGAATCCTCGCCTGTGAAGGCTCAGGGGATCCAACCAAAGGAAATCAAACTCAGAATTGCTCCTCCTCGGTTGATCCCTCTAGGGCCAGGGTCGAAGCAGTGCCACCCGAAATTACGGTGGCGACATCGTCGAAGTAACCAGCTCCGACCTCGCGCTGGTGTCGGGTCGCTGTATAACCGTCGTCTTCCATGCCGAACTCTGCTTGCTGAAGCGCCACATAGGCAGTCATGTCAGATTCGGTGTAGTTACGGGCTAGTTCAAAGGCCGATGCGTTCAGAGCGTGCCAGCCGGCGAGGGTTATGAATTGGAACTTGTAGCCCATATTTCCGAGTTCGCTCTGGAACTTGGCGATTGTGTCGTCGTCTAGGGCGGCCTTCCAGTTGAAGGAGGGCGAACAGTTGTAGGCGAGCATCTTGCCCGGATATTCAGCATGGACGGCAGTGGCAAACTCCCTGGCTTGCTCCAGGTCCGGCGTGCCGGTCTCGCACCAAACCAGATCGCAATACGGAGCGTAAGCGAGTGCCCTGGAGACGGGCGTGGCCATGCCCGGCTGGGTCTCAAAGAAACCTTCAGCAGTCCTCTCGCCGGTAAGGAATGGCTTGTCGCGGTCGTCGACATCGCTTGTTATGAGGTTGGCGGCAAGTGCATCAGTGCGCGCAATCAAAACTGACGGGACACCAAGCACGTCTGCGGCCAGGCGAGCTGCGGTGAGCGTCCGTACATGCTGCTGGGTTGGGACTAGAACCTTGCCTCCCATGTGCCCGCACTTCTTCTCTGATGCCAGTTGGTCTTCGAAGTGCACGCCAGCAGCACCGGCGCGAATCATCCGTTTCGTCAATTCGTAGACGTTAAGGGCACCACCGAAACCGGCTTCGGCGTCTGCGACGATCGGCACCATCCAGTCCCGAAGCATTTCGCCTTTGTTCTCGGCCCACTCGATCTGATCGGCCCGACGTAAAGCGTTGTTCAGGCGCTCGACCACTGCTGGCACGGAGTTTGCTGGGTAGAGGCTCTGATCAGGGTAGACCTGGCCAGCAAGATTGGCGTCTCCGGCAACCTGCCAACCCGACAGGTACAAGGCTGGAAGGCCGCCCTTTACGTACTGAATAGCTTGACCTCCGGTCATGGCACCGAGCGCATGGACGTAGTCCATTTCATGCATCTTCTGCCAGAGCACTTCGGCGCCATTGCGGGCAATCGAACACTCAGGCAGAAGCGAGCCCCTTAGTCGGACGACGTCAGAGGCGGTGTAGTCCCTGACAGTGTCAGTCCAACGCGGGTTTTCGGCCCAGTCCGTCTCTAGGGCTTCAACCTGCTGGTCGAAGGTTTCGCGCATTTGTGGCTCGCTTTCATAGTGGATTCCTGGCGATTGCCGGGTCCATTGTGATTAGTGCAATATGGCTTGCTTGGTGCTGCAGCAGTGTCGTTCAGTGGAGGAGTTCGTAGGCAGGGAGCGTGAGGAACTCGACAAATTCCGAGGCCAAGGCCACCTGCTCGAAGACCATCCGGGCCTCGTCGAACGGCAGGCTGGCAAAAGTCTCCTTGTCGAGTTCTTCGGCAATGGTGGCCAACTGTGCGTCGATCGTGGATCGGACTAGGTCTGCGGTGACCGGAACTCCGTCTTCGAGGGTGCGACCGTGCTGGACCCATTGCCATATCTGAGCGCGACTGATCTCCGCGGTCGCCGCATCTTCCATGAGGTTGTTAATGGCTGCTGCGCCGCTTCCGGACAGCCAAGAGGCGAGGTAGCGGAGACCTACGTATACGTTCGTTTCCAGCCCAGAGCGGGTAATCCGACCACCAGTATCCTCCACGGACAGGAGGTCATCGGCTGAGACCACCACGTCGGGGCGTAGGCGGCCGACCTGGTTCAGTCCTTGGTCAAGGATGGCGTTGAACTCGACTTCAGCCACGGTGACCAGATCAGGATGAGCGACCCAGGTGCCGTCACATCCATCATTGGCCTCGCGTCGCTTGTCCTCCTTGACTTTAGTTAGGGCCTGAGCGGTGATCTCTGGATCACGCCGGTTGGGTATAAAGGCCGCCATTCCACCGATGGCGTGGGCGCCTCTTTTATGACAGGTGGCGACCATTAGTTCGGTGTAGGCCCGCATAAACGGAACCGTCATAGTGACGTCGGAGCGGTCTGGCAACACGAATGACGGGTCGGCATTGAACTTCTTGGCGACGCTGAAGATGTAGTCCCACCGCCCTGCGTTTAGGCCTGCCGAGTGTTCGCGCAGTTCGTACAGGATCTCGTCCATCTCGAAAGCGGCAGTGATGGTCTCGATAAGAACGGTTGCCTTGATCGAGCCACGGGGGATGTTGAGTGCATCTTGGGCGTGACAGAACACCTCGTTCCAGAGACGGGCTTCGCAGTGGTTTTCAAGTTTCGGAAGGTAGAAGTAGGGCGCCGTGCCCCGATCGAGCGCCTCTTTGGCGTTATGGAAGAAGACGAGACCGAAGTCCACTAGCGATGCAGCGGCCGGCTGGCCGTCGATTTGGACATGGCGCTCTGGAAGGTGCCAGCCACGCGGCCGAACCACAAGGGTGGCTACGTTGTCGTTGAGCGTGTAGTTCTTCCCGTCGCGATGCAGTGCCAGTTCTCGGCGGAAGGCGTCGCGCACGTTTACCTGCCCACTCAACATGTTGTCCCAGGTTGGGGTGCTGGAGTCCTCGAAGTCAGCCATGAAAACTCGAGCGCCAGAGTTCAGAGCATTAATCATCATCTTGCGCTCGGGCGGGCCAGTAATCTCAACGCGCCGGTCAAGCAGGTCTTTTGGGGGGGCCGCTACTGCCCATGTGCCGGAGCGAATCTCGGCAGTCTCGGGCAGAAAGTCAGGTCGAAGGCCGGCGTTGAACTGCTCTTGGCGAGTTCGGCGATTGCGGAGCAAATTAAGCCGCTGATCCCTGAAGGCGCGTTCAAGAGCAGCGACGAAATCTGTCGCCTCGGGCGTAAACACCTCATCTCTGAGCGGGTGCTTGGAGATCTCGATGCCGTCGAGACTGGTCATTGAAATTCCTTTTCGACCGGAGATGGTCTGCTGGTGCGCCTTGTTCAGTTCAGTATCCGTGATGTTCTGTACATGAAT
>MDTE01154609.1_pt1 | contig 10215 bp, 10 predicted proteins | sample 811231 | NCBI WGS metagenome assembly MDTE01 (sample SAMN05326651, study PRJNA326480) | marine metagenome | isolation source: seawater | place: Indian Ocean: Red Sea | collected 2010 | reverse complement strand
TTTCCTCCTCCGAGGATGATTGCCAACACACGCTTCATTCAATCTAATGGAGGTAGATACAACTATTTAAAGTAACTGATTATGTGCAGATTTAGAAATAGGGATGGTCAGTTTTCAAAGGTATTTCGATAAATCTCTTGAAAAACTTAATATAAATTGTGAAATTTAGTTATTTTGGTCCTCTTCGACCAGAGAAAACAATTTTTCAACTATTTTTAAAGATGCTTGTCTTTCTTCTCTTGATTGAGGACTTCTTAACTTTGTAACAGGTGTATGCAGAATCTTATTGATGATCCCTTTGGTAAGAGCTTCTACAACTTTTCTTTCTCGAGCTGAAAAATCTGGTCCCATCCTGCTTAATGCTTTTTGCAATTCCTCTTTTCTAATTAATTCCAAATCTGATCTTAATTTATTTATTACTGGCACTGCTTCTAGACTTGCCCACCACTCTAGAAAGATCATTCTTTCTTCTTCAACTAAAGATTCAGCTTCTTTTGCAATTTTTTGTCTAAACTCTTGATTTCTAGAAACAACCTCTTGCAGATCATCTACATCAAAAGATTTCACAAATTGGTGTTTTTTTACGTCACTAGAGATATTTCTTGGGACCCCGATATCGATAAACTTGAGTTTATTGTTTAAATTTAATTTTTTAATTCTACATAAATCAATAATTGGCTCTTCTGTAGCTGTACTTGTAAAAACCAAAGAGGAGGCAGAGATATGATTGTCTAATTCATCAAACCCCTTGCAAATTATTTTCATATCTGAAAAATCCCCTGCAAGATTTGTAGCTCTATCAATATTTCTATTAATCAATATCAAATTTTGACATCCTTTGGACTTTAAATGTGTAATAAGTAGTCTACTCATACGCCCAGCTCCAACAATAAGAACTTTTTCCGATTCCAAAGTTACAAGTCTGTCAAAACCACATTCTTGACCAATTTTCAGCTGGGCAAGTTCTACAGCTGCAGAACTTATCGAAACCGCGCCAGTTCCTAAGCTTGTCTCAGACCTTACTTTTTTGCCTGTACTAACTGATTGACTTAATAATCTATTTAGGATAGGACCGGTAGATTGGTTTTCCTGACCTATTCTCATCATTTTTTTCACTTGGGAAAGGATTTGACCTTCTCCCAATACCAGGCTATCCAATCCAGCGGAAACTTTCATTAAATGTAAGACAGCCTCTTCTTGCCTAAAATCAAAAAGATGGGGATCTAAATCTTCAAAATGAACACCAGAATAGTCAGAAATAAATTCTTTAATAGAAGAAATACCAATATTTTGATCTCTAACAAGTGCATATATTTCCAACCTGTTACAGGTACTTAAAATTGACACCTCTAATAGATCAGAGAAAGCTTTTAATGCTTTCAATGATTCTGTAACGGATTGGTCTGGAATACTTAACTTCTCACGCACTTCAACAGGTGCCGTGCGATGACTTAGTCCGACGACAACAATATGCATAAGACCAAATATAAATTTTTAAAGGCTAATACTCTTCGCACCATCTTTGATGTGGACAGTATTTGTGAATCGAGCAGTACTATCTAGCGTACTAATTACAAGACTACTTGTTCTGACGCAATCTCTTTCAAATTTAACACCATCAAATAATAATCCATCAGTTATTCCACTTCCTGCGAAAACAACATTTTCCCCAGAAGCAAGTTCGTTAGCCTCATAAATCTTATCTATGTCAGTTATTCCCATTTCATTTAAACGTTTAATATTACCCTCTTTTGTATAGTCAGCCCATTCAGATGTTTGCGCAATTGCTGGATCATAAACTAGTTGTCCCTGGAAATGCCCTCCTAAAGCTCTCATTGCTGCAGCTGAGATTACTCCTTCTGGAGCGGCGCCAATGCCCATCAAACAATGAGTTCCTGTACCAGCAAATCCACAAGCAATTGCGGCTTGAACATCTCCATCAGAAATCGGTTGAACTTTTGCACCACAACTGCGGATCTCTTTTATTAAGTCCTTATGTCGAGTTCTATCCATAACGACAACAGTAAGTTCATCAATTGAGAGATCTAGACAATCACTAAGTATCTTCAAGTTCTCTGTGGCTGAGTTTCTAATGTCTACCTTACCTTTAGCCGCTGGAGGAGCTGCTAATTTATTCATATAAAAATCTGGAGCATTAAAAAGACCGCCTGTATCTGATGCAGCTAAAACAGCCATTGATCCACGCTGGTTGTTTGCGCATAGATTTGTTCCTTCACAGGGATCTACAGCAAAGTCAACTCCAGGGCCACTTCCACTCCCAACTTCTTCTCCTATATAAAGCATAGGCGCTTCATCACGTTCTCCCTCCCCAATAACTATTTTTCCCTTCATTTCTATTTTCCCCATTCGCAATCTCATTGCTTCAACTGCTGCTGCATCTGCTTCATCTTTTTGACCAAGGCCAGTAAGCTTAGCTGAGGCGATTGCTGCTTGCTCGACTACTTCGAGAATTTCTTGAATTAAAGTTTGATTCACAATTAAATTTAAAAGATTTTCTTAGTGGTTTTAAGTATATTCTCATAAAAAATGCCATTTTCATAAGAATTATTTTGCTAAATAGCTTTTTTTAACTTTCCCAGATGTTACTTTATCAGGCCGGGACTTTAAATTAGGAATACGCAACTAAATATAGTATCTTTATTAAATATTTAAAAAATAAAATGAACGAGTTTAATCAAACTATTTCAGCGGGTGTTAATCGTCCGATTCAAATAATTCCATCTGTTTTACCAGCGGATTGGGCAAATATGGGGGGATGTGTAAAAGAACTTGAAGAGGCTGGAGTTGATAGAATTCAATTTGATGTTATGGATGGAAATTTTGTTCCAAATCTTACTTTCGGTCCTGAATTGATTGCTGCATGTAGGAAATATTGCAGTGTCCCTTTTGAAACCCAATTAATGGTAAGTCAATATAATTGTGAGACAATGCTTGACTCGTATGTAAAAGCTACAAAAGGAATAAATGGGGAGCCAGGCGTTGTAATAGCTCATGCTGAAGCGAATATTCACCTTCATAGAGTACTTGGAAGAATTAGAGACCTCGGCGGCTCACCATCAGTTGCTTTGAATCCTCATACACCTTTCGAAATGGTAGAAAATATTATGGATATGGTAGACCACATTTTAGTTATGACAGTTAATCCTGGCTTTGGGGGTCAAGCTTACATCCCAACAATGCTTAACAAAATTAGAAAAATAAGAAATTTTATCATTACAAATAATCTTGATATTGATATTGAAGTTGACGGAGGGATAAAAGCAAACTGGACCATTTCTCAATGTGCAGAAGCGGGCGCTAACTGCTTTATTGCAGGTAGTGGGATGTTCGCTTATCCATCTTTGAAAGAAGGTTGCGATGATTTGAGAAAAATTGCTGTAGAGGCTCAAAAAGGAAAGGTATTGCCTGAACCGAATTAAAAAGTTTTTTTCTTTAATTAACCAAAAATCCAACCATAACTATGCAAACCTAAACCTAAAAAATTTACTCCTATATAACATATTAAAACAACAAAAAATCCCGTGGTTGCCAATATTGCAGGTCTTCTACCTTGCCATCCTCTGCTTATTCTCATATGTAAGTATGCGGCATAAAACAGCCACGAAATAAAAGCCCATGTTTCCTTTGGATCCCAACTCCACCAAGTTCCCCATGCTTCATTAGCCCACACTGCTCCCGAAATCAACCCAAGAGTCAAAAGAACAAAGCCTACCAATATAGATCGATAACTCAAAGTATCCAATTCTTCTGAATGAGAAAATTTAATAGATTCAAAAATGTTTTTAACATCAAAAGAATTTGAAATTTTAAATCCACCTATTCCTAAAGAACTACTTCTGATCTGAAGGGGTTGATTTTTGTTTACAAATAAAACAGAAAATGAGAGTAGAGAGCCGATTATAAGGGCTGCATAGCTAAGCATGACAACGCTTACATGCATGACCAACCAACTAGACCTCAACGCTGGAACCAAGTTAGATGATAATCGTAAATCTTCAGGCAAAACAAAACAAGCAAAAGATATGGTTATTAATTCAACAGGTATTACTATTGCAGATATTATTGGCGATTGATATTCACTTTCAACTAATAATTGTCCTAGAGAAATCCCCCAGACAAGAAAATAGAGAGATTCATAAAGATTACTTATTGGGAAATGTCCAGATATTAACCATCTAAAAATTAGTTGAAGAGCTATTAGGAAATTTACTGATACTGTTAGAAGCCTTACTATAGAAAATGATTTTTTAGTAAAAACTGCTATTAAAGATAATGGAAGATTTATCAATAAAAGATAAAAAACTAGCAACCCCACAACGGAAACCGGATCATATATTAAGTTTTTAATTACACTATCAAATATCATTTTTTGGATTTTTAATACCTTTTTAAAGTTTTGATGACTTACAAATAATAATTTAAAAGACTATGAAATGAGCATATTTTTAATAATAAACTTGTAATTTTTGCCCACTTTAAAATCAAAGTTTAAAATTTTCTCCTAAATAATACTGTTTAACTATTGCATTATTTGCTAATTCAGTTGAAGTCCCATATGCCAATGTTTTGCCTTCGCTTAATACATATGACTTATTCGTTATTAACAAAGTTTCTCTAACATTATGATCTGTAATAAGAATGCCAACTCCATTTTTACTCAATTTAAAAATTATTTTCTTAAGATCATTTACCGCTATTGGATCAATACCAGCAAATGGTTCATCCAAAAGTAAAAACTTAGGACCTTTTTCTCCAACACAAAGCGCTCTAGCTATTTCACATCTTCTTCTCTCTCCTCCTGATAATTGATATCCATAATTATCTACAACCTTATTTAGATTAAATTCGTTAATTATTTTTTCTCTTCTATTTCTAATTATTGCCTTGCTTAAAAATGTATTTTGCAATGCCAAATCGATATTTTCTTTAACCGTAAGATCTCTAAAAATACTTGGCTCCTGAGTTAAATAACCTAAACCAAGCCTGGCTCTAGCGGGTAAAGATAATTTTTTTATTGACTTATTATTTATCAAAATATCTCCTTTGTCTGGTTTTAAATTTCCAACAGCCATATTAAAAGTAGAAGTTTTACCGGCACCATTTGGGCCCATTAATCCAACGACTTCTCCTGGCAAGACGGTTATTGAAACATTGTTAACTATAGATTTCCCCTGGATAGTTAAAGAAATTCCTTTTATTTTAAAGTTCATCTTAGTAATGTGATTTCAATTATGTTCATTATTAATTTGAGGTCTTCTCATCATTAAAAATAAATTTAGTATTTACTCTTTGATCAGAATCTGAGACAGCCTCAAACTTATTTTCTTCGAGATAATAGAGAATTTCTCCGGCATTTATTTTATTAAGGCCATTAGTGATAACTTCTGCATTACCAATAAGTTTAATTATTCCATCAGATTTGTAAAAAATAGCTTTATTTGATTTCGCATAAAAATCATCATTGGTATTTGTTATTTTTACATCACCTTCTGCGTAAAAAGTTGAATTTTCAAAATCCGATCTCTGAGTATTAGATTCGATTAATATTTGACTTTTGTCATTAAACTTTTTATGAGTAGAACTTGGCTCAGCAAATATCATCACAAAGTTTAATAAAAATAAGCCAAAAAATAAATATTTGATTTTAGAAAATAAATTCCTCATAATGTTTAGGTAATTCTCCTTAAGAAAGGCTTATCGTTTTCGTGCAGAATATCCTTTGAGTGTAGTTTTTTTAATAATTTATTTAAACAAATACAGAATGACTCTAAGTCAATTCCCATGTCAATATTAGTTCTAGTTCTTATTCTTCCTAAGCCCTCTCCAAGCAAAATTATTGCACCATTGAAATTTTCTTTCTCTAGATGGAATTGTGAAACTGAAACCTGAAGAATTCCCTGAATAATTTGTCTTTCATCACCATCAACAGTATTCCATATGTCTTCAAATGCATCATGAGCTTCATACCATTTTTGTTGATTAAAAAGAACTAAAGCATCTTTCAAAGAATCATGAAGTTTATTGCTATCAGATTGACTCATGAAATCCTATCTTTTTAAAACTTTCTTCTTATTTAATTTTCTCATTCTTATGGATTCAGGAGTCACCTCTAACATTTCGTCAGGTCCAATATATTCAAGAGCTCTTTCTAAAGTAATTTCAATTGGTGATTGTAAAGTATCTAATTCTTCAGCACCTGCGGATCTCATGTTAGTCAATTGCTTAGTTTTACATATATTTAGTTCGAGATCCTGAGGTCTATTGTTCTCACCTATAATCATACCTTTGTAAACCTTAACTCCAGGCTTTATAAAATAAACACCTCTGTCCTCAGCATTCTTTAGAGCATAAAAAGTAGCTACACCTTCTTCGAAAGCTATAAGAACACCATTTCTCCGTGTTTCGAAATCGCTTGTTTTGGGCTTGTATTCATAAAAGGAATGACTCATAATTCCTTCCCCTCTTGTTATTCTAACAAATTCGCCTCTAAAGCCTATCAATCCTCTCGATGGTACAAGAAATTCTAACTGAGTCCTACCATCTGAGCTGGTCTGCATATTCTTCATTTCAGCCTTTCTCGAACCCAATTTTTCGATACAAGAACCAACTGATGATTCTGGAATATCTAGAACTAGAGTCTCGATTGGTTCACATTGAACATTATCAATTTCCCTAAAAATTACCTGAGGTTGGGAGATTTGGAACTCAAATCCCTCTCGCCTCATTGTTTCAATTAATATACCTAGATGAAGTTCACCTCTCCCAGAAACAGAAAATCTATCTGGAGAGTCAGTTTCTTCTACTCTTAAAGCTACATTTGTTAAGAGTTCCCTCTCCAATCTATTTTTTAATTGTCTACTAGTTACAAATTTCCCCTCTTTGCCTGCGAATGGAGAATCATTCACTACAAATGTCATGTTTAAAGTAGGTTCATCTACTTTTATAAGAGGGAGAGGATGCGGTGAGTCAGGGCATGCAATTGTTTCTCCTATATTTACATCGTCAAATCCAGATACAGCCACAATGTCTCCTGCAAAAGCCGTATCGATATCAATTCTCTGTAATCCTTCGAACCCAAGTAATTTACTAACTTTGCCTCTAATAGTTTTGCCATTTTCCTTGATAAGGCTGGCTTGTTGTCCGTTCTTTATAGTTCCATTGTGTATCTTACCAATGACAATTCTCCCTAAAAAATCAGAATAATCTAATGTCGTTATTTGTAGTTGTAGTGGCTTTTCAGAATCCCCAATAGGGGGAGGAACATGCCTCAGAATAGCTTCAAAGAGAGGCATCATATTATCACTTTTCGAATCCATTTCTTCTTTAGCGAATCCAGCAAGACCACTTCCAAAAAGATATGGAAAATCACACTGATCATCATCAGCACCTAGTTCTAAAAACAAGTCCAAAACTTTATCTATAGCGATTTCCGGAGTTACTCTAGGCCTATCAATTTTATTTACAAAAACAATTGGCCTCAGGCCTTTTTCTAATGCTTTCTTTAAAACAAATCTTGTTTGAGGCATTGGTCCTTCATTCGCATCAACTATTAACAAGCATCCATCTACCATTCCCAGAACTCTCTCAACCTCACCACCAAAATCTGCATGGCCGGGTGTATCAATAATATTTATTCTGGTATCTTTGTAGTTTACAGCTGTATTTTTTGAGAGAATTGTAATTCCTCTTTCTCTCTCAAGATCATTTGAATCCATTACACAAGTAGGTACGACTTCATTGTCTCTAAATATTCCTGATTGAGACAATAGAGCATCTACAAGAGTTGTTTTCCCATGATCTACATGGGCTATGATCGCTACATTTCTAATTTCTTTTATCGAAGATGGCATTTACTAAAACTATAAATATTTGATTAATAATAAGGCTAACTCAAAGAGTGCTTTTTCAGAGAAGTTTAATCCTAAAGAACCCAAAAATCATAAAAAAGTTGAATAAATAGTTCAATCCTTATAATTTTTTGACCTTCTGTTTGACGATTCAAAAATTTTAAGCGCTTCTATAGATCCCTCATATCTCCAATGCCATGGCTCATAATCAACATATTTGCCATCTTTTGTGAATGATAGTCTAAAATGGTATTTTGCTGCATTATCTTTTAACCACTTAAAGGCTTCTGTTTTTTCAAATTCAACTTCAAAATCAGTGTTTCTATTATTCGCATCTCCTATATCTATAGCAAAACCAGTACTATGTTCAGAGTAACCAGGAGGGGCTGAGACTCTAGCTCTTTCAGCAGCAACTTGATTTCTTAATGATTTTAAAGAATAAAAAATATCTTCTTGTAATTTTTTTGATCTATAACCACTCAAGAAGACAAGATATATACCCTCTTCTCTCGCATCTTTTTTCATTTTCATTAGGGATTTGCTCATATCTATGTGAACTCTAATGTTGGGTTCAATATAAACTAATTTTTCCTGCGCAATTTCATCGTATGGTAGATGACCTAAAATACTATGAGAATGGATTTTTTCAACTTGATTTTTTTCCTTAACAATAAAATTAAACTTTAATTGTTTCGTTATTATCAATCCTGCTAAAGAAAGAAGTAATAATATTACTGGTGATATAAAAAATAATTTTTTAAATGAATCAGAATTAGAACTTTCATAATATATGCGTTGTGCTACTGGAATATCAAATATTGTATTTTGTTCTTCTTTATCTTCCAATATCTAAGTTAAGTTTTAAAAACATATTTCGATATTAACTATTATTTTAAGAAATGCACTTTTATAAGCAAAAAGGTTGTAGTTTTTATATACGGTACTATTTTTTTTCGTATGTTGAGAGTCGCTGTTATCGGGGGAGGACCAAGTGGTTCATGTGCTGCTGAAATACTTGCTAAATCAGGAATTAAAACTTGGTTATTTGAGAGAAAATTAGATAATGCAAAGCCATGCGGAGGAGCCATCCCTTTATGTATGGTTGAAGAATTCGATCTTCCAGAATCAATTATAGATAGGAAAGTAAGACATATGAGAATGATTTCTCCATCAAATAGAGAAGTAAATATAAGCTTAGATAAAGTTTATGGTAAAAGTGATAACGAATTTATTGGAATGTGTAGAAGAGAAGTTATGGATTCTTTTATGCGCAACAGAGCTGCTGATCTTGGGGCAACATTGATAAATGGATTGGTCACTGCAATTGATACTGGTAATAACAATCAAGGGCCCTATAAACTCTCATATTCAGATTTCTCAGGCGGAGATAAAAAAGGTGAATTAAAAGAACTTACTGTTGACCTTCTGATCGGTGCTGATGGAGCTAACAGCAGAGTTGCCAAAGCTATGGATGCAGGAGATTACAAAGTTGCTATAGCCTTTCAAGAGAGGATTAAATTACCTAAAGAAGAAATGAGTTACTACGAAGACTTGGCTGAAATGTATGTAGGTACTGATGTGTCTCCAGATTTCTATGGTTGGGTATTTCCTAAATATGATCATGTTGCAGTTGGCACAGGGACAATGCAGAAAAATCAATCATTAATTAAAGGCTTACAAGAAGGAGTAAGGAATAGAGCACAAAAAAGACTTGTTAATGGCGAAGTTATTAAAGTTGAGGCACATCCAATTCCAGAACATCCAAGACCTCGAAGAGTTGTTGGAAGAATGGCTTTAGTTGGCGATGCTGCAGGTTACGTTACAAAGAGTTCTGGTGAGGGTATATATTTTGCAGCAAAAAGCGGAAGAATGTGTGCAGAAGAAATAGTTGAAGCGTCAAAAAATGGTCAAATAATTCCCTCAGAAAAGGATTTAAAAATGTATCTTAAAAAGTGGGATAAAAAATATGGAACAACCTATAAGGTGCTTGAAATCCTTCAAAATATTTTTTATAGAAATGATTCAGCTAGAGAAGCTTTTGTTGAGATGTGTGATGACATGGATGTTCAAAGACTTACTTTTGATAGTTACTTATATAAGAGAGTTGTTTCAATGAGACCTCTTCAGCAACTCAAAATTACAATGCTTACACTTGGTTCAATTTTAAGAGGGAAAGCCCTGGCGCCTCTAAAATATAAACCTGTTGATAGTGCTGTGAGGGAAAATAAAGAAGTAGAAAAAATGCTACAAAATTATTCAATTAAGGGAGGAATTAAAGTTAAGAGTTCAAAAGTGTAAAGTCGGCAATTTTTAGAGAATAATTTCTAATTAAGCTCAACAAATTGAG
>MDTE01113944.1_pt1 | contig 10215 bp, 10 predicted proteins | sample 811231 | NCBI WGS metagenome assembly MDTE01 (sample SAMN05326651, study PRJNA326480) | marine metagenome | isolation source: seawater | place: Indian Ocean: Red Sea | collected 2010 | reverse complement strand
TTAGATATAGGTTCTAATGATGGTACATTTTTAAAACATTTCAATGAAATTGGCTGGTATACACTTGGAATCGAGTCTTCAAAAAAAACTTTTAAAATTGCTAAAGAAAATAATATAAATACTTTAAACAAATTTTTTAATTATGAAGTAGCAAAGGAAATAAATGAAAAATTTTCATTTATTAATGCATCTGGTGTTTTTTTTCACTTAGAGGAATTGCATTCTTTTACCAAAGGAGTTGAGTTTCTTTTAGATAAAGGTGGTGTATTTATTATTCAATTTTTATATATGAAATCTATAATCAATAACACTGCTTTTGATCAAATTTATCATGAACATTTACTTTATTATAATCTGAAAACTTTAAATGATTTTTTGTCTAAACATAATTTAGAAATTTTTGATGCTAAGTTGCATGAAATTCATGGTGGGCAAATGACCGCTTATGTATCTAGAAAGAATGAAAGATCAATAACTAAAGAATTTGAAAAACTTTTAGAAGTTGAGAATTCTACAGGTGCAAATAAAATAGACACATATTTAATATTCAAGAAAAAGATTGAAATATTAAAAGAAAAAAATATTAAATTTATTGACAATTCTCTGAAAAATAAAAAAACAATTTTTGGTATGGGGGCGCCTGTAAAAGGAAATACTTTATTAAATTATTTTGGATTTAATAAAACTCATATAACTAAATTATTAGAGCTAAATGATCTTAGAAAAGGTCTTTATTCACCTGGCTCACATATACCAATTGAAATGGAAAAAGAGCAAAATGAATTACCTGATATATATTATGTATTAGCTTGGAACTTTAAAAAAGAAATATTAAAAAAAAATGAGAAATTATTAAAAAAAGGGATAGAATTTTATTTTCCAATAAATACAAAAAAAATATGAAAAAGATATTTATAACAGGTGGAAATGGTTTTTTAGGAAAATTTTTAGTTAAATACTTGAAAAATAAAAATTACCAAGTAACAAGCCCTTCTTCAAAAAATTGTAATTTATTAAACGATGATTCGCTTAAAAAATTTAAAAAAAAATTTGATTATATATTTCACCTTGCGGCATGGACACAAGCAGGAGATTTTTGTTTGAAATATCCAGGAGAACAATGGATAAAGAATCAGAAAATAAATACTAATATATTAACTTGGTGGAAAGATATGCAACCGCAAGCAAAATTTATTTTTATCGGAACAAGCTGTTCATATGATGTTAATGGAAATTTTAAAGAAGACACATATTTGAAAGGTGATCCAATTGAAAGTCTTTATACATATGCATATACAAAAAGAATGCTTCTTAATGGAGCCAAAGCTTTACAAAAGCAATATAAATTAAAATGGCTATGTGTTGTTCCTTCAACTTTATATGGTCCTGATTATCATAATGATGGAAGGCAAATGCATTTTATTTTTGATCTAATAAGAAAAATTATCCTAGGGAAAAGAAAAAATTATAAGGTAACTTTATGGGGAAATGGAAATCAAAAAAGAGAGATAATACATGTTAAAGATTTTATCAAAAATATGTATTTATTAAAAAATGTAAATAATGAAATTATAAACATTGGCTCAAAAAAAGATTATTCAATAAAAAGCTTTGCAAAGATGATTTGTAACATTGTTAAATACGATTATAAAAAAATTGTTTTTGATAGAAATAAGTATGTTGGATCAAAAAGAAAAAAATTAGATATTAATAAAATACAAAAATTTATTAAAGATTATAAAAAAAATTTAATTAGTGAAGAAAAGGGATTAAATGAAGTTATAGAATGGTTTCAAAAAAATCATAATTTCTAATTTTTGAATATTTTGAATAAAAAAAAAATTACCAATAAAGCATTCTTTTTAGATAGGGATGGTGTGATTAATCATGAAATCGGATACATAAAGGACTGGAAAAAAATTAAATTTTATAAAAACACAATAAAAGCTCTTAAAAAGATTCAAGAAAAAAATTTTTTAATAATAATAATTACTAATCAATCAATAATTGCAAGAAAAATTGCTAGTAGAAAGCAGATCAATCATCTTCATGATTGTTTGAAAAATTATTTTTATAAAAATGGAATTAAGATATCAGATATTTATCTATGCCCACATCATCCAGAATTTAATAAACGGTGTATATGTAGAAAACCAAATAACGGATTAATTCTAAAAGCAAAAAAAAAATATAATATTGATATGAGTAAAAGCTGGTTTGTGGGTGATAAAACATCTGATATAAAAGCAGGTAAGAAATCAGGTTTAAAAACAATTTTAGTGAAATCAGGATATGGTGGACTTGATCAAAATTATAAAGTAAAACCAAATTATATTTTTAAAGACCTTTATGAAACAGCTTGTAAACTAAAATACTGATAATGGATTTTTCTATAAAAAATTATATCGAAGAACATTCAAAAGTTTTAGAAAAAATTAATATCCAGGATCTACAGGAGGTGATTGACCTTATATATGATGCGCATATTAAAGGAAAAAAAATTATTACTTGTGGTAATGGCGGAAGTGCTAGCACAGCATCACATATGATAACTGACTGGAATAAAATGACTATGAATTATACCTCGAAAAAACTTTATGGTTTTTCATTAACAGATAACATAGGTTTAATAACTGCATATGCAAATGATACAAATTACGAGAATGTATTTAAAGGTCAATTAGAGTCGATTATGGATAGTGGCGATTTTTTAATATCTATAAGTGGAAGTGGAAATTCAAAAAACGTAATTAACGCGGTTAATTACGCTAAATCTATTGGTGGACATACAATAAGTATAGTAGGTTTTGATGGAGGAGAGCTAAAAAAAATATCTGATAAATGTGTTCATGTTCCATCATTTGATATGCAGATATGCGAAGATGTGCATTTAATGATTTGTCATATGGTCATGAAAAAACTTTGTAATACTGAAATTATCTCAAATTAGCTTTTTATTATATTTTTTTTGGAAATTAAGGTACAAAAAAATTAAAAAAATTGGATTTATAATATTTGATTGCAACATCATTTCACTTGTAAGGCCAAAAAGCAAAATAAATGATAGCACGTTGTGTTTATTTTTTTCAAGCAATCTATAAACTTTAATAATTATTGTAAAAAAAAGAAATAAACCTACAAAACCAAAGCGTGATAAAATAGTAAAGTAAAGACTGTCGTGTGTTTTTGGTGAAAAGATTCCTTCACCAAACAAAAATGATAACAATGTTAAATCCATATCATAATTACTTAACCAAACATGTTCAATTCTAAAAAAAAGAGAGTGATATTTTATTAACCAATTTGTAGGATTTAATAAAATATCTAAAAAAGAAAAAGAATTTTGCTCAAATTGATATTTAATTATATCTAAAAAGAAAATTATTAATAAGATAATTGATAAAGATAAATAGATATTAAATATACTTTTGCTTCGAATAAAAATCAAATTGTAAAAAATAAAAGTGATAAATAAAGATAAAATTGCAGATTTAGATAGAGTAAAAAAGGTTATTAAAAAAGCAGTTGTAACACAAAAAAATAAATATCTTTTATTATTTTCAAAATAGTAATTACATAAAGTGAAAAAAATTAATCCTGAGATCAACCCGAGTAAATTATATCCTGATGATTGTGTAGTAAACGGATAGTAAAATCTAGAAATAGTATTATTATTATAAAAATTTATTAAAATTCCAATAACAAGAATAATTAGTGATAAAATTAAAATTTTAATATCAATCTCAGGTCTATATTTTTCTACTAAAATAGTAAAAATTAAAAATCCAAAAAAAATTTTAATCAAATTAAAATAGAAAAGAAAAATAAAAATTGAATTACTTTGTTTTTCTGTTTCATGGATAAAAGAGAATATTATGCTTATAATTCCTATTGTTATTAAATATAACGATAATTTAAAAATTTCATTTTTATAAATACTTTTAAGTTTTAGGAGAATTTCTTTAGTAAGAAAAATTGCAAAAATGAAGATAAAAAAATCTATAAATAAAATTTCATTTATTATATGTTTGACATGCTGATTATTAAAACTAAAATTTATTAAACTATTAATTTTAATATTTAAAAAAAGTCCGATAATATAAATAAATACTAAATTATGTTTAAAAAACTGAGAATTCATAGGTTTAAATTAGTTATTTTAACATTAATTATTTTAATCAATTTTTCAATTTTAGTTCTTAATAAATATAATTTTTTTAGCTTTTACAAATTAGAAATATATTACTTATTTACAAATAAAATGGGACAAATATTTGAACATCATGAATTTTCAATTATAAATGAAATTAAAAATAAACTCGGAAAAGATTACAGAATCAGTAATTATAAAATAAAAGGTCCTAAATTTTCTAAGATTGGCTATCATAGGAATGAATTTATAAATGAAAAAAAAACTGATTTTGTTAAATCTAACTCAAACCTAATATTTAGAATTCAATCAATTGATAAGAATGAAGTTATTAGAATAAAAAAAATTATTATAGATAACTATCCTTTATTTATAAATGATTTATTTTATAACATACTTTATACTAATGCTAGTTGGTTATATGAGAGGAATATTTTTAGATGTCGTTATATATCGGTAAAAAAAAATGCAAACAAGGAATTATGTAATGAGCTAATAAACAAATTAAGTTTATTTTCTATAAATGTAAATAATTACATTAAATTAAAATTTGAAAAAGATTCAAATGATAAACAAGAAGTTCAAAAAGATGTATTACTTAAACAGATTAATCAAATAGCTTTAGTAATAAACAAAAATGAATTATTGTATGATGATGAAAGTGATTTTGTTATTAAGGAAATTATTAAAATCTTAAAAACTAAGAATAATTCTTTAAAATATGAAAAATTAAATTTTCAAAAGAACCAAAATTTAATATTTTTTTCTAATTATTCATCAGATCTTATTATTGAGAGCTATATGCCAAAATTAATCATTTATATCAATCTAGTCCTTTTAATCATAATTTTTCTAACTAAATATTTTATTGATTATTTTAAAAAAGATGAAAACTATAATTAAATTTTTTTTAAATCTTTTTTTAAGATTTTTTAACCTAGAGATAGTATCTAAAAATAGACAAAAGATTTTTTATAGTTTTGATTTTGACTATCAAAAAAAATTTGGTGCATTTAATGAAATTACGATTTTTGATGTAGGGGCTAATAAAGGGCAATCAATAAATAGATTTAGAAGCATTTTTAAGAATTCTATAATTCATAGCTTTGAACCAGATAAGGAATGTTATGAAATTTTACTAAATAAATTTCATGGTGAGGACAAGTTATTTATTAATGATACCGCTTTAAGTAATAATTTTGAGGAAAAAGAATTTAATATATATGAAAATTCAACTGATAATTCTTTTTACAAAAAAACGAATGATAAAGTTGTTAATAAGATAATCGTAAAAACTCAAACTTTAGATGATTATATTAATAAAAATAATATTAAAAATATTGATATACTTAAAATTGATACACAATCCTTTAATAAAGAAGTAATTGAAGGTGCTCAAAACTCTTTAAATAAGAAAATAATAAATATTTTAGAAATAGAAGTTAATTTGGGAAATTATTATAATAAAAAAAATACATTTTATGAAATAGAAAAATATCTCAAGAACTATAAGCTTGCGGGTATTAATAAAGGTGGTTCAATTATAGATAATGAAAAATTTTATCTTGATGTTTATTATGTTAGAAATGATTAATTGAAGATTTTTTTACTTAAAGAAAGTATTTTAATTAAATCTTTATTTTTTCTTGTTTTTTTAATTAACTTACTATTTTTGATTGGTATTGAAATATTTGTTTTTTCTTTTTCTGTTTTTTTATTGATAATTACAATAGTTTTAGTGCCGAGTGAAGAGGACAGATGTGCTAGCCCAGTTTCATTAGAAATAAAAAGATCTAATTTTTCTATTAATGAAGCAACATAATTAAAGGATTTTTTTTGAATTATTTTAATTTGTTTTGATTTTGATTTATAAAAGTTCAATAAATCTTCTTCATAACTTCCAATAAATATGTGAATAATACAATTTTTTTTCTTATAATATTCTATAAGTTTTAAGTATTTTTTTGGATCCCATCGTTTATCACCATTTTTTATGTTTGATCCAGGATGGATCCCAATATTAATTTTTTTTGAACTGAATTGGTTTGATTTATTAAAATTTATTCTTTTAAAATGTAAGGTCATATCAATATTTCTTTTTTCAATTTTTGAATTAATAAGTAGTAAATTTCTATAAATTTTATGAAGATTATTACTTACTTTAACAATCATTTTTCTATATGAAAAAAAGCTAATTTTTTTTTCTGAAATAATTTTAATATTTTGACTTTTTAAAAGTAAAGAAATTAGACAAGATTTAAAAGGACTTGAATTATTTGTGAAAAAAATATTTTTATATTTTTGATTTAAAAGCTTAATTATTACTAAAAAAAACTTAAAATAACTTGAATCACAATAATAAACTTTTCTGATTTTAGGTGAGTCTAAAATAGGTGAGATTGTATTATTTTCAAAAACAATAATATCAATTAATTTTTTATCTTTTGGAAGCTTATTAAAAGCTGGCACAAACATGATCATATCCCCCAAACCATGCATATGAATAATTAAAAATTGCATATTTTTGAAATTTATATATTAAAATTATTTACAATATAATGTTTTTTTTATTTTGCCAGCCTGGTCTCAAAAACAATAATACAATTGATTTTTTAATTAAAAAATTACTTATTAAAGGTCTTAAACTTAATAAAAAAAATTTTTATGAAATTAATTCATTTAATAAACAGGTAAATAAAAAAATAAGTCTAATTCCTTTTGCAAAAAAAATTGACATGCTTAAAGATGCGTTTAGTTTTTATGCTAAAACTTCAAAAGTTATAAATAAAAAAAAATTTACATACATTTTTCTAGATAGCTATACTATCTTAGATTTGTTCTTTTTTTCCTTATTAAAATTTCCTAAAAATACTAAAATCGTTGTTTATCTGAGAATTCCTTATGACTTTTTATTTTCAACAAAACTAATTTTTTCACTTTCTATAATAATTTTAAAGAAAAAAAATATAAAGTTTATTACAGACACTTTTGAATTAAAAAATCATTTTAAAAAAAAATATAAAATATTTTGTAAAGTAATACCTATTCCAAGTGATATTAAAAAAAACTATTCAAAGTTAATGAAATTTAAATTAAGAAAGATAAAAATAATTTTTCCTGGTAAATCAAGAAATGAAAAAGGTGTAAAATCAATAATAGATTTATTTAAAGATAAAGATAAAAAAACAGATATTGATTTTGTTTTTTTAAGAAATGAATTAATTATAAAAAATTTAAAAAAAGTAGCTAAATTAAAATTAATCCCTTTAAGATCAAATTTACCTTATAAAAACTATTTAACCTCTTTAAGAGATAGTCATTATATCATTTTACCTTATAGTCACAAAACTTATAGATTGAGATCTTCTGGGGTATTTATTGACTCAATTAAATTAAATAAATTTTGTTTTGTGAGCAAAGATACTTGGATGGCTTCAATATTAAAAAGATTTAATTTAGATTTGTTTGTAATAAACAAATGGGAAATGAACGAATTATATAAGAAAATATATTATTTAAATAAAAATTTTATTGAAATAAAAAAAAATTTTATAAAAATGAGACATAATATTAATAAAAATAATTCAGATAAAAGATTTATAGATAAAATGAAAAAAGTTTTTGTTAATTAATGAAACCGAAAATTAGTATTATTACTCCTCTCTTTAACTCATCCAATCATTTAGAGGAAATGATAAATTCTGTAAAACAACAATCTTTCAAAAATTGGGAATTGATAATTATTGATGATTGCTCAACAGATAATCCAGTTAAGATTATAAAAAAATTTAAAAATAAAAAAATTAGATATATTAGAAATAGAAAAAATATAGGTGCTGGCTTATCTAGAAATATTGGAACAAAATTAGCTAGGGGAAGATATATAACTTTTATTGACAGTGATGATAAATGGCATAAAGATTTTTTATCTAAAACCTTTAAATTTATAAAAAGAAAAAATTGTGAATTTGTTTTTACTTCATATTATTGGATGGAAGAAAAAGGTAAAATAAAGGGAAAATTTAATGTACCAAATGTTGTAGATTATAGATATATTTTAAAAACTAATCCTATCTCATGTTTAACTAGAATGTATGATACAAAATTTATTGGAAAAATTTATTCACCAGACCTTAAAATTAGACAAGATTATGTTTTTTGTTTAACAATATTAAAGAAAATAAAGTTTGCATATGGTCTAAACAAACCTTTAGCGTATAGGAGATTGAGATCAAATTCTTTATCAAATAATAAATTTAGAAGTGCTATTTATCAATTTTATGTTTATTATAAATATGAAAAATTTAACATTATTAAATCCTTATTTTACTTAATAAATTGGTTTATTTTAGGAATAATTAAACATATTAAAAATTATGCAATTTAAAACTATTTTAAAAAAATTTGATTTAAAAGGATACTGTGAGATAGAAAATTTCATTTCAAAAAATGAATTAACAAGTTTAAAAAAATTTGTTTATTTAAAATTAAAAAAAAATAATGGTAAAACATTTTTTTTAAGTTCTAAATCAAATAATGAAGTTTCAAAATTTTTCAATAATAACAAAACTTTGAAAAAAAAAAATTCAATCTTTCTTGTATAAACTTTCAGAAAAATCAAATATTAAAGATTATAAAAAAAGGGACATCTATACTGTATTAAGAGTTATTAAAAACGAGAGAATTCAAAAAGAATCTTACCAATTTCATTTTGATGCTCATTTATTTACAATATTGGTGCCAATTTTTATACCAAAGACAAAAAATAGTAATAATGGACATTTATTTATTAGTCCAAATTTAAGAAAGATAAATAATTCAATAATAATAAATATATTCCAAAAAATATTTTATCAAATTCTACTAAAAAAATTATTAGGATATAAAAAATTAATTAAAACTTTGAATTTTAAAAAAATTATCCTAAAACCAGGTTCAATTTTTTTATTTAATGGTTTTAGAAATCTTCATGGAAATGCAGATATAGCTAAAGACGATTTAAGGGCAACTTTATTAATTCATTTTTATGATGTTTTTGAAAAATCTCAATTAGTAAAGTTAAATAGACAACTTAGAATTTGGATTGAAAATAAAAGAATTAAAAAAAATATAAATGATTGATCAACAAATTTTTATCTACTCAATTTTATCTTTAATATCTATATTAATTTCAATAAAAACGTATAAAAAATTTAAGATTTTAGATTTTCCTGAAAAAAGAAAGATACATAAAAATCCAGTACCCTTAAGTGGTGGGTTAGCTGCTTATTTAGTAATAACTATTTTAATAATTTATGTTTTTTCATATTTATCAAGTTTTACTTCGGTTATATTTCTTTTTTATTTAACTGCGTCATCACTTTATTTTTTAGGTCTTGCTGATGATTTGTATCAAATTAATGCTACAAAAAGAATTTTTTTAGCAATAATAATTTATTTAATCTTTTTAACTCAAGATATTTTTGGGGTAGATGATAATTTTTTTTTAATTGATATTATTAATATTGAAATTTTAGAAATGAGTCTAAAATTAAATATATTTCAATCAATTATATTAACTATTTTTTGTATATTAAGTTTTCAAAATGCAATGAATATGATTGATGGAGTAAATGGACTTTCGGCTATAATATTTATAATTATAAATTTATTCATTTTATTTCACTCACCAGAGTCAGATTATTTAGAATTTAATAAAGCTTTATTAATTTTTTTATTTATATTTTTTCTTTTCAACATAAGATCAAGTTTATTTTTTGGAGAGTCTGGAATTTATCTTATTACATTTTTAACTTCTTTATTATTGATTTTTAGTTATAAAAAAAATTTTATTTCTTTCGAGCAAATTATTTTATTATTATTAATTCCTGGCTTAGATATGATTAGGGTAACTTTGACAAGATTGAAAAATAAAATTAAAATCTCAACACCAGATAAAAGTCATCTACATCATTTGATTATAAAAAAATATAATGATGTGTTCACTTTATTCATATTTTTAATTTTAATTTTTCCACTTAATTTAATTTCTTATTATTTTCCTGATTATTCTTTATATTTAATTT
>MDTE01012215.1_pt1 | contig 10215 bp, 10 predicted proteins | sample 811231 | NCBI WGS metagenome assembly MDTE01 (sample SAMN05326651, study PRJNA326480) | marine metagenome | isolation source: seawater | place: Indian Ocean: Red Sea | collected 2010 | reverse complement strand
GGTTTCTGATACTCGACGCGGTGAAGGTAACTGGTTTCTTTGAAGCCAAAAAAAGCCGGACAGAAATTAATCTGTCCGGCTCAATAGAGATGGGGGACCGGAGTCCCCCAATGTACTACTTCATTTTGCTAACGTAAGTACCAAGTACTTCCTGTACCGCTGGATCAAGATCCCATGCAGTAAGGGCATCTTCCAATGCTTTGTTGGCATCGCGTCTTGATTCCAATGCTTCGATTATATCCACAGTCACTTTATCGCGGATATCATCTTCGCAGAGTCTAGCGCCACTATCGTCTGACAATTCCTCAAGCGGAACATCGTCGCTAGTTTCACCAGATTGACCTAAGCCAACGAGGTGAACAAGTATTGTCTGTTCTGCCTTGATAGCCTTAGCAAGTTTGGCTAGTGGTTTGTTCCGCGTAGTCTTACTCTGCTCTTGCTGTAGTATTGACTCAGCATCAGCAGCGACACCTACTCGCGCCTTACCAAATACCGCATGCTTGGCACGTTCCTCATTCCGGTCTAAACCATTCTTGATGCATTCCTCATCAAACTCAGCAAGTTTGTCTTTAAGCGAAATATAATAAGATACCCGGATATTGTTCAAAGCATTCCCACGCCGCTTTGATAATTCCTTGTGGTTCGCTTTAGTACATTTCACTAAATCCTGAGTGGGTCCAGATGATTCCTCATATCGAATGATATGGGGAAGATCTGCCGGAACATCCTTCCAATTAGGTCTGAACCATGTCTGAATGTCCGGATGCTGGTTTGCATCAAACGATTTTAATACTGCATTCGCTTCATCTTCCGAAGTGAACAAGCACTGCTCATCTGCCGCAAGTTTACTTGCTGAACTAGGCGCACATATCTGCTGGGGTAAGACATTGTTCTCGAATAAGTAATCATTCAAGGCTGTCTCTTCCTTGGCCGCATCGCTGCCAGCACTAACGAGATTCCCATACAGTTTAGTCATTCCCTTAACGATAGTATTAAGGCCCGATACTCCACCAGTCATTTGACCGGTTATCTTAATGACTGGTTTACCAGCCACCGTATTAATTGCCTTAGCAATATTCATATTACATTCCTTCTAAAATGTAGGTTTACAGTCCCCAGCCCGTCTGGGTGACTTGAGGCAAGTATACCAAAAAATGTACATTTTTGTTAAAACGTTCGGAAATCTAACAAGAAATCTGTCTTTAACGTTAAAGACAGAATCGCATTGCATACCCTCCCCCCATGCACCCAAATCGTCGTTTGGTACCATCGGCGTCTACATATTACTAATTTCCACGAACAATCCGTTAAATTTTGAGTTTCGACCCCTACCCCCCTCTCACAGGGGACACCCCCCTTGTCTTTTTAAGTCCCCCCTTGTAAAAAATTTTTTTTCATGTATAAACGCAGAATATGGGTAACTCCCTGCGAACATTTGATGACGTTACATATAAAACCTGAGATAGGGGTAGAGATAACTGAGTCTGACTCTTATGTAGATTTAAAGGACAGGGCTGAAGCTGCTTGTAACACCGCAACGGAGTTGGTAGAGCATGGCCTTGAACTTGAGACTACCCTAGAAGATAAGGATAATGCAGCTAAGTTAGTAGCCGCTTACGCTGAAGACCCCGAAAATACGTCAAAGAAAGTTACTGCAAAACGAGCTTCTACGCTAACACCCGCCTCTTTGGTGTTGACAGACTCGATACTGAAAGAGTTTGGTCAATCGGTTGTAGAGAACTCGCTACATATAAGACATTTAGTTACGAATAAACTACTTCTGGAGTCAGAGAACCCAGACCCACGTATCCGTATGAGAGCGTTGGAACTACTGGGTAAGATATCTGACGTTGGATTATTCTCCGAGAAGTCAGAAGTAACGATTACGCACCAGTCTACAGATGACCTACGGGATAAGTTGCGTGGTAAATTAGAGAAACTTGTGTCCGGGGAAGTGATAGAAGATGCGGTTGTTGTAGATGTACAAACTGAACTTGGTTTAACTGATGAAGATTTAGAATCCTACGATGACTGATGCTGCGTTAGATTTCTCTGAAGAAGAGATACAGCAGATGCTCGACAATCTGGATTTGTTCTCCTCTGAAGAAGTTGCTGAGATAGACCGTATTGTGGATGAGTTAGGGATGCGTAAGCAGAATGAGCTTGCGTTTAATGACCTGATCGAGTTCTGCAAACGTATGCAACCCGATTATATTGTGGGTAAACATCACAAAATTTTAGCTCGTATGCTCATGGGTATCGAGCAGGGTAACAAAGACAGGATTTGCGTTAACATACCGCCCCGCCACGGAAAATCACAATTAGTATCTATTTACTTCCCAGCGTGGTTTCTGGGGCGGAACCCTAATAAGAAAGTGATGATGGTGTCGCACACTACGGATCTGGCTGTAGATTTCGGTAGAAAGGTACGTAACCTCATTGCGACTGATGAGTATCGGTCTATATTCCCCACGGTAGCGTTATCCGCTGATTCTAAATCGGCTGGACGTTGGAACACTAGTATGGGTGGTGAGTACTACGCCTGTGGTATCGGTTCGTCTATCGCTGGTCGAGGTGCGGATTTACTGCTGGTAGATGACCCTCACTCTGAGCAGGATGTGATTAATGGTAACTTTGAGGTATTTGAGAAAGCCTACGAGTGGTTTACCTTTGGTGCTCGTACTCGTTTGATGCCCGGAGGCCGTGTCGCCATTATACAGACCCGTTGGCACATGGATGACCTGACAGGGCGTGTAACACGGGACATGGTGAATAATGACCGATCTGACCAGTATGAGGTGGTAGAGTTCCCAGCTATATTAGATACCGCTAATAAAGAAGGCAAAGCTATACAGAAACCCTTATGGCCTGAGTTCTTTGATATGGATGCGCTTCTACGGACGAAGGCATCTATGCCGACATTCCAGTGGAATGCTCAGTATCAACAGGAACCTACCGCAGAAGAAGCTGCACTGATAAAACGTGAATGGTGGCAGTCATGGGGTAATGAACGGCCTCCTACCTGTGAGTATGTAATCATGTCATTGGACGCAGCGGCAGAAACCCACAATCGCGCTGACTATACTGCGCTGACCACATGGGGGGTGTTCTTCAATGAGGATGAGAATGCCTACCATATTATACTGCTCAACAGTATCAAGCAGCGGTTGGAGTTCCCAGAGCTGAAGGACATGGCGATGGAGGAGTACAGGGAGTGGGAGCCAGATGCGTTTATTGTGGAGAAGAAGAGTGCGGGTACGGCGTTATATCAGGAGATGCGGCGTATGGGGCTACCTGTGCAGGAGTACACACCGCATAGGGGGTCAGGAGACAAGTTAGCCCGACTAAATTCAGTTGCAGATATCGTAGCATCCGGTATGGTATGGATGCCCACAACACGCTGGGCTGAAGAAGTCATAGAAGAGATTGCAGGGTTTCCGTTTATGAGCCATGATGACCTTGTGGATAGTACAGTTATGGCTCTCATGCGGTTTCGGCAGGGGGGATTTATACGTTTGCCGACAGACGAACCAGAAGAAACACGCTACTTTAAACAAAGGCGAGGCGGATATTACTAATGGCTATTGAGAAAGGACTATATTCAGCCCCTGATGGGATGGAAGAACTAGCTGAAGAGGAACAATCACTGGAAATAGAGATTGTTGATCCAGAAATGGTGACGTTGGACGATGGGTCAATGGAGATCACGCTTATACCGGACGCAGGTATGGGCGATATGATGGACTTCGGGGCTAATTTAGCTGACTTTTTGGAGGATGATCAGCTATCTATCGTAGCAAATGACATGATAGGGCTGGTTGATTCAGATATAGACGCTAGAAAAGAGTGGGCTGATACTTATGTTGAGGGTCTACAGGTCATTGGCTTTAAGATTGAAGACCGTTCTGAGCCGTGGGAGGGTGCTTGCGGTGTATATTCTAACGTTTTAGCCGAAGCAGCTATCCGTTTCCAAGCAGAAGCTATGAGTGAAACCTTCCCCGCTGCTGGTCCAGTACGAACTAAGGTGATCGGACAGGAAGATAAGGACACATTAGAGGCCGCTGACCGTGTTCGGGCGGATATGAACTACGAATTGACCGAAAAGATGGTTGAATACCGGTCAGAACACGAAAGATTACTGTATAGCCTTGGTTTAGCAGGGTCTGCGTTCAAAAAAGTCTACTTTGACCCTAATTTAGGCCGACAAGTAGCAATATACATACCCGCAGAAGACGTTATTGTCCCTTATGGCGCATCAAACATAGAAAATGCGGAGCGTGTAACCCATGTTATGCGTAAAACTAAGAACGAACTCCGTAAACTACAAGTTAGTGGGTTCTACAGGGACGTAGAACTAGCTGATCCGCAGCCTTACCACTCTGATATTGAGGAAAGGAAGGCGAAAGACACCGGTTTCTCTATGACCGATGATGATCGGTACGCTGTTTATGAGATTCATGCGACAACAAACATTGAGGGGATAGACGATGAGGATGATATCGCTAAACCCTATGTCATAACGATAGAACAGGGTACTAATACGGTCTTATCTATACGTAGAAATTGGAACGAGGAAGATCCGCTCCAGTTAAAGCGGCAACACTTTGTGCATTACGTGTATGTACCGGGATTTGGTTTCTATGGTCTTGGGTTGATACATATCGTAGGTGGGTACGCTAAGGCTGGTACGTCCCTTATACGTCAACTGATAGATGCTGGCACACTATCTAACCTCCCCGGTGGTTTGAAGTCCCGTGGGCTACGTATTACAGGTGACGATACGCCAATAGAACCGGGAGAGTTTAAAGATGTAGATGTTCCGTCTGGCAGTATTAAAGACAACATCATGCCACTACCCTACAAAGAACCAAGTCAAACGCTTCTGGCGTTGCTCGATAAGATAACGACTGAAGGGCGTAGGTTAGGCGCAATTAGCGATATGAACATTTCTGACATGTCAGCTAATGCACCTGTGGGTACGACACTAGCGTTGTTAGAGCGCACATTAAAGCCTATGGCAGCAGTACAGGCTCGTGTTCACTATGCTATGAAGCAGGAGTTTAAGCTTCTCAAGGCTATTATGGCTGATTACGCTCCGATGGAGTATGGGTATCAGCCCAATCGTGGGGAAATAAGCGCGAGGCAGATGGACTATACCTTGGTCGATGTCATACCTGTCAGCGATCCGAATAGCTCCACAATGGCCCAGCGAGTAGTGCAGTATCAGGCAGTCTTGCAGATGGCCCAGCAAGCACCACAGATATATAACCTACCACAGCTACACAGGCAGATGATCGAGGTGTTAGGTATAAAGAACGCCGATAAGCTTGTACCGACAGAGGAAGATGCTGATCCAGTAGATCCGATAAGTGAGAATATGAACGTGTTGATGGGTAAACCACTCAAGGCGTTTATCTATCAGGATCACGCGGCTCACATTACGGCGCACGAAACGTTTATGCAAGATCCGATGATTGCTCAAGCAATAGGGCAAAATCCACAAGCCAAGCGGATTATGGCGGCGTTACAGGCCCATGTCGCAGAACACTATGCGTTCTTGTACAGGCAACAGATAGAAGAGAAGCTAGGTGTTCCGCTCCCTGCACCGAATGAGCCGCTACCTCCAGAGATAGAGGTTACTATGTCTCAGTTGATGGCTAAAGCGGGTGAGAAGCTTACCCAGTCTCATATGATGCAGCAGCAACAACGAGCGGCAGAGCAACAGATGCAAGATCCTATGGTACAGATACAACAGCAAGAACTTGCTATGAAAGCGCAGGAATTGCAGCAAAAGGGTCAGAAAGACTCCATAGATTCTCAGATTAAGATAGCTGACCAACAACGTAAGGAAAGAGAAGGTACTGCTGATGCATTGCTTGATGCTAAACGTTTAGAGTTAGAAGAACGTGAATTAGAACTAGAAGCTCAAAAAGCTGGTATAAAACTATCTTTGGATACAGAAGCAGCTAGTTCTAAGTTAATGATGGATACAGTAAAGCTTTTAGAAGAGAACAATAAAGAATAATGACAGATACTATATTTCAAGTACTTGTTAAAAAGTTTGAAGAAGATAAGCATTCTGCTATAGAATCTCTTGCATCTGGGGGAGCAAAAGACTTTCCTCAGTACAAAGAAACGACAGGTTACATTCGAGGTCTGGACACCTGTATACGCACTGTAAAAGACCTCTCGCGCAATTACATGGAAGATGACGATGAGTGAAGCTGAAATCTTAACCGATGAGCAGTTAGAGGAGTTGCTCCCCGTACCCGCAGGGTATCGAGTGCTAATAGCTCTCCCACAGATTAAGGAAACATATGACGATAGTGACCTTGTAAAGTCCTCAAGGACAATGCACGAAGAGCATGTTATGTCTATTATTGGATTAGTAGTAGACATGGGGGATCAAGCGTATGCTGATAAAGATCGTTTCCCCACAGGTGCTTGGTGTAAACAAGGCGATTACGTCATGTTTCGTGCTAATTCGGGTACAAGATTTAGGATAGGTGGTATTGAATACCGTCTTATGAACGATGATTCTATAGAAGCTATCGTTCCTGATCCTGCCAGCATAACTAGAGCATAAGGAGTCGTCATGCCGTTTCAAAAAGTAGAATATGAGTTTCCTCACGATCAGGATGATGAGGTTACCACGGAGATTGAAATAGAACCTTCTAGCGAGATAGAGGTGAATTTATCTGGTGAAACAGAGGCTCAAGTAGAAGAACAAGAAACCGAAGTAGAAACCGAAGTAGAAACAGAACCAGAAATAGAGGTTATTAACGATGTCCCAGAAGCTGACCGGGATCGTACCCCGTCTGAACCACCAGAAAACGTTACTGAAGAAGAACTTGTCAACTATTCTAAACGAGTTCAAGACCGACTCAAACATTTTAGCAAGAGCTACCATGATGAGCGTAGGGCTAAAGAAACGGCTCAAAGAGAGCGTGACGAGCTTGAAAAACTGGTTCAACAAACACTTTCAGAAAATAATTCACTTAAAGAATCAGTTACTCAAAACAGGGAGGCTTTACTTAAACAAGCTAAAGCAAATGTTGAATCTGAAATAGTACAAGCTAAAGAGTTGTATAAAAGAGCGCATGAAGAGGGGGACTCTGATTCGCTTGTTAAGGCACAGGAAGCCCTTAATGTAAATCTTTTACGTCAAGATAGTTTAAATAAGCTTGAAAGAGAGTCTTTACAAGAGTCTCAAACTCCTGTAGAAAATGTACAACGACCAGTAGATAGACCTGCACCTGACCCTAGGGCAGTTGCATGGAAGGAAAATAATACATGGTTTGGTAACCCAACTTACGAACCGGAAACGGCTTTTGCGCTAGGGTTACATAAACAAATTACTGAAGCGGAAGGTACTTCCGCAGATAGTGATGAATACTACGAGAAATTAAATTCCCGTATGCAAAAGACATTCCCTGAATTATTCGGGGGAGTAGAAACACAGGAGGTACAAACCCCTAAACAAAAAGCAGACAATGTGGTTGCACCCGCTACGCGGAGCACAGCACCTAAGAAAATTAGGTTAACGCAAACACAGTTAGCTCTGTCTAAACGTTTAGGATTGACTCCCGCACAGTACGCCAAACAGGTTGCAATAGACATGAGGAACAGCAATGGCTGAAAACAGGTTAAACCGTGAGATAGAAACACGAGAGAAAACAACTCGGAAAAGGCATTGGCAGCGACCGGAAACACTTCCATCGCCAGAGCCTGAAGAAGGGTATACGTTTCGTTGGATACGTGTAAGTTCTCGTGGGAATATTGATGCCACTAATGTCTCCTCTAAATTACGAGAAGGTTGGGAACCAGTGAAAGCTGTAGATCACCCTGAAATAACTCTCGTTGACATTGAGCAAGAAAGGTTCAAGGACAACGTAGTTATTGGTGGTTTGTTGCTTTGTAAAGCTCCTGATGAGTTAGTTGAAGAACGTAGTGAATACTACGAGACACAGACAAACTCGCAGATGCAATCGGTGGATAACAACCTTATGAGAGAAAGTGATCCTCGTATGCCTATATTTAATGATAGGAGGACGAAGGTTTCTTTCGGTAATGGAACTTAGATAAGGAGCGAATAAGCAATGGCTTATCCTACTATTGATGCCCCTTACGGGCTGGTTCCGGTAAAACTGTTAAGCGGTGTCCCTTTTGTTGGTACTACTCGGCAATACTCTATTGCTAGTGGCTACGGAACTAACATTTTCTATGGGGACGCGGTAAAACTCGTTACCGGAGGTACCGTTGAGCGTGATACGTTTGACGCTGCCATGACACCAATCGGTGTCTTTTTAGGTTGTACCTTTACAGATCCTAATTCAGAGCAAGTTACTTTCAAGCAGTATTTCCCTGCTAGTACCGCTGCCTCTGATATTAAGGCTTATGTAGCTGATGGAACTGACATCCTTTTTAAGGCTGCGGTTGTATCTTCAGGCGAAACGATTGGCGATCTTGCTATTACTGATATTGGTGCTAACGTAGCTGGTGTGGACAACACTGGTAGCACTGTTACTGGTAATTCCAAGAGTGCAATCTCTGACACCTCTGCAACAACAAATACTTTGCCTTTCCGCATTGTAGCGTTGGTAGAGGAAACCAAGAATAGTTCTGGCGGATTCACTGAAGCGTATGTGAAGTGGAATGCTGGACATCAATTCGATAACGCAACCGGAATATAGGAGTAGTGTAAAATGGCAATTTCACGCGCCCAATTACTGAAAGAACTCCTACCCGGACTGAACGCTTTGTTCGGATTGGAGTACGCCAAATATGGCGAAGAACACGCAGAGATTTTTGAAACAGAATCTTCTGACCGTTCTTTTGAAGAAGAAACCAAGCTATCAGGTTTTTCTGCGGCACCTGTTAAAGACGAAGGCTCTGCCATCGAGTATGACAATGCCCAAGAGACTTTCACGGCTCGGTATACACACGAAACCATTGCAATGGGCTTCTCTGTGACAGAGGAAGCTATAGAAGATAATTTGTATGACTCACTGTCTGCACGTTATACGAAGGCATTGGCTCGTGCTATGGCTTACACGAAGCAAGTTAAGGGTGCAGCTATCCTTAATAACGCTTTCGCAGCAGGTACGACTTACGGTGACGGACAAACTCTTTGTTCAACTGCTCACCCGCTAGTCTCTGGTGGTACAAACTCAAACCGCCCAGCCACAGCCTCTGATTTGAATGAGACTTCTCTTGAAGCAGCTATCATTCAAATCTCTAATTGGACTGATGAGCGTGGTTTGTTGATTGCTGCTAGACCTACTAAACTCGTTATTCCTTCTGACCTACAGTTTGTGGCAACACGATTGTTGGAGACAGAAGGTCGAGTAGGTACCGCAGACAATGACCTCAACGCGATTCGTAACAATGGTGCGATTCCGGGTGGCTACACAGTTAACCATTATCTGACTGATACAGATGCTTGGTTCTTGATGACTGATGTACCTAACGGTCTGAAGCACTTTGTGCGAACTCCGATGGCAACGTCTATGGATGCTGACTTCGATACGGGTAACAGCCGATACAAGGCGAGAGAAAGATACTCATTTGGTGTATCTGATCCGCTTGGTATTTTCGGTTCACCCGGAGCATAATATAGGGGGGTTATACCCCCCTACTTATTCCTGACAGTCCTAGGACTGACACTAGCCAAGACAGGAGATAATAATGGCTACTACGACTTTTAACGGCCCTGTTCGTTCAGAGAAAGGGTTCCAAATGGTTTCCAAAAATGCCACTACTGGTGCTATTACAGTTACCAGTGGGGATAAGTGGGCAACCGAAGCTACAGGTAGTGCGGGTATAGAAGGCACTGCTGCTGTATATGTCACGCAAGTTAACCGCTTGAAAAGCGATGTTAGTACCAACGTCAACATAGTTAAGTCATCTATTATGATTGATCTAACTGGATTGAAAGACGGTGGAACTGCTGGAGACATCATAGGTAAAGATGGTTCTGGTGTAGCATTCATAGGCCAAGTAACTACCGCTAACCAAGGCACTGTTTTTGGTGTAACGATGACTTGCTTAGAGACTCCTGCTGGTGGTAGTACAGATATTGATCTGTATTCTGCTACAGAGGGTACTGGCGTAAATGACACCGCTATTGGTGATCTGACTGAAACACAAATTATTAATGCTGGTGCTGCTTCTGCTGGCACTATGGTTGCTGGTGGAGACATAGCAGCGGATCAG
>MDTE01129663.1_pt1 | contig 10216 bp, 12 predicted proteins | sample 811231 | NCBI WGS metagenome assembly MDTE01 (sample SAMN05326651, study PRJNA326480) | marine metagenome | isolation source: seawater | place: Indian Ocean: Red Sea | collected 2010 | reverse complement strand
GAATCTTTCTATTGAGATAAATCCATCAATTTTTTCCACTAGAGGCATCAGTTGATTAGCAAATTCAATGTAGTCTTTTTGCTTTTTTGTAAGCATTTCGACTTCGAATATTACGGCAATCATTTATGCGCTCCATAACTTATAAGATTAGGTTGTTGATTTTATGGTACTTAAGGCAGGTTAAGGATTTTTACTGTACCTCGTAAAGCTTCGCGTTGTCCGGATTGCATTCAAATGGCATTGGTTCTCTTTCAGGCGCATAGTTCCAGGTCATACTTCCAGTCATTGGATCTATCAAGTATTGCGGATCTTCAATAACATAGTTGATAAGTAATTGCGTACCGTCATCACTCAGACGATACCTTTCTATAGTATGTTTTTGAGGGCCTGATGGAATGCCATTGCGGTTTCCAGCTCGATTGTCTGAAAATAGTGTTGTGTCCACTATTAATACATCATCTTCCCACCAAGCGATAGAGTGCCCCTGATTAGTTCTCTGGCCGTTTTCAGGATGTTGTCTCCCATCTGTATAGAAAGTGCGTTCAACCTGGAATAACTCAGTTCTCACTACTATACGGTCTTCAAGTATCTCTATTTGGTTTAGATAGGGTGCTGCTACAATTGTTGGCAAAGGAAAGGGGATACAGTCTGAAGTAGGGTTGTCGGCTTCAGTATATGTTGCTTGGGCTGCTAAACCTTCCTCAGTCAAGGCTCCATAAATAAAGGTTCGCGTACTAAACCCTGGTAGCCCATCCCAAACACCCTCGAGGCTAGAAGCACTGTTGTTTGAGGTACTTGAACCTGATCGTGGCGTTAGGAAGACGCCATCTTCTTTAGTTAGTGATACTAATAAGCCATGGTTTCTTTCACTGTTTCTATCGGGGTGAATCCTAACTGCGACTTGGTCACCTGGGGTTAGAATTGATGGAGTCCATCCGCTTCGTGTCATGATTGGAGTGGGATCTCCCTCAAGTTGCCACTCTAATAAAGCGCCTGTGGCGTCAGGTACTTCAACGTAGATATAGACATGAGGATTGCGCCAATCGTAGCGACTGACTTTGCCCTGAAAAGTTAAAACAGAATTCATGTCAAATATCGTAGTAAATCCATGGTGCCCGTATACGGGGACTACAAAGAAAATTGCTGCAATAATGAAATAAAAAACTTTTTTGAAAAGACGCATAGTCAACTAGGATTATTGAAGTGTGTAGCGACTTGAGTTCTCTAAGTCACAACCAAAGCCCATCATTTCAAAATGAGGTGCATAATACCACTCAACATGCCCACTAAATGGTTCTGCTAGGTATTCAGGGTCTTCTAGTACAAAATCAATAAGAAGCCTTGTTCGATCTTCACTCAAAGAGTAACGTTCTAGCACACGTTTTTCGGCACCTGATGGTACGCCGCTATTACCCTGTTGTCCTGATATGGGGGCTCTATGATCTTCAAATAGTCGTGTATCAACAATGAGCGTGTCTTCGTCCCACCGACCAATGGCATACCCCTGATTCGTCCGCTCACCATTTGCAGGATGTTCACGCCCATCTAGGTAAATAACCCGTTCCGCATTAAATCGCTCATTGCGAATAACTATAGCATCATCCTTTATTTCTATTTCATTGAGGTAGGGGGCAACTAGTATTGATGGTAGGGGTGCTGCAACACATTGAGCTGCTGGACTATCCATTCTGACGTCAAATTCGGAGCTTGCAGCCAAGCCTTTATCGGTAATTGAAACCTCTCCCCATGCTGCATAATAGATATCATAGTCTTCACGACGAAGTTCCCAGTTTCCTGAAAAATCAAATGCCTGAGCTAGTGATTCAGAATCACTTGATTGCCTGAGAAAGTAGGATCTTGCAGACAATATGGACCCGTTTGTTTTTTCTAACGTAAGAAGGAGCGCATGTTTTCTTCGTGGGTTTCTGTCAGGCATTGCACGAACGAGGACCTGTTCGCCAACTTGAATGGATTCACTCGTCCACCCACTACGGGCAAGGATAGGGACTGCATCAGTCTCAATTTCCCATTCCACAGCTTCTCCAGCCTCATTGATAGTTTCTACGAAAATATAGGTGTGTGGGTTAGCCCATTGAAAACGGGTTACCGTGCCAGGGAGGGCTAAAATAGTATTTGCGTCAAATATTTGAGCGCTGTGGTGTCCAATCGCAGGTAGGCTGATCCACAGGGACAAAAATAGAAATGCTAGTTTTTTCTTCATTCCTCTATCATACCATTCTGATTTTGGTGTTCTCGTTGATACAAAAATAGCATAGTGTAGATATCTACTGATTTTTTTATTTGATAGTTGAATGTTAGGGTTACTGGGTCAGTTTAGACATTAAAGTCAGGCATTTTATGGATTCAAATAAAAAGGGAGTTATGAAAAAGTTTGAAAAAGACGAAATAATCCAGAAGCTTGTGGAAAAGGGGGCTGACAAACCTTGCCCTCGTTGCGGAAATAAGGCCTTTACCCTTGTTGATGGTTTTTTTAATCAGACTATTCAAAATAGCGCATCTGATTATGTTCTTGGCGGCGAAAGTATTCCCTCAGTTATTACCGCTTGTACTAATTGTGGTTTCCTATCTCAATATGCTTTAGGAGCTCTGGGCCTTCTAGCGCATCAGCTTTGGAAAGAATAGTTATTATATGCATCTCTTTTTAAATTCTAATAATGACCTAACAAGAAGCTATCAAATTCCTTTTTGTTTTTTCTTGAAATTATTTCTGTTGCTGATAGCAAGTTTTAGTTTGAGTCCAGTAGTAAAAGGACAGTTCTATCTCGAACGGGTATCACTAGATCAACTGGACATTACTCTACCATCAACGAGAATCGCAGGAGTGCCTGGCAAACTTCATGTTATTGATAGGTCTTGTCCAAAGCTTTCATTATCAAAGGCAAGGAGTCGTATTGTTAATATTGCGATCCAAGAATGGGGGTTTTTTGGGTTTCATATTCTAGATCAAACTGGAGTGTCTGGCTCAAGTTCAACAGGTCTTCTAAGTGGGAGGGCACCACGGCTCAGTGCAAGTGAATCAAGACGTTTGAATAACACAATTGCTGGTTACTGGTCAGTTACACCAGATGGTGATTGGATTTTGGAAAGGCAAAATAGTGTTTGGAATGGGCCTAGTGGCGCCTCAGCACGGTGGCGTGATCCTTGGTCTGCAGCATTCATTTCTTGGGTGATGTGTGAGGGTGGTTTAAGCGAATTCGACCAGTTCCAGAGAGCCATTGCACACCATCAGTATATAGATCAGGCCATTCAAGCTCGTACCAATGAATCTAAAGCAGCATACACCGCTTATGATGTAGGAGAATTACCTATAGAACCGGGTGATTTACTTTGCTCTTCACGGAGAGGGACCTACAGGTCTCTGGCTGATAGGGTTCAGAGCATAGGGAATGGTGTTCGCTCACATTGCGATATTGTGATTGACCTTGATAAGCCTAATCAGCAAGTTTTGGTTATTGGAGGTAATGTTCGCGGCGCAGTCAGGTTAAAACTTTTAGCTGCATCTTTTTATCAAGAAGACGGAGCAGATGTTCGGGTTAGGTCAGTGGGTCTTGGAAGGCGGACAATATTCGCTCACCTAAAACTCCATTCTGATTCTGTTGAAAGTAATGTGCTTGAAAATAGTCCAACTTTAAGATCATTAATTCAGTCGGAAGGGCGTTCTTCTTGGTTAAGAAGGCGATTATTTTTGCAGTTAAGGAGAGCAAGAGAACGTAAGGATTAAGCCTCGATTTATATTGCGTTCTTGGATTTTCAGAATGAGACAAGTGTATGCATGTAAACTGTACTTATTCTGGATTGGAGTTCATGAGATTATTCAATGAAGTGTTGTTACCTTAGGAATTTAGATAAAAAAGAATAGGGAATTATTATGCCGAATCTGTTTAAAAGATCAGTGGTAGCGTGTGGTTTTGTTTGTATGAGCTTGTTGCAAATGACCCAGGCTCAAGAGATGAGAATTTACAATACAGTTAAAGAAAAGCTTGCTCGTGGCGAACAAGTTATAGGTGGTACTGTGACTACCTCTGATCCTAATATGTACTGTTCCATGGCTAATTCTGGCTATGATTTCCTCTGGATTGAAATGCAACATAGTCCGCTGACTTATCAGGAGGTCGCTCGCATGATATGGGCATGCAAAGATGCCCCTGCAATTCCTTTTGTGAGAGTTCCTGATGCTACTGCTGGAGATATTCAAAAAGCTACGGATATTGGAGCTTTAGGAATTATTGTTCCTCTTGTTGATACTGCAGAGAAGATTGAAGCAGCAGTGCAGTATGCACATTATCCGCCAATTGGAATTCGTAGTCAGGGCGGGGGACAGTATCGCGCACTTTGGGGAGATGATTACCGTGAAAGTGCAAATGAAAACATCATGCTTGTTGCAATGATAGAGGCCCCAGCTGGAGTAGAAGAAGTTAGCTGGATTGCAGCAGTTGATCATGTTGATGTGGTTATGGTTGCTAGTACTGATCTTGGGAGTTTTTCTGGCCTGAGACAGGGGGATGCACAATATGAATCAATGGTTGATCAAGTACGCCAAGCTACTTTGGCGGCTGGCCGTGCGCTGGGCGGACCTCAGGCGTGGCGTGAGCGTGAGGGCTTTCAGTTTTTTCAGGGGCCTACTGATGCCAATCTTTTGAGGCTTGGCGTAGAGGAATCTTTGGCTACTCTTGGAAGTGGTATAGCTGAGATTGAGGGGTCCGAGCCTTAAGGCGTTGAAATATAAAGGAATGTATATGTCTAAGAACTATAGGGTGATTTTTGTTTTTAGTGTGTTTGCTTTTGTTTTTGGCGTCATTGTTGGTGGGAATGTGCGGTTTGCGAGTGATGCACAGGCGCAAACACCACAAAAAATATTTGAATTAAGAACATACACAACACATCCTGGCCGCCTTGCGGAACTCCACTCACGATTCGCGGACCACACCGTATCTCTATTTGAGCGACACGGCATGACTAACATTGGATATTTTCAGCCTTCGGACTCACCTCTTTCTGAGAATACGCTGATTTACTTGCTTGCTCATGATAGTCGCGAAGCAGCTGTTGCTAGTTGGGCAGATTTTAGGGCAGACCCAGATTGGTTAAGTGCATCTGAGGAGTCACGACGTAATGGTAGGCTTGTGCAGAACGTCGAGAGTGTGTTTTTAGATGCAACTTACTATTCAAAGATAAAGTAATAAAAATAAATAATCTTTATCCATCATGAGACACCTATTTTTTTTATTAATGCTGAGCCCAATGCTTTCGGTGCAAGCGCAACTAGAGGGAATGATTGATCTTCATGTGCATGCAGCCCCAGATAGCGACTTGAGATCAGTGGATGCTTATGAAGTTGCTCGCATGGCTCGCCGTAATGGTATGCAAGCTTTGCTCTTTAAAAACCACAACACTCATACAGCTTCACTTGCCTACTTAGTGTCGCAGGTTGTACCAGAAATTGGTGTCTACGGCGGAATAACCCTAAATAAAGCTGTCGGGGGCATTAATCCTATCGCGGTTAGGCTTATGGCCGAGACGACGAATGCTCATGGCCGAGTTGTCTGGATGCCAACTAGAGATTCGGAACATGCAGTTCGTAATTCGGGAGGATCTAGCTATGTGTCAATCTCAAATGATGGAGAGTTACTTCCTGAAGTACTCGAGGTTTTAGATGTGATAGCGGATTTTGACCTCAGCTTAGCTACAGGGCATTCAAGCCCAGCTGAATCTTTGCTTTTGATTCAGGAAGCACGTGCCCGAGGAATTGAAAAAATAATAGTAACTCATCCATTTTCTCCATCTGTATCAATGTCACCTGAGACCCAGAGAGCTGCTGCTGAAATGGGGGCATTGTTAGAGTATCCAATTTCTCTATCTCTTGGTGATGACGAACGTTTTGCTAAATTTGTTGAACAACTTAGGCTTGTTAACACAATAAACGTAGTACTGAGTACTGATCTTGGTCAGGTGGGGCGTCCAGTGCCCTCAGACGGTCTCGCATTAAGTATCCGTCGTTTAATTGATGCTGGCATCACAAATTCCGAAATTAATGTTATGACAAAGCGCAATCCTGCTCAATTTCTGGGTTTACAATCAAGATAGAAGCTTTACGTTAGTTCTTGTAAAAGCGTGATATTTAGCCTTATTCCACGCCTGATATAGTGGCTTGTATTGATAAGGACTTGCTAGCAGATCAAGTACCAGTCAGGATGGAGCCAGCCATTGTGGCAATGCATTTAAACTAAATACAAGCAGGCATGATTATGAATAAAGTGTTAATTAGCTTTTTTTGTTATATCGCGCTTAATTTGCAGGCATATGCAGCATTGCAGCCTGGGGATAGCGCTCCAAATTTCCAAGCAAGAGCATCTCTTGCAGGTGAAGAGTTTGATTTCTCTCTCGACGATGCATTGAGTCAAGGTCCAGTCGTTGTATATTTCTATCCATCAGCTTTCACTCGAGGATGCAATATTCAAGCTCATGAATTTGCGGTAAATATGGAATCGTTTGTTGCAGCGGGTGCAAGTGTGATTGGTGTTTCCTTGGATAGTATTGAGAGACTCAACGATTTTTCTTCTGATCCGGAGTATTGCGCAGGCAAGTTAGCAGTCGCTTCTGATGTTACGGGTGATATAACTCGGTCGTATGATCTGGCGGTTCGTCAACGCCGAGATGGTATGACTGATACAAGAGGCATAGCAGTAGATCATGATTTGGCAGAACGCATTACTTTTATTGTTCTGCCTGACGGTACAATTGCTGAAACAATAGGCGGAATTTCTCCCTTAGAAAATGTACAGCAATCACTTGAAGCTGTGCAACGACTACAATAACTTAAGGCTTGAACTTATAACTCAATATGGGAGCTTTTTTCTGAAAAGTTTTGTTGGAAATTATATAAGTTTAATGTTCTCCAAAAAGTCATGGATTGCAGTAATCGGCGTGTTAAATTTTGTATTTTTTTTTGCCGGAGAAGTTATTTCTCAGCCGCAATTATTATTTGATCCAGAGTCAGTAGTCGCTAGTGATGGGCTTCAACAAGTTGATCCATTTATTATGGAGACAGCTTATGTGAGACCTGATATAGATCTAGATAAATACACAAGTATTCTTATCATGCCTACGATTACATCATTTCGTGATGTTCCCAAGCGGTACAACCCTAAAAATGACTTGGCAATCACAAGTTTTCCGGTCAGCGAAGTTAATAAAGAGCGACTTAATAGGTTTTTTGGTGAATCATTTCATGAATTTGCATCTCAACTGAAGCCTTATGAAGTAACTGGTACTGTGGGACGGAATGTTTTGTTAGTACAGGGGCTCCTTGTGGATATTGTGTCAGGTATTCCGCCGACTAGAACAGGTAGCAATACAACTTTCATTAAACAGCCATGGGAAGTAACTTTGATGGTTGAATTGCGTGATTCCATGAGTAACAGGCTTTTGGCGCGTAGCGCTGAGAAGCAATTAATTGATGGTGTTTATGATGTTACGGAGTTACCAGGGATCACTAAATGGGCCACTGAGGAATGGTCTGCAGTTTTGCTGCAACGGTTAAGAAGCTTGGTAGATATTGGGGGTGGTCGTTGGTCGCAGTGTGAACTGCAGGAAAATAATTGCTCACTAAATTGATTGATATTTCTGTTAGCAGAATCCTCAGGTTGTTCTAGGTTGGTTTGCTTTTAAAAAAGAATGTATATGACGTACAGCTATGGGAATGCGGTTTGCCGGCCTTTTCCATGGATATAAACTTACTTCTGAGTTTGGCGCCAGCAAAGCTGATTCCATTGCTACATCGTAAGGATGGGCTGGGATATCATCCGGTAAAACAAGTACTGGTGTTTGGCAATTCTGAACAAATTCACGAGTTACAGTGAATACAAAATCTCCCTTTATTCGGTACATATTATTAAGATATGGCTCGACCATTTCCATCGTAATATCTGGGCGACGTGAAGCAAGTGCTGGTCCCCAATTAGCCATATTTCCCTCATAGAAAAGATTAGGAAGTTCGGGATCAAATCCGCTTGGTTGCGCTAGGACAGCGGCGGGTATTCTTTCACCAGCTCTTCTTAGTAAGTTCCATATAAAAGGACCTCCTATGCAAAATCCTATTACCATAAATTCCGTAATACCCAAATGGTCCATTAGACCAAGCTGGTCGTCAGTATGTGAATCCCAGGGGCGATCAATTTCTAATGGGCCAGTCGACTGTCCATCATTGGCGTTACGAAGATCCATGGTGATGCATCGGTAATCATTGCTAAATTCTTGGATAGGATTAAATGGTGCCCTACTATCAAAATACGAGGCCACAGAATTTAAACCGCCTCCTGGTATTAGAAGTAGTGGAAACCCAGATCCTGTGTCTTGGTAGTGAATGCTTACATCGCCTCGTTCATAGACTGACATTGAGTCATCTCCTTGCGCAAAAGTTCGCCGTGCAGCAGTTGCAGCTGCTACCGCAGCACCAGTTGCTATAAGCGCACGTCTAATTGGATTCACCATTGTTACAGCCTGCTACTACAAAACCACATAGTCAAGTTGTAGGCAGAAGAACGTTTTGCAAGAGTATCTTGATTATTGATGGTGCTGAGCAAGCATTGGTGCCGGGAGAGAGACTTGAACTCTCACACTGTTACCAGTACCGGATTTTGAATCCGGCGCGTCTACCAATTCCGCCACCCCGGCAATTGGGAAGCAATTGTCAAACTAACAGCCACCTTATGCTTCTCTATTACTTACTGTCAATGTATAGGTTTGGTTCATGGATTTAGCATAAACAAGGGGGCTGTTTTATAGGGACTTGTGTGATCAAGATTTGTAAGGTTAAGTAATCAGCCAGTTTTTTAAAAAAAGTTGCAACTTTTTGTCTGGTTTATGCATCTAACAAGCTAATTATGAGACCTTTTTTGTCAAAAGTAGACTCAAGGATTGTTAAAAAAGCCCGTAGGGGGGACAAAGGTGCACATGCAAAGCTCTACCAACTATGTGCGCCTATGATTTATACCTTGGCTCGAAGAATGTTGGTTTCTACAGCAATGGCAGAAGATGTTTTGCAAGAAACGTTTATTGAGGTTATTCGAAAAATACATACGTATAGAGGGGATGCCGGGTTTGAATTTTGGGTTCGCCGTATCGCGGTTAATAAATGTTTAATGAGCTTGCGGTCTGCTTGGAATTCAAAGCGCGTAGATATTGAACTAACAGATAGTATTCTGCCCATAACAGATGGAGAACAGGTGGACAAACAGCTAATTCTTGAATCAGCGCTTGATAGACTTTCAGCAACTGCACGAACTGTTGTTTGGTTGCATGATGTAGAAGGATATACACACAAAGAGATTGGCGAAATGATGAGAAAAACAACCAGCTTTTCTAAGTCCCAGTTGGCAAGAGCGCACGAACGCTTGCGCGGTTTTTTAGATGATAATTCCATAGAGGACAATAAAAACTATGCGAATCAAAACTGAAGATCTTTTAAAAATTCGTGATGGTGAGTTGTTAGATGCTGCTGTTCAAATTGCAGTTGATCGTAATAGTCAGCTAAGGGCAGAGGTGGCTGCTTTGCAGCAAACACAGGATGAACTTCGGGCTTTACCTTTATTGGATCCTCCTCATGGTGCTTGGGAAAAGATTGCTGATGCCTCTTTTGGAGATAGTTTTTCTGTTTCGAAATGGGAATGGTTGTTCCGTGGTGCAATTGCAGCAACTGTTGCAGCAGCAGCAATCTTTTATGTCATGCGTCTGCCAGAGACACCAGATTATGCAATCTTGGCTGCTGACCCTTTCGCTGAGGTTGGTGATAAAACACAATATGTTCAGGAACTTGTTGCTCCCACTTATGCATCACTAGTCTCGCAGTCAAATGAGCTTGAGCGCCAGCTCAACGAGATAGGTTATAGGCCTAGTCTCGTGAATACAGGAACAACAGCTACAATTGTAAGTTTAGAAGATGAAATTGCGCAGGTAGATGCACAATTAATGTATGCACATCCCTTGCAGCCCATGCATGCTGAGGCATTGTGGCAGACACGAATTGAGCTAATGAATGCATTGCTTAATGTGCGCTATACGCAAGCGCAACTTTCTGGGTTCTAGAAGCATCTTATAAATAAGCTAATTCTTATCGGGGTCATGAAAATGGATAGAACAAGGTTATTGATGGTTACTGCGCTCATTGGCATATTTAGTTTATCTGATCAGGTTTTAG
>MDTE01099048.1_pt1 | contig 10216 bp, 7 predicted proteins | sample 811231 | NCBI WGS metagenome assembly MDTE01 (sample SAMN05326651, study PRJNA326480) | marine metagenome | isolation source: seawater | place: Indian Ocean: Red Sea | collected 2010 | reverse complement strand
TGTCTTCCACCTCATAAATTTCATTAGAATAAAATCCATTAAATTCAGTTCTAAAAGTAAGTCCATAGGCCCCTAATTGTCCAAGTTCTATATAATCATTTTCTTTAATATTGTTTGGCAATACAAAAGGTCCTTTCATATAATCTATACTGTCACATGTAGGTCCATAGAAATCAAAAGAAGTTAACTTCTTTGAAGCTAATTTTCCATTAGTAATTTTTTTTGATGGATAAACTATATTTGGAACTCCAGCATCAAAAAGAGTTCCATATGTTCCATCATTAATGAATAACTTTTGTTTTTTTCTTAAAATTACTTTAACTATTGTTGAGCCACTTTCAGCAACGATTGCTCTTCCTGGTTCACAAATTATTTCAGGTTGTTTATCTAATTTTAAACTTTCTAAACTTTCTTTAATTTCTTTAAAATAATTATCTAGAGATTGTGGAACTAAATCAGGATAAATAGTAGGAAATCCTCCTCCTACATTTATGCAATCAGGTATTATTTTTGTTTTTTTAATTATTTTACCTATTTCAGAAATTCCTTTAGAATATGAAATTGGATGCATGCATTGAGAACCTACGTGAAAACTTAGTCCAATTTTTTTTGCATATTGCTTTGTAAGTCTTAACAACCCAATTGCTTCAGAGGTGGATGCTCCAAATTTTTTTGATAAATCTATTTCTGCATGTTCATTAGAAACAGCGACTCTTAAAAATAATTCTAAATCTTTTGCTTGGTTTGTACTTTCAATTATTTTAATTAATTCATCTTTTGTATCTAGAGAAAATGTTTTAATACCATATTTGAAGTATGCTTCTTTAATATTTTCTCTACTTTTTACAGTGTGCATATATGAACAATTTGCACTAGAGCTTATATTTTTAATAGCTTTGACTTCACTTATAGACGCCACATCAAAATTCTGAATTCCACTTTGAAAAACTGTTTTCAAAATTTCTGGGTGTGGATTTGTTTTCACCGCATATAAAATTTTTCCTGGAAATTTTTCTTGAAAGAACTTAGAAGCTACATTTATAGTATGCTTTCTAACGCAGTATACCGGGTTATTTGGTTTCAGTTGATTTATCATTTCCTCAACTGATTTAAATTTTTTCATTTAAGCTCCAAAAAAAACTTAATAAAAAAAATTTGCATAACTCCTATGCAAATTTTGTATAATTGCGACTTTTAGTTAATTATTCTTTAATGTAAAGCAAATAATCAGGCTTTTATTAGTATGACAGGAGTTGAAATGTGAATAATAATTACCATATTTTAATTACATGAATACAACGACAGATATAAAAAAAATAACCGATTTTACTAACAAAACCTTACTAATAGTTGATGATGATAATCCATTTAGAGAAAGACTGGCTAGAGCAATGGAAAAAAAAGGTTTTGAAGTTTCACAAGCTGAAGGTGTAAAAGTAGGAATTGAAACAGTAAAATCAAAAAAACCAGCATTTGCAGTAGTAGATCTCAGGTTAGACGATGGTAATGGACTAGAAGTTGTAAAGCAAATTCAAAATACAAATCCCGATAGCAGAATAGTTATGCTAACTGGTTATGGAAATATTTCAACAGCTGTGGCCGCAATAAAAGAAGGGGCAATTGATTATTTAGCAAAACCTGCAGATGCAGATGATGTGGAAAAAGCTCTTCTCGCAAACCCAAATAAAAAACCTGAACCTCCTGAAAATCCAATGTCAGCTGATAGAGTTAAGTGGGAACATATTCATAGAGTTTTTGAGTTATGTAATAGAAATGTTTCAGAAACTGCAAGAAGGTTAAAAATGCACAGAAGAACTCTACAAAGGATACTTTCCAAAAGATCTCCTAAATAAAAGATCTAAATTTAATTATTTTTTTAGTTAAAATGGATAAAATTAAAATTTTGAATAGTTCCGCTGGTAAAAATGGAAGTGCTCCTAGTTCAAAAATTGGTTTATTCCACCCAATCAAAGTTCCTAGCCAAATTAATCCTAAAACATAAATTACAGATACAGATAAAATTAATTTAATAAAAATAATAAATATATTTTTATTTAAATCAAAATAACCCGAAAGAAAAGTTGCAAATATAAATCCAATAAGGTAGCCCATTGTAGGTCCTGTAAAATAGCTTAATCCAACTCCTCTTTCTGGAGAATTAGAAAATACTGGTAGACCCAAAATTCCTTCAAGTAAATATAAAAAAACTATAGCTGTACCAATTTTATAACCAAAGGCTATACCAAAAAATAAAACAACAAATGTCTGCATTGTCATTGGAACTGGATAAAATGGTATTTTAAATTTTGCTGACACTGTTAGCAAAATACTACCTAAAAAAATTACAATTACAGATTTTATTATTTTTTGATTTTGAAATGTTTTTATATTTTCCACGATTATAATTTACTATTAAATTTAATTTAATTCTAGGAATTTGTAAGTTTTATAAACACATCCTCCAATTTACCATCATCAGTAGAAATATCTAATATATTGGCTTTTTGCATATTTATTAAAGATATTATTTCGTTAATATTTATTTTACTTTTTTCATAAGAAACTGTCAAAAATTTTTCATTATTATTAATCAATTTTAAAGAATTTAAAGAATCATTTTTAATATCAATTTTTTTATCTAAAGTAAATTTTACTATTTTTGTTTTAATTCTTTTTAATAAATTTTTAGTTGTATCTAGAGCAACTAAATTTCCCTTATTAATGATTGCTATTCGGTCACACATTTCTTCGGCTTCATACAAATAGTGTGTAGTTAATATTACTGTAACACCTTGTTTATTAAGTGATTTGACATTTTCCCAAAGTTTATTTCTAAGTTCAACATCAACCCCTGCAGTTGGTTCATCGAGAATGATTATCGGCGGTTGATGAACTAGTGCTTTCGCAACCAAAAGTCTTCTTTTCATGCCTCCTGATAAACTTCTAGAATAACTATTAGCTTTTTTATCCAGAGCGACTAGTTTTAGAATAGTATCAGTTATTCTATCTTTTTTTTTTACTCCAAATAATCCTGCTTGCAATTCAAGTAATTGTGTTGGATTAAAAAAGGGGTCAATGTTTACTTCTTGTGGAACAATTCCTATTGACGCTTTTACTTGTCTTGGATTTTTATCCAAATCAAAGCCCCACACATTTACAATTCCTGATGATTTAATTGTTGATCCGCCTAAAATATTTATAAAAGTACTTTTTCCCGCTCCATTAGGTCCCAATAAGCCAAAAATTTCACCTTGTTTCACTTCTAAGTTTAAATTTTTTAAAGCATGAATTGATTCAACAGAAGATGATCTTTTTTTTGAATAAATTTTATTTAAATTTTCTACATTTAATACATTTTCTTTATTCATATAGATTGATACCTTTACAACATTCACTCAAATTAGGATAACATTATTTTTATGGATAAAATAAAAAAAACAGATCATTTTTATCTAGTCGATGGATCTGGATATATATTTAGAGCTTATTATGCACTTCCTCCTTTAAGTCGAAAAAGCGATGGTATGCCAACAGGCGCAGTCAGCGGATTCTGCAGCATGCTATTTAAACTGTTGGAGGATTCAAAATCAAATGAAAACAAAGATAGACCTACTCATTTTGCAGTAATTTTTGACTCAGCGAGAAAAAATTTTAGAAATGAAATTTATTCAGACTATAAAGCAAATAGATCAGAAGCTCCAGATGACTTAGTTCCTCAATTTGAATATATTAGGAAATCAGTAGAAGCATTTAATCTTCCATCTATTGAAATGATTAATTACGAGGCAGACGATTTAATAGCTACGTATGTAGAGCATGTTCTTAAAGCAGGTGCAAAAGTAACTATAGTTTCATCTGATAAAGATTTAATGCAACTGTACAAAAAAAATGTTCGAATTTACGATCCAATGAAAAATAAATTTATAACAGGTGAAGATATTGATAATAAATTTGGAGTTGTTCCAGAAAAAATTATAGATGTTCAGGCTTTAGCAGGAGATTCAAGCGATAATGTACCAGGCGTCCCTGGAATAGGAATAAAAACAGCAGCAGAGCTTATAAATAAATATGAAAATCTTGAAAACTTATTAAACAAAGCTGAAGAAATAAAACAAAATAAAAGAAGAGAAACAATTATTGAGAATAAAGATAAAGCAATAATAAGTAAAAAACTTGTGACATTAAAAAAAGACGTTCCTTTAAAAAATAAAATTGAAGAATTTAGGCTAAGAGAAATGGATAAAGATAAGCTTTATTCTTTTATGAGAGAAATGGAGTTTAATAGATTGCTTAGTTCTGTAATTTCTTTTTATGGAGATGTAAATATCTCAGAAGATAAAAATAAAAAAGAAATAAACAAAAAATTTCCTAAAATTGAAAATAAAAATTATATACTGATTAATGAAGAACAAGAAATAAATAACTGGTTAAAAGAGGCCGAAGAATATGGAGAGATTGCAATTGATACCGAAACTACATCACTAGATCCTCATCAAGCTGAATTAGTGGGTATTTCTCTTTCCACAGCAATTGGTAAATCTTGCTACATACCTATAGGACATAAAAAAGGGAAAAATTTAAATGAAAAAAATATAATTAGAAAAATAAAACCAATTTTGGAAGATAAAAGCATAAAAAAAATTGGTCAAAATGTAAAATTTGATTTTATTATTTTATATCATAGAGGAATAAATATGAATTCCCTAGAAGATACGATGCTAATGTCTTATGTTTTGGATGCAGGAAAAAATAGACATAACATGGATATTCTATCTGAAATTCATTTAAATCATAAAACAACATCGTATAAAGACTTAGTTGGTAGTGGAAAGAAACAAATCAATTTTAGCGAAGTAAATATAAGTGATGCAAAAAATTATGCTGCCGAAGATGCTGATATTACTTTTAGGTTATATAAAATATTTTTGCAAAATCTTAAAAATGAAAAACTAACATTTATATACGAAATTTTTGAGAAGCCGCTAATTAAAATATTAGCATTAATGGAAATAAAAGGAATAAAAGTAAATAAGGATTTTTTAAAATCTTTATCAATTAAATTCGAAAAAAAGATAAAACTTTTAGAGAAAGAAATTTTTAAGATTTCAAAAAAAGAATTTAAAATTGGTTCTACAAAGCAACTAGGAGAAATTATGTATAATGATTTAAAGATTTCATCTCTAAAAAAGACTAGAAAAGGTAGTTTTGCAACTAGTGCTTCGGTATTAGAAGATTTAGCTTTTAAAGGACATAAATTACCAAAGTTTGTTTTGGATTGGCGTCAAGTTACAAAGCTTAAAAACACTTACTCAGATTCTTTACAAGAACACATAAATCAAAAAACAAATCGTGTTCATACTTCATTTTTATTGGCTGCAACTACTACTGGCAGATTAGCTTCAAGTGATCCTAATTTGCAAAATATTCCAATTAAATCTGAGGAAGGTAAAGAAATCAGAAGAGCTTTCATGGCGGATAAAAATTTTAATTTAATTTCGGCAGATTATAATCAAATAGAAATGAGAATATTAGCCGACCTAGCAGATGTAAGTGAATTAAAAAAAGCATTTAAAAATAAAGAAGATATTCATTCATTAACAGCAAGCCAAGTGTTTAATAAAAGCATTAATAAAATTGATGAAGATATGAGAAGAAAAGCAAAAGCAATTAATTTTGGAATTATTTATGGAATTTCTCAATATGGATTGGCAAAGCAAATTAATGTTTCAAATGTTGAGGCAGAAGATTTTTTGAATTCATACTTTAATAAGTTTCCAGAAATAAAAAACTATATGGAACAAACCATTAAATCATGTAGAAAAAATGGATATGTAAAAAATATTTTTGGAAGAAAGACTCACATTACAGGAATCAATGATAAAAATTATAATGTTCGTAACTTTCAAGAGAGAGCTGCAATTAATGCTCCTATTCAAGGATCTGCATCCGAAATCATGAGATTGGCCATGATAAGAATAAGTAAAAAATTTAAAGAATTAAAAAATGAAAATTGCAATGTTTTACTTCAAATTCATGATGAGCTTATTTTTGAATCGCAGAAAGATTCAGTTGAAAAACATACTAAAATTATAAAAGAGGAAATGATTAGTGTTAAAGAAAGTGAACTTCATTCATTTTCAATACCTTTATTAGTTGATATAAATATAGGTAAAAATTGGGGTGACTTGCATTAACACAAGTTGTTATTGCCCAAATTAGAACAATTTAGTATTTTTAATATTATATATGAAAGAAACTATTGCTTTAATTGATGATGATAGAAATATTTTAACAAGCTTAAGTATCGCTCTTGAAAAAGAAGGCTATAAAGTTCAAACTTATTTAGACGGAGAAAGTGCACTAATTGGATTGACTAGAACTCCTCCTGATCTAGCGGTAGTAGACATTAAAATGCCTAAAATGGATGGAGAAGAGCTTTTAAAAAAACTAAGAAAAAAAACATCTTTACCAGTTATCTTTCTTACCTCAAAAGATGATGAGGTAGATGAACTGCTTGGATTGAAATTAGGTGCTGACGACTTCATTAAAAAATCAGGTGGATTTTCAATTAAAGTATTAATTGAACGAATAAGGGTGCAACTTAGAAAAAGAAATAATTCAAATATAGAAGAATCAAAAAATATTATTTCTCATGGGAAATTACGATTAGATCCTTTGCAGCTAGAATGTGAGTGGAACGGCGAGCAATTACCAGACAAACTTACAACTACTGAATTTTTAATTGTTCAGGAATTAGCAAAAAGACCTGGAATTATTAAAGAACGATCACAACTAATGGATATAGCATATAGAGAGGATACAGATATTGAAGATAGAACGATAGATAGCCATGTAAAGAGAATAAGGAAGAAATTTAAAAAAATTGACAATAATTTTTCGGCAATCGAAACTAGATATGGAAGCGGATATCGCTGGAATACTAATTAATGTTTAATAATTTTTTAAAAAATTTATCTATATTAAAAAAATTTTTATTTATTAACTTTATAATTTTTACAATTATAATGGTTTTTACTCTAATTTATCTAAATACTATTCAGCCAAATTTAATAAACAAAAAAAAAGACAACCATATTCAAATTATTAATAATACGATTGGTCATATAAAAAGATTAAATATAAATTTTTCCGAGAATGATGTAAGAAAATTTTTATTTTCAATAAGATTCCTCTTTCAAAATATAGAAAGAGTTATAATATTTGATAGCAACCTAAAACTAATTGGTGATACTGATACACTTGATTTGGATCCAAGATCGTTTTCTCAAAGAACAGAATTTATTGATACTGAAAATATTAATAAAAATGAAAATAGTATAAAAAAAAAACAGAAAATTGATAATAAAAAAATTATATCAATAAATGAAATATTATTAAACTATACCAAATCTTCTAAATTAGGTGAACCCTATACATTTACGCAAGATAGTTATGATCAACTTTTATTAACAACAATACAAAATGTAAGTATAGGAAAAAAAAATATTGGCTACTTAGCAATTACTGAAAATGCCAACGATATAAAAAACGCAGTTAACGAGAGAAAAATGTTTATTATTAGAACTGCTTTTATAGTTGTTTTAGTAATATTAATATTTTCTTTTGTTTTGAATAGATACTTTTTAAAACCAATTAAAAATTTAGTAAATTATACAAAAATTATAAAAGAAGAAAGTAAAGAAAAAACTAATATCGGTAATTTAAAAAAAAGAAATGATGAATTAGGAATCTTGTCAAATTCACTAGATGAGATGACACAAGAATTACATAAAAAAATTAATAATGCAGAAAATTTTTCAAAAGATTTAGTTCATGAAATAAGAAATCCACTTGCTTCATTAAAAAGTGCATCAGAAATTATTTCTGAAACTGAAAATATTGATCAAAGAAACAAATTAATAAAAATTGTTTCACATGATATTGAAAGAATTGAAAGATTAATAACAGATTATTCTCAAATGCTGAAAGATGAGGCTGCTATAACATTAGAAAAAATGAAAAAAATAGATCTAAAAATAATAGCTAAATCTGTGGTAGATGATTTTAATAGTATATATAATTCTAAAAGGGGCATTTCAGTAAAACTGAAAACAAATGGATCTAAAGATTATATAATATTAGGAATTGAAAATAGGATAGAGCAAATACTAGCAAATCTGCTTGAAAACTCCATTTCTTTTAGCAAAAACAATCAAGAAATAGAAGTAGAAATTAATAAACAAAAAGATGGAAAAATAAATTTGAATGTTATTGATCAAGGCGAAGGTTTTAAAGAAAGTGACACAAAAAAAATATTTAAGAGATTTTATAGCAATAGGCCTGAAAATTTTGGTGAACATTCGGGTTTAGGATTAAATATTGTTAAGAATTTAGTAGAACTACATAATGGACAAATTGTTGCATCTAATAATATAAGCAAAGGTGCAAAAATAGAAATAATTTTTCCTAAGTTGTGAAAAAGAGTTATTGATTAAATCTTACAAAATTGTTAGAAGGCTAACTTCATGCAAGATTATAAAGTAAAAGACATTAACCAAGCTGATTTTGGTAGAAAAGAAATTTCTTTGGCAGAAACAGAAATGCCAGGATTAATGGCAATTAGAGAAGAATACAAAAACAAACATCCTCTTAAAGGTGCGAAAATTTTGGGATGTTTGCATATGACAATTCAAACAGCAGTTTTAATTGAAACGTTGGTAGAATTAGGTGCAGAAGTTAGATGGTCTTCTTGCAATATTTTTTCTACCCAGGACCATGCCGCGGCTGCAATTGCAAAAGTGGGAATACCAGTTTTTGCATGGAAAGGTGAAACCGAAGAAGAATATTGGTGGTGTGTAAAGCAAACAATTGAAGGAAAAAAAGATTGGAAACCAAATATGATTTTGGATGACGGTGGAGATTTAACTGCTTTAATGCATAAAGATTATAAAGAATTAATGAAATCTATAAAAGGTTTGTCTGAAGAAACTACAACAGGAGTATTAGCGTTAAAAAAAATGGAAAAAGAAGGCACATTGCTAGTCCCGGCTATTAATGTGAATGATTCAGTTACAAAATCAAAATTTGATAATCTTTATGGATGTAGAGAAAGTTTAGTAGATGGTATTAAAAGAGCAACAGATGTTATGATGTCAGGTAAAGTTGCTATAGTAGCAGGTTTTGGAGATGTAGGAAAAGGCAGTGCTGCCTCTTTACGACAAAGTGGTGCAAGAGTAATGGTTACAGAGACAGACCCAATTTGTGCATTACAAGCAGCAATGGAAGGTTATGAAGTAGTGCTCATGGATGAAATGATTAAACATGCCGATATAGTTGTAACTGCAACAGGGAATAAAGATATAGTAACAGCCGATCACATGCGTGATATGAAAGATAGAGCCATACTATGCAATATAGGCCATTTTGATAATGAAATTCAGGTAGAAGCTTTAAAAAATTATAAGTGGGACGAAATAAAACCACAAGTTCATGAGATTACATTTCCTGACAATAAAAGAATTATTTTATTAGCTGAAGGTAGATTAGTTAATTTAGGATGTGCAACAGGTCATCCAAGCTTTGTTATGAGTGCTTCCTTCACAAACCAAGTAACGGCCCAAATTGAATTGTGGAATAATTCAGCAAACTATGAGAAGAAAGTATATGTTTTACCCAAACATCTTGATGAAAAAGTTGCTAGACTTCACCTTGATAAAGTTGGAGCTAAACTAACTAAATTGTCAAAAGATCAAGCTGACTATATCAGTGTAAAACAAGAGGGACCTTTCAAACCCGATGCATATCGGTACTAAATCAAAAAAAATAGATATTACATTAGAAAAAAATACTAAATTAATATCTCAAAAAATTTCTAAATTTATTTCTAAAGGAGATATTTTTTTTTTGATCGGAGAACTAGGCGTTGGAAAAACAACATTTGTTAGGTTTTTAATAAATCATTTACAAGAAAAATTTAATCAACAAATAACAGAGGTCCAAAGTCCAACATTTAATTTAGTAAATGAATACGAGCTGAATGATCTAAAAATTATGCATTATGATTTATATAGAATTAATGATAAATCAGAACTGAAAAATATTGGCCTTTTTGAAAATGATCACAATTCAATATTATTCGTTGAATGGCCTAAAATTATAGAAAATAAACCAAAAAAAATAATTGAATTACATTTTAATTATGAAGACAATTTAAATA
>MDTE01083515.1_pt1 | contig 10216 bp, 9 predicted proteins | sample 811231 | NCBI WGS metagenome assembly MDTE01 (sample SAMN05326651, study PRJNA326480) | marine metagenome | isolation source: seawater | place: Indian Ocean: Red Sea | collected 2010 | reverse complement strand
TCGCTATGAAGGTAAAATCAGCTTTTCGACTAAGTCCTGTAGCGGTTTACGCGTTTCTATCGAATTATTAAGATAAAATCGAATGTTCGCTTTTGTTTAGCAGCGGACCGATCGAGGCGTCCGGTGGAGGCCGTAGGCCAGCAAGGTCAGGGACTGGCGAGCCTAAGAGAGACAGAGAGAAATAGATTTCTCTCTGTCCGGTTGCTGCAATTTGTGAAATTAAGATGGGTTATGCCAACTAACACACGCCGTCAAGGGTTTCCAGATGATCAGCCCACTTTTGCAGCCACTCGCGACATTCGGGTTCATAATCGTGCAGATCATAAGTCCCTTCAATACCCTTTCTTGAATGCCCTATCACTGCCTCAGCCACTTCATTGCGACAGCCTAAACGAGACAACCCCGTGCGAACCGTACGACGCAGATCATGTGGAGACCAGTCAGGAATGCTATCCAGCCAAGCTTGGCCTGGCTTAAAGTAGGTGCCACTTCGAGCCTTGGCAGAATTTCTCAAATACCATTTTGTTTCGGTAAGCGATTTCTGCTGGATCGGCAATCCCGTCCGACTCGAAGGAAACAGATAGGTATTGGTGGTTAAACGAAGCTGACGGAGAAAAGCCACAGCTTGGCTCGGCAACTGCACATACCGCTCGGCTCCGTTCTTGGAGTCTCGCATATGCCAAACTGCTCGATCGAGATCTACATCAGACCAACGCGCCTTACAAACCTCACCCGTGCGAGCTCCTGTCCACAGAGTCAAACGAATGACGTTCTTTTGTGTTACCGAGAAACCAGAGCCTGGCAACCACGCTAACACTTCCTTCAACTCCGCATCGGACAATACGCGTTTGCCCCGAACAGACGTAAGTCGGACTCTAGCCTGCTTCAGGCTCGACTTTGCCAACAAAGCCGGGTTCGCAAAATCATCATCAAACTTGCCAAGGCCAATCGCATAGTCGTAGGCGGCACTGAGCTCACGCAGCACATTCCCAGCCTGAACGTTTGCTCCCCGGTCAAGAATGTCCTTCACCATCTCTACCACATGTTTACGCCGAACTTCTGCAGCAGATCGATCCCCCAGAGTGCGTACAGCATCACCGTACAGGGTGCGCCTAGTCTCGGCCTGCCCCTTAGGTTTCCGTGCACCAGGAACTCGTTTCTGAGCCCCAGTTCGACGATTTACAACCAGTCGATCCTCAATCACTTCAGTTAAGTACAGATCAACCAAGTCACGAACAGTAAACGCGGCCACCTCTGCCGCTTCCTTTTCCTGTTCAATTTTTGCACTTTGACGTACTTTCTCCCGCTGAATTTCGGCACGAATGCATACGCCATCTCGTCGTAAAGCCTTCATCCGAGCAAGCTCTAGGCGAGCCTCAGCCAGACTCATCGAGGGGTAATTCCCTATCTTGACTTGAGTTAGCTTGCCCGTTTCGGGGCTCCGATAGCGATAGATGAACGACCTGCCACCGGCTAGCCCCGCAAGTCACACGCAGACCGGCATTCTCTCCAGTGTCCACTTTGACTTTATCGCCAGGCCGCATCGTCTCGATGGCTCTCGCCGATAGTGGCTTGTTGCCGTGTTTGTTATTCTGCATGCTTTGATCCATTAACTGATTGGAACGATAGCCATCGATGGCATTGATGAAGCTCTGGCCATAAGTATAGCTTTTCATCATCAACAGCCTTTTTTGTTAAGGCGCCCACAACCCTACACCAAAAGCTATACCAAAACCTATACTCTTGAACTGGATTACAGCAGATTTCATCAGACTCCTTCAGATGCTACACAGACAAATTTACCAGAAAACCCCCTGTCAAAAGGCGGTTTGAAGCTATCCTACAGGCGAGCTACCAGTGAGCACAGACGATCTCAAAACTTCACACACCCACGTCTTCGTCGGTGTTGTCCTTGTCGAATTTTTCCACCGGGCTGTCTTCATCGCACTGCGGTTCGTGCATGAAGGTGTTGGTCACGTCCACCACGCCCAGATGCTGGATGGTGCGGCGGCCGATCAGCACCGGATAGATCATGTCGCTGCGGTTTTCCAGGCTGAACTGCTCTTCGTGCACGGTATCGCCGAAGCAGATTTCCATCAGCACCACCGGGCGGCGCTCTTCACCACCGGCACCGCGAATAATCACATCGCGATAGAGCGGGCGCTCAAATTTGCGCGACACTTTTTCGTCTTCGTCCTGGTCTTCCACGTTCACTTCAAAGCGCACCCACTCCTCGCCGTCTTTTTCAAAACGTTCAATGTTGCGGGCGTGCAGGGAAGAGGTGAGGGCACCGGTGTCGAGTTTGCTTTTCACTTTCACGCCCCAGGGTTCCAGCGTGGCGTTTTCGATCCAACCGAACACATGCTGAATTTCCACATTGCTCGCGTGGCTGGCCGTGAAGGTGAAAAGCAGACTCAGAGCTATCAGAATACGTCGCATGGTTATCCTCTTTAATCGTATCGGTTCTTGGATCCTGAGACCCGGGCGGATCACGGGCGTTCCCGTAACCCGAGCACCCGACGCCGCATATCCTGCGACGCCACCTGGTCGGCGGTTACCGCTTCGCCCACGTTGAGCTTCACGCGGGACCAGAAACGCTTCGGCAGCCGGGTCAACGCCGGGCCGCCCTTGTGGCTGAAGAAGCTACCCCATAGACCGGAGAGTGCCATGGGAATTACCGGAACCCGATTTTCATTTACAATTTTTTCCATCCCGGTTTTGAATTCCGCCAGCTCACCGTCCCGGGTCAGCTTGCCTTCCGGGAAGATGCACACCACCTGGCCGTCCGCCAGTTCCTCGTTGATGCGCTCGAACGCCTGCTGGTAAATCTCCGGATTACGCTCCTTGGAATCGATCGGAATCGCCTTTCCGGTCCGGAAGATATAGTTCATCAACGGCAAATCGTAGATCGGCTTGGCCATCACGAACCGCACCGGCCGGCGCACGGCGCCGCCCAGCAGCAACGCATCCACATAGCTGACGTGGTTGCACACCAGCAGGCAGGGGCCTTCGTCCGGAATGTTCTCCATGCCCTGTTCCTTGATGCGGTACAGCACATTGGTGAGCATCCACACCAGCAGGCGGATCAGGAACTCCGGCACCCGGGTGTAGATGTAGGCGGCCACCAGCACATTGGCCAGCGACAGCACCAGGAAGAACTCCGGTACGGTGAGATCGAGCACGCCGACCAGCACGATACCCGCCACCGCCGAACCCACCATGAACAGGGAATTGAGAATATTGTTGGCGGCGATGATGCGCGCCAGATGGCTGGGGTTGGAACGCTGCTGGATCAGCGCGAACAGCGGCACGATATAGAAGCCGCCGAACACCCCGATGCCAAGCAGATCCACCATCACCCGCCAGCCGGCCGGCTGTTGCAGGAAGGCGGCGATGTCCACCGACACATCCTTGGGCAGGCCGGCGTAGGAGAAGAACAGGTCGATGCCGAAGGCGCTCAACCCGATTGAACCCAGCGGCACCAGGCCCAGCTCCACGCGGTGGCCGGACATTTTCTCGCACAGGTAGGAGCCCAGCCCGATGCCCACGGAAAAGGTGCCCAGCAGCAAGGCATAGAGGCCGTCGGTGCCGAGCAGATAGTCGTCCACGTAGACCTTGAGCTGGGTGGTGTAGGCGGCGCCGAGAAACCAGAACCAGCAAATGCCCAGCACGCACATCCACACCGATTTCACCTCCCGTGCGTAGCCGACGATATGCCAGGTTTCCCGCCACAGATTCCAGTTGATCTTCATTCCCGGGTCGGCGGCCGGCGCCTTGGGAATGCCACGGGCGGCCAGATACCCCAGCGCCGCCAGGCCCACCACCACCGCGGACACGATCAGCGGGTCGGCGGCGTCCATTTTCAGCAGCACCCCGGAAATCGAGCCGAGCAGAATCGCCAGAAAGGTGCCCATTTCCACCAGGGCGTTGCCGGACACCAGTTCCCGGGACGGCAAATGCTGGGGAATGATCGAGTACTTAATGGGGCCGAAAAAGGTGGACTGCAGACCCATGCAGAACAGCACCGCCAGAAGGAAATAGACGGCGTTGAAGAAAAAGCCCACCGCCGCGAACGTCATGATGAAGATTTCCACCAGCTTGATGCGCCGCACCAGCATGGCCCGGTCGTACTTGTCGGCGAGCTGCCCGGCCAGCGCCGAGAACAGGAAGAACGGCAGGATGAACAACGCCAGGGCCACGTTGTTCAGGGTGTTCACCTCGGTGCCGGCGACCACCCCGGAGGCGATCAGCAGAATCAGCGCCTGGCGGAACACGTTGTCGTTGAAGGCGCCCAGAAACTGGGTAAAGAAAAAAGGCCCGAAGCGGCGTTTTACCAGCAGTGAAAAAACACTGGTACTCATGGCGTCTCTCCGTGTCGCGGGGCACCGCCCCGGTGAATGGGTGCCCCCGGCCGGTGGCCGATCACACGGGCGGGATTGCCGGCGACGATGGTCCAGGCGGGCACGTCGCGGGTGACCACCGCCCCCATGCCCACCACCGCGTGGTCGCCGATGGTGACGCCGTCGACCACGCCCACCCGGGCGCCCAGCCAGACATCGCGGCCGATGCGGATGCCCCGGGAACGGACCGGCTGTTCACGCACCAGCGCGGCCGCGTCCATACCGTGGTCGAAGGCGTATAAGGTACAGTAGGCGGCGACGCGGGTATGGTCACCGATCTCAATCCCGGCGGCGCCCCCCTCCAGGGTCACATGATGGTTGAGGCTGACCGACGCGCCCAGACGCAGCGGGCCGTGCAACACACAGTCCGCGGCGATGTGGCTGCCGTCGCCGACGTGGATATCCCGGCCGGGTTCCGCGAACAGCCGGGCCTGGGGCGCCACAAAACAGTGCACGCCGAAGTGCACGGTCTCCAGAATGGACCATTGCCGCTGCAGCTCGGCCTGCCAGGGCGCGGCCCAATCGCGGTGGCGGGGCTTGAGACGCGGGTACAGCCAGGGCATGTAAGCGAGCCGCAGTTTGTGCTGCTCACGGTAAAAATCGCTCATTACGGGCTCGTTCTTCTAGCGGCGCGGTCCAGCGGGCATGCTACACCAATTCATCGAAAGGGAAGGAAAGCTATGAAACGGGTTCTACTCGCCGGCGCGGCGCTGTTCACACTCACCGCCTGCCAGAACATGGACGCCCTGGCGCCGTGGATCGAGCAGGGCAACCAGGCCGCCAAAGCCGCCGGCTACGACACCGACAGCCGCCTGGCCGGGGCCATCAAGGAGACGCTGTCGATCAGCTCGGACCGGGCCACCAGCAAACTGTCCAGCAGCGGCGCCTTCGACCTGCCCCTGCCCGCCAGGGTGGAATCGGTGGCCGGCAATCTCGAGCGTATCGGCCTGGGGCGCTACGTGGACCAGGTCCGCGACGCCATGAACCGGGGCGCCGAGAACGCCGCCGCGGAAGCCGCGCCGGTGTTCAAGAACGCGATCCAGGGGATGACGGTGACCGACGCCCTGGGCATCGTGCGCGGCGGCGACACCGCCGCCACCGATTACTTTCGCGGCCGCACCGAAGCCAGCCTCACCGAGCGGTACCGGCCGATCATCGAAAGCAGCCTTCGGGAAACCGGCTTCTACGACCAGTACCGGACGTTGCTGAACGCCTATAACCGCCTGCCGATGGCCGACAAACCGGACCTGAATCTGGAAAACTACGTGATCGACACCAGCCTGGAGCGGCTGTACACGGAGATCGGCACCCAGGAAGCCCTGATCCGGCAGGATCCGGTGAGCCGGGGCAGCGCGCTGATCGGCGCGGTGTTCGGCGGCCAGGACTAAGGCGCCTCTGAACCGCTACGCCGCCGCCGGCACCGCCTGGTTGGCGAAATGCGCCAGCACCGCACCGGCCTGGGGGCACTCGCGGACGCTGGGCAGCAGGTCGTCCACCTGTTGGTCGCTGAGCTGCTGCCCGCGCATCGCCTGCAGATAGGCCCGCGTCACATCGGCGCTGAATTCCGGATGGAACTGGCAGCCCCAGGCGCCGTGACCGTAGCGGAACGCCTGGCAGCTCCCGTGCCCGTTGCTGGCCAGCACCTCGACGCCGGCGGGCGCGGTGAGCACCGATTGGCGGTGCATCATCTGCGCCCAGGGCTGATCGCAGAACGCCGCCAGCAAGGGGTCGCCGCGGGCCGCGCTGGTGGTGCGCAACGCCACGGTCCCCACTTCCATGCCCTGGGGGTGATCACCCACTTCGCCGCCCAGGGTGTGGGCGAGAAGCTGGTGCCCGAAGCAGATGCCCAGCAGCGGCGGTGCCTCGGCCAGTTGCAGGGTGGCTTCCAGCCAGTGCATCAGGTGTCGCATCCAGCCGGCTTCGTCCGTGACCATGTGATGGGAACCGGTGATCACCACGCCGCTGAAGCCCGCCGCGCCCGGCAGGGGCTGGCCTTCACGGGCGTCCACCACGGTCACCGGTGCCTGGTCACCGAGACCCTGCCGGATCCAGTCAGGGAAATCGCCGTAATGCCGTTGCAGGGCGGGGTAGGTGCTACCGGTTTGCAGAATCAATAGTGGTTTCATGGGGCCTCCGTTCCTCCGCTGCCCTCTATGACAAAGCAAGTGCCGTACCAGCTTCGGGCGCCGTTTGTAAAAGTGGGTTGAGGCTGTGACCGGGGTCAAGCCAGCTGGCGGTGCCGGGGGCAGCTGACCAGATGATCGTTGACCAGGCCGGCGGCCTGCATGAAGGCGTACATGATGGTCGGGCCGACGAAACGGAAGCCCTGTTTCTTGAGCGCCTTGCTGAGCGCCTCGGCTTCGGGGGTCACCGCCGGCACCTCGGAGAGGGAGCGGAAGCGGTTGATGCGCGGCTCGCCGTCGACGAAATCCCAGACGAAACTGTCCAGGCTGGTGCCGGCGTCGCGCAGGTCGAGATAGGCGCGGGCGTTGCCCACCGCGGCGCCCATTTTCAGGCGGTTGCGGATCAGGCCGGTGTCCTGGAGCAGGGCGGCGATTTTGGCGTCGTCGTAGCGGGCGATTTTCTCCGGGTCGAAGCCGTCCATCGCCTTGCGGTAGTTTTCCCGCTTTCGCAACACGGTGATCCAGCTCAGACCCGCCTGGGCGCCCTCGAGAATCAGGAACTCAAACAGACGGCGGTCGTCGTGCTCGGGCACGCCCCACTCTTGGTCGTGGTAGGCCACGTAGAGCGGATCCGTGCCGCACCAGGGACAACGCTCCATGGTCAAACCCCCGTGTTTCCAGGCGTATCGGTGGGTAGCACGGTATCACCGGCCCCTGGGGGACGCTATACTTGCCCCTTTATTTTCACAGAGCTTGGAAGAACGGGAACCACCATGGCGGATCAACCGCAAGCGGATACAAGCACCTTCCAGGGCCTGATTCTGGCCCTGCAACAGTACTGGGCGGAGCAGGGCTGCGTGATCGTCCAGCCCCTGGATATGGAAGTGGGGGCCGGCACCTTCCACCCCAGCACCTTCCTGCGCGCGATCGGCCCGGAAAACTGGAACAGCGCCTACGTGCAGCCGTCCCGGCGGCCCACCGACGGCCGCTACGGCGAGAACCCCAACCGGCTGCAGCACTACTACCAGTTCCAGGTGGTGCTCAAGCCGTCGCCGGACAACATCCAGGAGCTGTATCTGGATTCCCTGCGCCGCCTCGGTTTCGATCCGCTCACCCATGACATCCGCTTCGTGGAAGACAACTGGGAATCGCCCACCCTGGGCGCCTGGGGCCTGGGCTGGGAAATCTGGCTGGACGGCATGGAGGTGACCCAGTTCACCTACTTCCAGCAGGTCGGCGGCATCGACTGCTACCCGGTCACCGGCGAGATCACCTACGGCCTGGAACGGCTCGCCATGTACCTGCAGAACGTGGACTCGGTGTACGACCTGGTGTGGTCCGACGGCCCCTTCGGCAAGGTCACCTACGGCGACGTCTTCCTGCAGAACGAGGTGGAGATGTCCACCTTCAACTTCGAACACGCCAACGTGGAAGCGCTGTTCAACCAGTTCGATCTGTTCGAGGCGGAATCCGGCAAGCTGATCGAGGCCGGGCTGCCGCTGCCCGCCTACGAGTACGTGCTCAAGGCCTCCCACACTTTCAATCTGCTGGACGCCCGCAAGGCGATTTCGGTCACCGAGCGGCAGCGCTTCATTCTGCGCGTGCGCACCCTGGCCCGGGCCGTGGCCCAGGCCTATTTCGACGCCCGCCGCGCGCTGGGCTTTCCGATGGCCGCCGACGACATCCGCCAGGAAGTGGTGGCGCAGCTGCAGCAACAAGACGATAAAGCCGCCAAGAAACAGAAAGGGGGCAAGTAATCATGGCGAACGATATGGCCAAGCGCGATTTATTGATTGAACTGGGTACCGAAGAGCTGCCCCCCAAGGCTCTGCCGGATCTGAGCGCCGCCCTCACCGAGGAACTGGTGCGCCAGCTGGACGACGCCGGCCTGGCCCACGGTGCCGTGGAGAGCTTCGCCGCCCCGCGCCGGCTGGCGGTGCTGGTGCGCGACCTGGCCGACAAGCAGGCGGACCGCCAGGTGGAGCGTCTGGGCCCGGCCCTGCAGGCCGCCTACGACGCCGACGGCCAACCCACCAAGGCCGCCGAAGGCTTCGCCGCCTCCGTGGGCCTGAGCGTGGACCAGCTGGACCGCCGCGACACCGACAAGGGCGAGCGGCTGTTCGCCCAGCTCACCGAAGCCGGCCGACCCACCGTGGAGCTGGTGCCGGACTTTCTCGCCCAGGCGGTTAACAAGCTGCCGATTCCCAAACGCATGCGCTGGGGGCGCCGCAAGGTGCAGTTCGTGCGCCCGGTGCACTGGCTGGTGGCGCTGTACGGTAGCGACGTGATTGATTTCGAGCTGCTCGATCAGCGCGCCGGACGCACCTCCCGGGGCCACCGCTTCCACGCGCCGGACGCCATCGAGTTGAGCGAAGCGGGCGACTACGCCACCCGCCTGGAGCAGGACGGCAAGGTAATCGCCGACTTCCCGCGCCGCCGGGAAATGATTCGCCAGCAGGCCGAGCAGGCCGGCCGCGACGCCGGCGGCCAGGCCCATCTGGACGAGGATCTGCTCGACGAAGTCACCGCCCTGGTGGAGTGGCCGGTGGCCCTGGCCGGCCGGTTCGACGACGACTTCCTGCGCGTGCCCCAGGAAGCCTTGATCACCGCCATGGAAGAGCACCAGAAGTACTTCCCGGTGCTCGACGCCAACGGCAAGCTGACCCCGCATTTCATCACCATCAGCAATATCGAGTCCCGCGATCCGAAGAAAGTGATCGCCGGCAACGAGAAGGTGATCCGTCCGCGCCTGGCCGACGCCGCCTTCTTCTACGACAACGACTGCCGCAAACCCCTGGAACAGCATGCCCAGGGCCTCGCCCAGGTGGTGTTCCAGCAGAAGCTGGGCACTCTGGCGGACAAGTGCGACCGCATCGGCTGGCTGGCCGGCGAGATCGCCGACCGCATCGGCGGTGACGCCAACCTGGCGCGCCGCGCCGGCGCGCTCAGCAAGGCGGATCTGAACAGCGAGATGGTGTACGAGTTCGACACCATGCAGGGCGTGATGGGCTATTACCTGGCCCGCAACGAGGGCCTGCCCGAAGAGCTGGCCCAGGCGCTGCACGAGCAGTATTTGCCGCGCTTCGCCGGCGACGGGCTGCCGCGCACCAAAACCGGCCAGGCGGTGTCCCTGGCGGACAAGATCGACACCCTGGTGGGTATCTTCGGCATCGGCCAGAAGCCCTCCGGCACCAAGGACCCCTACGCGCTGCGCCGCGCCACCCTGGGCATCCTGCGCATCATCATCGACAACCAGCTGCCGCTGGACCTGCGCGACCTGCTCGACCAGGCGGCGGTGGCCCTCGGCCAGCGCATCGACGCCGACCGGGTGGACGAGGCCTTCGACTTCGTCAAAGGCCGCTACCGGGCCATGTACCAGGAGCAGGGCTTCGCCACGCCGGTGATCCTGTCGGTGCTGGCCCTCGACGAAGCCTGCCGCCGGCCGCTGGATTTCGACCGCCGGGTGCGGGCGGTGGCGGCGTTCCAGAACCGCGACGAAGCCCAGGCCCTGGCCGCCGCCAACAAGCGCGTCTCCAACATCCTCGCCAAACTGGACAAAGCGCCGCCGGAAGAGATCGACGGTGCCCTGCTGGAGGAAGAGGCGGAGCAGACCCTCACCGACATGGTGGTGGACGCCTACGCCCGCTCCGAACCGTTGCTGGAAGAGGGCAACTACGAAGAAGCCTCGAAGCT
>MDTE01126841.1_pt1 | contig 10217 bp, 10 predicted proteins | sample 811231 | NCBI WGS metagenome assembly MDTE01 (sample SAMN05326651, study PRJNA326480) | marine metagenome | isolation source: seawater | place: Indian Ocean: Red Sea | collected 2010 | reverse complement strand
GGCTCCGAGGAGGGGATCATCGGGGCGAGGGAAGGGAATTCTGTCGATGACGACCAATGAAAGGGCTCGCCCTGGCACGTCAATTCCTTGGAAGAGCCCAGTGGTTGCAAATAAGCAACTGTCCTCGTCTGTGGTGAATTCTCGAATAAGGGCGGGTTTCGGTAGGTCTCGCTGAGTGAGGATTCGAAACGGTAGGCGCTCCCTCATTGCGTCGGCTGCCTCGTCCATCGCCGACCAGCTTGTGAACAGTGCCAAGGTCTTGCCTTCAGCTGCTGAGATGAGCTGCTCGAGGTCGTCATGCATTGCCGTTCGAAATCCGGGGTCATTCGGTTGTGGCAGATGCATTGCGCAGTACAACAGCGAAGTTGATTCGTAATCGAATGGACTACCAACATCGACGAAGTCGGCACCCTCCAGGCCGATGCGGTCGGCAAGGTTCATGGGAACGGTTGCGCTGGTGAGTATTGCGGTGCGTTGCGACCAGACACCGTCGGCAAGGGTTGGTCCGACGTCGAGTGGGGCGAGTTCAAGACGACGAGATCCCGGCGCACCGGAAACAAAAATGACGTCGACGGTGGATGGGCTCAAGAACCGGTCGAGGGTGTCGATTGCTCGAGTTAATGTGACCTGTGCTCGAAGCCGGCGCTGCTGGGCATCAACATCGTCGATCGACAGTTCTGAAACAAGGGTGAGCGCTCGGTTTTGCGAACTTCGCACGTTGCTGAGCAGCTCGGTCATCGCTGCAGGCAAAGGTGGGAGAATGCGCTCACCTGCGTAGGGCTCTAGCAGGGCAGTGAGGTCGTCGGCTTGTGAGCTGAGGTCGGCGTCGAGGTCAGGGTCAACGACAATTCGTCGAACGGCTGTCGCCACGCGCGCAAGTCGCCCGGCGCTGAGTTCAATGCCCACGGTGTTGCTCATCACATCTTCAAGCACATGGGCTTCGTCAAAGATGACGACGTCGTGGTCGCCGAGCAGTGCACCGTCGGCGGCGATATTGAGCCCGTAAAGATGGGCATTGACGACGACAACGTCGGCAGATGCGGCGTTGAAACGTGCGAACTCAGCGAAACATGATTCGCCTTGCGGGCATTGTGCAGCACCGGGGCACTCATCAGAACTCACGGTGACCGCCCGAATGGTGCTTTCGCTTGGTGACCAATCGAGTTCGGTGAGGTCACCACTGATGGTGGAATCTGCCCATGCTGCGAGACGCTCCACATCGGCTCGACCCTTGTCGTCAATGCCTTCGAGTGAGAGTTGGACACGATCAGCCGATGGAAGGCCGCCGATCTCGGCTACTCGCTGTCGACAGAGATAGTTGGAGCGGCCCTTCAGTACGGCCCAGGTAAACGAGGTGCCAGATGGTGTGTCGAGGTGAAGTTCGAGAAATGGAAGGTCTTTGTGGGCGAGTTGGTCTTGAAGGGCTTTTGTGGCGGTGACGACGACGGTCGACTTGCCTGAAACGATGCTGGGAATGAGATAGGCGAGTGTTTTGCCGGTTCCCGTTCCAGCGCGAATGACAGCGGATTTGCCCTGCCGAATACTGGTGTTGACGAGTGATGCCATCTCGCGTTGACCTTGGCGGTGCTCCGCATTGGGGATTGCGGCGGTGACGTTGTCGAGAGCCGCAAGAACGGCGTCGTCGTTGGTCACGACGCCTCGACGAGCGATAGAGCGGTATCGAGTTCAGATGCGCTGAGATCGGGCCACGCAGTATCGGTGAAGTGGATCGCTGCCCCGGCCGCCTGCCACAGCAGAAAGTTTGAGACCCGAATTTCGCCACTCGTTCTGATCATCACATCGACCGGTGGGAGATCGGCATCGTGGAGTCGTTTCGTGATGTCGTTCATGTTGAGATCAGACCCATCTGCGCGGGCGTTGCGAGCAGCGTTCATCATCTCGAATCGGCTGCCGTAGTCGAATGCCACGGTGAGTACCATCCCGGTGTTCTGAGCGGTGTCGGCGATGGCTTTGCGGATCGATCGTTGCACGAAGCGGGGCGTTCGCGATTCGGGGCTATCGAATGGTCGTCCGATCCATCTGATGCGGATGTTGTTGTCGTTGAGTTCTTCGACACGACCGAATAGTCGTTCGTGGAGTCCGAGAATGTGGCGAACTTCAGCACGTGGACGCACCCAGTTTTCGGTGGAGAAGCCGAATACCGTGAGCCAACCGATGTCACGCTGCGCTGCGGCTCGAACGATTGATGCAAGATTTTCTTCTCCTGCGGTGTGGCCCGCCGTGCGTGGCAGGTCACGTGTTTCGGCCCAGCGGCCGTTTCCGTCCATGATGCATGCGACGTGGTGACGGCCTGTCGGAAGGGTGTGGAGTTCAGGATTCATGGTGCTCCTTTGACGTTACTGCGATGCTGCGTGTCCGCTGGGGAGGGGGTCAGGAGTGAAACAATAAGGAGATGGACGGGTCGATGAACGGGGAGTCTGCGGGTGCAACTCCAGAGTCGTTAGGGCTGCACCATCTGTTGATTGTCGGTGGAAGCGGCGAGCAGTGGTCTCATCGTGAGCGCGATCGTTGGATGGAGTCGGCTCGTGAGCTCTCTGCCGCTGCGAGTGCGTTTGGTGTGAGCTGGTTGACCTTTCGGCCGTATGGCGCGTTAGGCGAGCCGGCAGTGGAGGCCGAGGTCGACCAGGTACTACATCTCGAGTCGTGCGGGGTGGTGATCGACCCGACGGCTGATGGTCGGCAACGCCTTGTCGATGCTTTTCGGGCGATTGGCGAGGGTCCGGTCAACGAGGCGTCGGTTGCGGGGTCGTTGTACGAGCCTGCCGATGGTGAGCCTGATTTGGTGGTCATTTGCGGAAGAAGTGATCGTCTACCTCCATCGTTGGTGTGGGAGCTTGCGTATGCCGAATTGGTCCTGACCGACACCGACTGGGAGCGTTTTGGCGCCCAAGATCTCGTAGCGGCAGTCACTCAGTTCGGTCAGCGCCGCCGTCGATTTGGGGGCCTTGACGCATGAGTTCACCGGCGGTTGCCAATGGTGAGCTCTATCGCGACCGAGCTGTCATTCTTCGCACCTACAAACTGCGGGAGTCTGATCGCATCATCGTGCTGCTGACGCAGCGGTCCGGCAAGGTTCGAGCGGTTGCAAAGGGTGTTCGACGCACGAACTCAAAGTTCGGGTCTCGTTTGGAGCCGATGAGCCACGTCGAGGTTCTGCTTCGGAAAGGTCGAGATCTTGATCTGGTGAGTCAGGCCGAATCGGTTGATGGACTGACGCCGATGTTGTCATCGCTCGATCGGGCGGCGCAGGGCATGGCGGTGGTTGAGGCCGCCGACCAACTGTCGCTTGAAGGCGAACCAGATGAGCGTCTTTACACGATGCTCGTCGGCGTGTTGCGAACGATTGGTGAGTCACCATCACCGCTTAACGTTGCAGCGTTCTTCTGGAAAGTGCTTGCGATGTCGGGTCTGTCTCCGGTGCTCGACGGCTGTGTGCGTTGTGGTGAGGCTGATGGGGGAGAGACCGCCCTTGTCGCCTTCGATCTCAATGAGGGCGGCGCGCTCTGTCGACGTTGCCGTTCGGGAATATCGATATCGCCAGCCGCGCTAGACATCATGCGCGACATTCTCGGCGGTCGGTTACGCCAGGCTCTTGCGCTGGAGGAGTCTGCGGCCACAAGTGAGGTCACTGCGCTAGCAACTCGGGCACTTGAGCATCACATTGAACGTCGACTCCGAACGGTGTCAGTCTTCGAACGTCATTGAGCCGTTGGGCGATGATGTCCGTAGCCTGTTGAGTATGCCCGCAACCGATCTCGACCAAATCGTCAACCTGTGCAAGCGGCGTGGTTTTGTTTACCCGTCGGCAGAGATCTACGGCGGATTTCGGTCGACCTACGACTACGGCCCGCTCGGGTCGCTGTTGCTACGAAATGTGAAAGACGCGTGGGTTCGCGCCATGGTGCAGCAGCGAGATGACGTCGTGCTCATCGATGCGGCGATTCTCGGCCCGCCCGAGGTCTGGCAGGCATCTGGACACTTGGCGAACTTTTCTGACCCGCTTGTCGACTGCACCGCGTGCAAAACCCGCCACCGCCAAGACAAGCTGGACGACCTCAACACATGTCCAAATTGTGGGGCGATCGGTTCATTCACCGAGGCTCGTCAGTTCAACCTGATGTTCAAGACGCAGGCGGGGCCGGTTGCTGACGCAGGAGCTGATGCCTACCTTCGCCCAGAGACGGCTCAAGGAATGTTCACCAACTTCGCAAGCGTGCTGCAGACGAGCCGAAAGCGACCACCGTTTGGCATTGCGCAGGTAGGTAAGAGTTTCCGAAACGAGATCACCCCTCAAAACTGGATTTTCCGCACTCGTGAATTCGAGCAAATGGAACTTGAGTTCTTCGTGCCACCTGCAGATGGCCCGTCGTGGTACGAGTACTGGTGTCAGCATCGTCTCGAGTGGTATCGAGACCTGGGCATCCCCGATTCGATGTTGCGCCTTCGCGCCCACGACGATGACGAGCTCTCGCATTACTCAACCGGAACTGCGGACGTTGAGTTCATGTTCCCCTGGGGATGGGACGAACTCGAAGGTATTGCGCAACGCACCGATTACGACCTCACTCAGCACGCTCAACATTCCGGTGAGCGTCTTGACTATTTCGACCAGGCAACGAATGAGCGCTACGTGCCGTATGTCATCGAGCCTGCCGCTGGCGCAACTCGAACGATGGCAGCGTTCCTTCTCGCCGCATATGACGAAGAAGAAGTGAATGATGAAGTGCGAACTGTGCTTCGGCTGCACCCTCGCCTCGCCCCGTACAAAGTTGCCGTGTTGCCGCTGTCAAAAAAGGACACGCTGACACCCCTCGCACAGGAAGTGCGTCGCTTGGTAAGCGATCGTTACATGGCCGATTATGACGAGACTCAGGCGATTGGCCGCCGGTATCGCCGGCAAGATGAGATTGGCACACCGCTGTGCGTGACCGTTGACTTCGACTCACTCGATGACAAAGCGGTCACTGTGCGTGATCGTGACTCGATGGAGCAGACCCGGGTTCCTATCGATCAACTTCTCGGTGAGCTCTCAGGACGGCTTGGGTTTTAGCTGCGCTGATGGCGACGTATCTCGACCGCATTCTTGAGGCTCATCGGGTGGAGGCTGCTCGAGATGAGCGTCCCCTTGACGACCTATTCGAAGCGGCAACGGCAGCAAGCCCGACGCGTGGGTTCGCGGACGCGTTGGCTAAGGTCGATCCCGCCCGCGACGGAATCGCAGTAATTTCTGAGATCAAACGTCGGTCGCCGTCGAAAGGCGACCTTTTTGCGGGGCTTGATCCGGCGGTACTCGTGCGTCAGTACTCCGACGGCGGCGCATCGTGTGTATCGGTGCTAACCGATGAAGAGTTCTTTGGTGGCTCAGCCGAGGATCTGCGTGCCGCTCGAGAAGCCTGTGACCTCCCGGTGTTGCGCAAAGATTTCACAGTCTCTCAACGCGACGTACTCGATGCTCGAATAATGGGTGCCGACTGCCTGTTGCTGATCGCTGCTGCCCTCGAGCGCGACGAACTTGCACAGTTCCATTCACTTGCCGTTGAGGTGGGGCTTGATGTGCTGGTCGAGGTTCACGATGAGGCAGAACTTGCCATTGCCCTTGACGTCGGAGCGACGTTGATCGGCGTGAATCAACGCGATCTCGTTACCTTCGCTGTCGATCATGAGCGTGCAAGGCGAATGGGTAACGCAATGCCAGACGACGTCATTGCGGTCGCCGAATCTGGTGTGCGTCATCGTGGCGATGCGGAAGCTCTGACCGCCGCCGGATACCAAGCGGTATTGGTCGGTGAGACATTGGTGCGATCGGGTGATCCGACTGGTGAAGTGGCTACTCTTCGCGGTCACCAGTGAGTAGTTTCTGATCGTATGTTCGTCAAGATTTGCGGTATCACCACCGAGGACGATGCTCTTCTTGCGGTTGCGATGGGTGCAGACGCCGTAGGTTTTATCTTTGCGCCGTCGGAGCGCCAGGTCGCCCCGCGGCATGTGTACGACATCACGAGGAGGTTGCCGGCTGAGACGATGACGGTCGGTGTGTTCAGAAACGAATTGCCTGAGCGTGTGCTTTCAATTGCCGATAAGGCAGGGGTGAAAGCAGTTCAGCTTCATGGCGCGGAAACACCTGAGCAGGTAGCAGAGATCGTTGAGCGGGGCCCCGGTCATGGCATCCGCTGGGTGATCAAAGCATTTGGTGCTGACTCACCACACCTCGCTCGGGCTGACCGATTCCACACCGATGTTGTGCTCGTCGACGCTCCCTCGCCCGGCAGCGGCAAGGTATTCGACTGGCATATCACCGCAGATGTCCCTGATTCGCTTCGGTTGATACTCGCAGGAGGCCTCAACCCCGACAATGTGGCCGACGCAGTCGCTGCGGTCGAACCGTGGGGTGTCGATGTTTCCTCAGGAGTTGAGCTAGCTCCGGGACGCAAAGATGCGGTGAAAGTGCGACAATTCATCAGTAACGCCCGATCAGCCTCCCCGAACCCCTACATCGGACCGGATGATCTGCCTTACAACTGGGAGGACGAATGACTATTGCTGAGCGACGTGACGACTCATTTATGGCGGAGCCAGATACCTCTGGCCGGTTTGGTGAGTTTGGTGGCCGTTTTGTGCCCGAGACCCTTGTTCCTGCGTGCCAGGAACTTGAAGAGGGCTTTCGTGAAGCGTGGGCTGACTCGAAGTGGCGTGAAGAACTCAACGTGGCCCTCCGTGACTATGCCGGTCGACCGTCTGGCCTCTCTGAATGCCACCGCCTCGGTGAGCAGCTCGGGCTTCGCCTTCTGCTGAAGCGAGAAGACCTGAATCACACCGGCTCTCACAAGATCAACAATGTGCTGGGGCAGGCATTTCTGGCGAAACGTATGGGCAAGACCCGACTCGTCGCCGAGACCGGTGCCGGTCAGCACGGTGTTGCATCCGCAACAGCGGCAGCGCTTCTTGGTATGGAATGCAAGGTGTACATGGGGGCGGTCGACGTCGAACGCCAGGCTCTTAATGTCTTCAGAATGCGGCTACTTGGCGCCGAGGTCGAAGCGGTACAGTCTGGAAGCCGCACGCTGAAAGATGCGGTTAACGAAGCGATGCGTGACTGGGTTGCCACCGTAGGCAATACGCATTACTGCTTGGGCTCGGTAATGGGCCCCCATCCGTATCCGTGGATGGTGCGCCAGTTCCATCGTGTCATTGGTGATGAAGCTCGTGAGCAGGCTCGTGCGCTACTCGGCGATGACCCCGATGTCGTGACGGCCTGTGTCGGTGGTGGATCAAATGCGCTTGGCATTTTCTCAGGATTCGTTGACACCGGGTCTCGCCTCGTTGGGGTTGAGCCCCGAGGTGGCGCAGCGGTCTCCCGTTCGATTCCGGGTGTAGTGCACGGCATGCGCAGCTACCTCATGCAAGACGAATATGGTCAGGTCGAAGAAGCGCATTCGATTTCCGCCGGGCTTGATTATCCGGGCATTGGCCCAGAGCACTCGTATCTCGCGTCGATTGGTCGGGCCGAGTATCCGACTGTGACAGATGATGAGGTCGTTGACGCATTTCAGTTGTTGAGTCAGACCGAGGGCATTATTCCTGCTCTCGAACCGGCTCACGCCTTGGCGTGGGTGGTGCGTGAGGCGCACACGATGCAGGGCCAGACCGTGTTGCTCAATCTGTCGGGTCGCGGCGACAAAGACGTCGGGCAGATGATGGACGTATTGAAGGATCGCTTGTGACGACACCTGATCTCGCAACGTCGTTACGAGCGTTACGAGATGAAGGCCGCAAACTGCTCGTTCCATACATCACTGGGGGATACCCGGGTTGGCAAGACGCGATTCGAGCCTGCGCAGCGAACGGTGCCGATGCGGTTGAGATCGGCATTCCGTTCTCTGACCCTGTGATGGATGGCCCTGTCATTCAGCAGGCCTCGCAAGCTGCCCTCGAGGGCGGAACGACGCCGCAGTCCGTCTTGGAAGAGGTGCCCTCTCTCGATGTTGACATTCCTCTCGCAGTAATGACCTACTACAACCTGGTGCACCACGATGGCCCGATCAGGTTTGCGAGCCGGCTCGTAGAGGCGGGCGTCACCGGTGCCATTCTGCCGGATCTTCCTCTGGAAGAGTCAGACGAATGGGCGACTGCTGCCGATGACGCCGGGGTGGCGACGGTCATGCTCGCTGCACCGACCGCTCCCGATGATCGTTTACCTCGAATCGTTGAGCGGGCACGAGGTTTCGTGTACTCGGTTGGGTTGCTCGGGGTCACCGGAGAGCGCGACACCCTTGCTGAAACTGCGACAGCGCTTGCAGAGCGGCTGAAAGCGGTCACCGATACTCCGGTGTTGGTCGGTGTGGGCGTCTCAAATGCAGAACAGGCTGCTACTGCAGTTCAGGTCGCAGACGGAGTCATTCAGGGAGCATCGATGGTGCGCCGACTCATGGAGTCGGGGCCCGATGAGGTTGGCCGTTATGTCGCTGAGGTGCGTGCGGCTATCGACGCGGTGTAGTCCGGCGTGCGTCACCTGATGTTTAGGTTTACATATGAATGAAGAGTCGCCGTCGCGTCGGCTGTGGAGGGCGGTTGAAACGATTCATTCCGTCACCTATTTCTCTGCAGAGAGCATTCGTGCCGCCCAAGACGTTGGTTTCAAGGGCTTTTGGATGGGCTACTTCGGCTTCCGATCGGCCCCGCTCGGAGAGGTTCAGCCAGCGCTTGTCGAAGCCCTGTTCAACAATTTCAGCGCCGACAGGGTGAACCGTGCGTTGCCAGATGCATGGTCGTTCGCAACGCCAGAGGAGGCGCTGCGTGCTCGCAGCCACAGCGCTGAACAGGCATTGCAGCGGCTTGGCGTGACACCCCCGAACGATGACATGTTGCACGTGATGCAATCAGCGGTGATGGCGATTGCTTCTCACGGCCGTGGGCTGTTCTCTGCGAATCGGGCTTTGCTTCCACAAGGGGTTCCGCTGCGAGATCTGTGGCAATGGTGCACGACCGTGCGAGAGCATCGGGGTGATAGTCATGTCGCAGCGTTGGCCGTTCTCGGAATTAACGGGCTTGAGGCAACCGTGTTGCTCGCAATTGAGCAAGGTATTGATCTTGAGATGTTTGAGGAATCTCGGGGCTGGCATCACGACCACATGTCGCGCACGGTGGAACGTCTCGTCAAGATCGGGCTGTTGGAGTCCCGAGATCGTCTGAGTGATGCTGGTCGCAAGCTTCGTGTTGAGGTGGAAGACATGACCGACCGGCAGGCGTTTGTAGTGGTCTCACGGCTCGCTCTCGAGTATGAAGCGGTGCTCGCTGTCCTCGAGTCGGCGGCTGGGCACATCCGTGAACAGCAAGAGATTCCTTTCCCTAACCCGATGGGTCTCGACAAACCTTCCTAATACGTGCCGCCCCTGGCTCTCATGAGCGTTTCAGGCAGGGGTGCCAACGGTGGGAGTAAGGTCAAGTTGTGCGCCCAGAAGACCTGCTTCCACACCGTCCACCATTTCTGTTTGTCGACGAGATCGTCAAAATTGCTCCAGGAGAGTCAGCAAGTGGACTGTGGAAATTGTCTGGCGAGGAGTGGTTCTTCGAGGGGCATTTTCCGGGGCGGCCAACGTTGCCAGGGGTGTTGATGTGTGAGGCAATCGCTCAGGTGGGGGCACTCGCTGTGCTCGCCGACGAACGTTTTGCGGGACGGCTTCCCTTATTTGGCGGCATCGATAAGGCTCGCTTTAGGCGACAAGTCGTACCGGGCGACGAACTGTTACTTGAATGCACGATGGGACGACTATCAAGTCGTGCCGGTCGAGGCTCGGGAACTGCTTCAGTTAACGGTGAGGTCGCCTGTGAGGTCGACCTCATGTTCGTGATTGCGTGATGCTACGAAGTGTGATCGGCGCCGGTGCCGATCACGATCGACCCGTTATGGCCGCCAAACCCAAAGTTGTTTGACATTGTCGGGCCGGGCTTCCACGGTCGGGGTGAACCCGTGACGACGTCAACGGTCATCTCACTGTCGACGTTGGTTGTGTTCGCAGTGGGTGGGATGAGTGAGTGATGCATCGAAAGCAACACCGCTGCTGCTTCGAGGGCGCCAGCCGCACCGAGAGCGTGGCCGGTCACGCCTTTTGTTGACACCACAGGAACCGCTCGCTCACCGAATACCGACGTAATGGCTGCACCTTCGGCCGCGTCATTCAGCGGTGTTGAGGTGCCGT
>MDTE01002353.1_pt1 | contig 10217 bp, 5 predicted proteins | sample 811231 | NCBI WGS metagenome assembly MDTE01 (sample SAMN05326651, study PRJNA326480) | marine metagenome | isolation source: seawater | place: Indian Ocean: Red Sea | collected 2010 | reverse complement strand
GGGTTACGCCGTCCATGGCAATTGGCATTTGGGTGAGAACGATATCGCTTGGTTTACAAGAAAAATACCTAGTGCCAGATTCGAGAGTTGCCTCGATTGGTTTGAATGTTCGACTCATTGAACCAATATCGACATGGTCATTAGAGGTAGAGCAAACTGCAGAAGCCCCCACTCCCGAACCGCCGCTGGCAACTGAGACTTGGATAGAACCAATTTCTTCCCTAAAACCCTCCGCCCATCCAGTTGCTAGCGGATACACAGTTGAAGAACCAGCAATCCTTATATTACCACTAGATTGTTCGATTTGAGTACTTCCATCAGTTATTGGATAATCACCATTAGAGTCTTGGTTGCCTTCATCGTTGGAAATGCACCCAGATAGTGTGGTAAAAATTAGTAGAGCAAGTATAGCGAAGCAACGGAAGTAATACTTCTCCATAGTTACGACAAAACGGCCATATAAATTCATCCCCCCTTTATAGAATAATTAGTAGTATATATGTAAATATAGTAATAAATAATCTTCGTGGGTCTTAATACTAAACATCTTTTCATTAGTTAGACCACAAAGGAAACTTTGGAGATGAAATAATGAAGAAAAAAAATATTAAAGAAGAAATTGAGAATGAAAATAGGTTTGAACAGGCTGTAAGCCCTGTTATTGCCACTATTTTGATGGTGGCTATCACTGTAGTATTATCTGGTGTGCTTTATGTTTGGGCTTCTGGCCTTGCTGAAGATAATACTAATGGAGATTTAGATCTGTATTCATTTAGTGCCTCTGATGCGTCAGGTACACCAAGCGCAGCCACAGATGATGCGCTAGTAGTAGTAACTATGAATCAAGGTGAAGATATTGGTTGGGCTTCACTAACCGTGACTCTGTCCGTCGGCCAGCAAGCTGCTGTTACTTGTGGCAACCCTGGTTCCTCTACTGGAGCTTGTACAATAGTTGAAACCTCGACTGATGGAAACTCTTGGGAGACTGGAGAAGCAGTAACTATTTCTGAAAATGGAGTAGATATCTGTAGCGATTCAAGCAGTTGTGAAATTACTGTAAAGGTTTTGAATTCAAGAAAGGGCAAACTCCTTGATACTGCATCTTCTGTAAGCGAAGGTCTTGATTCTGGTTCTTCTAGCACTGGCGGTAACACTGGCGGTAACACTGGTGGTAACACTGGTGGCTCTACTGGAGCACCTGCCTGTAATGCTGCTGACATCAGTATCTCTGAAATGCACGGGGGAGGATCTCCTGAAGATTGGATAGAGATTCACAATGCTGGTGCAGAATGTGACCTAGACGGATTCCAAATCTACGACAAGGGAGTCAAGGAAGAATGCGATGCCGTTGGCGGAGCAGGGACATCCAAGTGCGACGAGCGCATCGTTTTCGTTAGTGGAGATACAATTTCTGCCAATGGTTACATGTGGTTCTGTGAAGGCGTATGCAGCGGCGCAGACGCCCAACAATTTGGCTTTGGTATCAAAGGTAGTGGTGACACTGTTCACTTGAGAGCTCCAGATGGTAGTGAAGTTGACTACGACACTCTAGGCGATGAGGCCGGTTCAACAGAATTTGACTGTTCTACTGGAGTACAAACCTCTGGCCCACATGGTTCCACCCCGGGTGCAGCAAACAACTGTTACTCTGTAACTCTAGTTGTAAACGAAGTTGCTAACAAAGGTAGTGCTGGTGTTTGCTTGAACGCTGATGGTAGTGGAGACACCGAAGACTGGATTGAAATCTGGAACTACGGAGCATCGACAATGGACTTGTCTGGTATGGTTCTTGTTGACGACAAAGACCTTGGTCATGCAGATCAATACACATTTGCAGCCGGCACATCACTTCCCGCAGGAGACTACATGCTCCTTTGCAATGATGATTCTCCATCTGGAGATGCACAATTTAAGTTCGGAATTGGTGGCGGCGACACCGTGTTGTTGTATGATGCAAATGGCAATCTAATCCACACCTCTGGAGCTCTACCAGATACCTCCGATGATGTCTACGTTATGGACAACACAGGAGTATGGGCTTACACCACTGGAGCTACCCCTGGTGCAGAAAACTGATACAAAATAAATCATATTTTGTTCCCCAAAAAACTTGAGATTGTACTCGGGGGTTTCGGCCCCCGAGTATACTCATTTTATTCTGTTTAACTAACTAACTAATGTTAGGAAGCGATGTTAGTAATCCTCGTATCGAGGAAATTCTGAATAGCATTGTATGCCCCTTCAACTCCGTTATCGAAGATTATTGTTGGTGGATTATTGATAGCCTGTAATAGTGCAGATTCTAAATCATCTACGGTGATTTTTCGTTTATTGAGCATAGCAACATTCTCATAAGCCTTGCTTGCTAACACCGCATTGATCTCTTGCTCAACTTGGCCAGGTTCTGGAATGCACAGAGATGGAAGCCCTAAGACCCCCACTTCACCGAGTAGTTGACTACCTGCGGTTTGATAAATTAAATCACAACTAAGTAAATCATCAATAAAGCCCTGATTAGAAATTGGGCAAGAAATAACATCATCTGGTATTTCCTCAGGTTTGTGGCCGTATAATTTTACTTTCAGCCCGTTCTTTCTAGCATGAGACACTATTGCGTCAAAATGGCAAAGTACACTTTTCCTCATGTAAGCAACAGCATGGGTTGCTTGTGGCTGCCATGCACCAGGCAAAAACTGTGGCCTAAGCATAGGACCAACTAAATGTACATGATCGTTTTTTGGCTCTAAATTAAAGCCCTTTGAAATAACGCTTAGAGCGGGCTTCGGGGTAAAGATTTTACACAATAATCTAACTGGAAAAAGTCGTACTCGCTGGCTAATTGATAATCTATCGGCAAGTTTTGTATCGATTGAGAAACGTTGGCTGTTAAAGGAAATTATTGGGATATCGAGCTTTTTTGCTGCTCTGGCAAAAGTCGGTTCAAAATCTGAAATTAAAACATCGGGCTGATAGTTTTGTAATTGCTTTATACAATCTTTGACCCTCTTACGATGGCCTTTGATGAATTTAGCCGTAACATAAGCAGTGCCGAGGTAGGAAATTCCTCGCTTTCCCAGCACAAACCTTGGGGTTTCTAGGTAAGTTACCGATTCGGCACCATACCGGTTCTCCAGCAAATCAACAGCATCGCCACAAGTAAAGAATTGTACGTTGTGGCCGGCTTCAATCAGTCGGTCCGTTAAACCGATTGCACGAGTTGTATGCCCCCTACCTTCACCTGCTAAGGCATAAGCGATGTTCATACAGTCACCTCGGCAACAAATCCATTACTCGCCTCTAATTCATTGATATCAAGACTAAATTCTGTTTTGAGGGATGGCTGATTGATTGCGTTTTGTTTCGCTCTTTCTCTCAGTAGAGAGATTGTTGAGATTTTTGGAGAATACTCTAGGATTTCCATTGTTCCATCCATTGCTTCTGCAATTGCGGTACAAGATTCCAACCAATCTCCGTCATTCCAATATTCCACGCCGTTTTTTACTCGGAATTCTGCTTTGTGAATATGTCCACAAACTACTCCATCATATCCGAGTCTCGCTGCTTCTCGTGTTACAGTATTAACATAATTTTTGAATGTCCTGGAATTTCTTTGCATCGCCCTTCTAGCAGCGGTTGCTAATGACCACTGCGGCAGTTTTAGCAATCTCCTAGTCCAAGCAATAGGACGATTTATTTTCATCAATAATTGAATGCTAAAGTGGCCTAAGTGGCACAGCCAGCGATGGTTTTTGATAAATAAGTCAAACTCATCTCCGTGTATTATCCATAGATTTCGACCGTCTGCAGTAGTGTGTTCTGCTTGATTTATTATTTCTATGCCATGAATTTTTGTTGAACACCAATCGCGGAATGCCTCATCATGATTGCCGGGTATGTAGTAAATCTGAGTGCCTTTATTGGCTTTTGAAATCAAATTTTGTATTATTAGATCTTCAGTTTCTGTCCAATGCCACTTCTTTCCTTTGCACCAGTGGTCAATAATATCACCAACAAGGTAGATTTTCTCTGCGTCGTGAGATTGTAAGAAGGCTAACAGTTTATCGCTTTGAACGCCTTTAAGTCCAAGATGGCAATCTGAAATGAATAACGTTCGATAATATGTGGCCTCTGGTAACAGAAATAGCGCCCCGTTTGGGCTAATCAAGGGGAATACTATATTTCACCCCAAAGAAAGTAAGTCGTAGTATATAGGATATATATCAACCAAATCTTCCTGAAATATACCTAGCAGTCAATTCTTTTGATGGGTCGCCAAAGATTTTCGAGGTCTTGTCGAATTCAACTAGTCTGCCGAGGTACATGAAGCCGGTATAGTCACTTACACGTTGAGCTTGGCTCATAGAGTGAGTAACAATAACCACTGTGAAATGTTTTTTCAGTTCCAAAATTAATTCTTCAATTTTTGCCGTAGCAATAGGATCTAATGCTGAACAAGGTTCGTCCATAAGAATTACTTCCGGTTCAACTGCAATTGTTCTAGCAATACAAAGTCGTTGTTGTTGTCCGCCAGATAGACTGGTGCCCAACTCGTGGAGTCGGTCGTTTACTTCGTCCCAAATTGCCGCCCGTCGCAATGACTCTTCGACTATTTTATCCAACTCCCTCCTACTTGGAGTGTAATGAAGTCTAACGCCGTATGCGACATTATCATAAATTGATTTAGGGAATGGGTTTGGCTTTTGAAATACCATGCCAACTCTTCGTCGGATGGTAACCAAGTCTGCACTACGTCCCATTATTTCCTCGCCGTCAAGTTCGACTGAACCGTCCACTTTACAAATTGGGATTAGGTCATTCATTCGATTTAAACAGCGCAATAAAGTCGACTTACCGCAACCTGAAGGACCGATTAGAGCAGTCACTGAGTTACGTTTGAATGGGATGGATACATTGTAAATTGCTTGGGCGTTGCCATAGTGTAAATCTAAGTCCCGAATCCACATATGAGCATCGCCATCGATTTCTAAATCTCTTGTTGAATCTGGTATTTCTTCATGAATATCTGAATCATCGCTCATTTCATCCGGTAATGATGCTAAATATTCTTTGATGATTGTAGATTCCTCAAAATCCGCTTTGCCATCAATCTTAGACATCGAGGTTAAGATACCTCGGATTTGAGATTTTTTTAGCTGTTCCGAATCGTTAGAAAGCATTTGTTTTAGTTGAGCGAATAGTTGTTCCTCCTCGTCAGAAATTTCCCCGTCGGCTGCCATCAGCTCTCGCAGTGTCTCGAATAACGATTCGTGGGCATCGCTGACCTCAGTCTCTTCAACGACTTCTTCATCTTCTGTATTTTCTTGTTTTTTCGTCATGTGCTTGAATACCTCCTAAAGTGTGCACGGAGTAAAATTGCTGCTGAGTTAACAATAACTAAAGTACCCAACAACACGATTGAAGCGCCAGCAGCTGCGACTTTAAATCCTATTTTTGGCATATCTGTCCAGCGATATACTTGAACTGGTAATACGGTGTAAAATCCTCTATCATTAGAATCTGGTCCAACATATTCTGCCGGATCTGCAGACATTGGGCCTCGGTCAGCCCATAATGGAATGTTTTGCAAGTGAGGTTCTATACCGGGGAACCAGCTAGCAAATCCGTCTAACGATGGAGTGTACTGATATGATACGTAAAAGAAGGCGTCTGGTTCAGTAAATACTGAGGCAACTGCGCCAACTAGAATAAGAGGCGCTGCCTCTCCCATAATTCGTGACATAGCTAAAATGGTCCCAGTCATCATACCAGGCATCGCATGTGGCAATACGTGATCTTTAGTCACTTGCCATTTGGTACATCCTAAACCAAATGCTGCATTTCGTAATGATGGTGGAACTGCCCTAAGCGCCTCTTGTGAAGAGATAACAATTGTAGGCATAGCCATGGTTGCCATCGTCATACCAGCGGTCATCACGGTTCCTCCTAACCCTAGACCAATCCCTCTATCAGTCAAAAAGAGGGCTAATCCAAATAACCCGAATACAATCGCTGGAACTCCAGCAAGGTTAGTAATTAGAGCTTGAATTCCTCTTCTGAACGAATTATTTGGCGCATACTCTTCTAGCCAAATTGCTGCGCCAATTGAAAGAGGAATAGCAAATAACATCGTGTATCCAACAACATAGACGCTACCCCAAAATGCCGCCCTTAAACCCGCTTTATACGGTTCTGAGGATGTGTAGTCTGACCATACAAATGGAATGTGAATATTCATTGGAATGGCAAACAATGCTATCACCATGACCACCAGTGCCGCAGTCATCCATCCCTCTCGTCCTTTGATTACTAATCCTAATCGGTCTTCCTGAATCTTGTTGGTTCGAGTCAATTGTAGTGCTGCAATTACCAACTTTTTAGCCCCGACAAACGACATCAATAATAGAACCGCTCCTACAACCCATCCTTCGATTAAAATCCATGAAAGGGCAATATACCAGACGATTACGTTCAACACCAATACCCCGAAATCTATCAGCCCGTCTGATAAAGGAACATTTTCATCAGGGCGCATCTTAATAATATCCGAAATTGCAGTGATTAGAGCGATGAAGCTCATCAATGATACTGCACCACCAATTGTGAATGAGAATGGGACCAATAATACTGGTTGGTTTTCATTAAATGTACTAATGAAAATTAACAGTGCTCCGATGAAGATAAGTAACCTAATTAGAACCCCAAATAATCTGCTTAATAGTTCTGAAGAAAATGATAACCACGACCATGGTGTTTTCATTCCTGTATCGAGTTCCTTTGAGCCTATTTTAATGAGTCCTGAACGTAGGGATAGCAGAACTCTATTTGGATATCTGACGACAAAAAACATCCCAATCAATCCCAGGTAAGCAAACATCGGCAGATAAGGGTCTCGTTCTTCATACATATCCAAGCCACTCTCAAGTCGATTTGAGGCTCCGCAATATTGCAGCCATGATAACTGGTCAAGATATCTGATTGTATCACACCATTCTTCGGAGTCCATTATTTGATTTGATACTAAAGTAGTGGCTTTATCACAGTCAAAGTCTGCATATTGTGGGTCATTTTGTTTGTATGATTCTGAACATTTTATAGAATATAGGTCTGAAGTAATTTGCCAAACTACAGGTATTGAAGAAATATTGTTTTCAGAATAATTAAACAGTTTTCCTGCAGAAATCCCTTGCCCTTGAACCAAGTTAGCAATACCGTCTCCATCTATATCTCTGTCTTTTACTTCATCATGAACTCCATCGCCATCTGCATCGTTTACCGATATCCATTCACCTATTGACATTGGTTGGCCGCCGAACTCATATCGGCCAACATCTGGACAATATTTTGGATGGCCGATTATTGGATTTTCGTCATTATCGCCATCAATATCAAGATCACAAACATCGATTGTTCCATCATTATCCAAATCATCATCATCAATAAATCGGAATTGGAACCAATCTGCAGGAGAGCCGAGAGCAAAATCGCCGACCTCTCTGTATGAGGTTTCTAGAGCGTCATTAGCAGGACCTGATGTTTGAGAATAAGTAACAGTGTAATTCATTGTATGATTGATATATAGCCAGTTTGTTGTTACACCTCCTGATGGTTTTAGAGTGACATGGGAGTCTTTCTCAAAGTAATCCCATTCGCCTAGGAAATCATTAGAAAATGACGGCGCAGCAATACGACTGGATGTGCTATAATATGCACCTGTTGGGTCATCCACTAGGTTGACATACACTACATCATGACCTGTATTAGAAATAGTTACTCGGAATTCAGTTGACCGAGTTTTGGTAAATATTGACGGTTGAATTTCATATCCATCATCATTTTTGAATTCTCCTACTACTGCCTCACCAGTCAAACCTGCTGATAGGATGTATGCTGATGTTTCAGCCTTAGTGCAGAATTCTGGAGTAAACGTTCCAATATACTCTTGAGGCCGTAATATCTGTTCTGGAATTTGCTCAATATCAAGTGGCCGCCATTCCCTATCTGTTTGGTTGTAAATCGAAGCAACTGTTATACCTGAAAATTCGCCTATTCCAGTTGCGCTTCTGTTAAGCCAAATATCTCCATCGCCGCGGAAAATTGGTGTTACTGGCGTATAATGTAGCCATAATTTACCATCTTTGAATGCGTGTGGGTAATCGTTGCTGAACTCTAGTATACTGTTTAAGAATTTGTCGCCCTCTGCTGAATCCCAACGGAGACCTTTCCATACCCATTGGCTTCCATCATCTGAATCGACCCAATAATCTCCCATTCCGGGGGTTGGGGCATCTGGTCGCTTGAAGATGTTGATTCGCTCCTCTTCTCCAGTACTGTAATCCTTAGTTTCTTGGCTAATTCCGGGTAATGTATCCAAAACCTTCCATGGTTCAACGGGTTTGTAAGTAAATTCTGCTAAGCCCTCATTACAAAGCGCCCGCTCTAAGTCTGTATGTAAATCCCATACAGATTGGCCATCTATGCTGGTGAATACATCCGAGTGATTTTTTATGCCGGTAAAAGCACCGTCAGAGAGTATTGGTGTTGGGTCGTAATTGTCTCGAGTTGCGACATAGTGTGTCTCTTCCCATTTTGCCTCAATAGTGATATTCGATCGATCTATGCGTAAGTCTGCATCGAAGTATTCAACTGTTGCATCGCTAGGTACTGACAAACCTAACGGTATTTGATCGGTTCTATACTCTACATTATTTCCAGAACTATCTAGCCAACTGGTTATACTATATGACTCCCATGAAGGATTCCAACTTTCTGCTTTCCAAGATAATTGGGTTTGTGCAACCGGTTTACTACCCTCTCTAATTCCTTCAACCTCAATTTCTTGCTCAGGAACAAATGCTTCTTCTGTGATTTGAGTCAATAGTGTAACGAGGGCAAAACCGCAAACTAAAGCGATTGATATAAACATTGATTTGCCAATTTTGGCGGTTGCATAACGGCGCTTTAAGGAGCGTTGTGGAAGCAGAGATGTGCCGAAAAGGCCGTTATAATCGCTCGGTCGTTCGCTCAATCGTATTCCTCCCTAAAACGAGTCATTATCCTGTGTCCGACCAAATTTAATGATAATGTAATGACGAATAGATATAATCCAACTGCAAATAACGAATAATATGGAGTTGTACCAATCGGTAATTCTCCCCCAATTCGTTGAGCAATGTATGCAGTCATTGTTTGGGCGGATCTAAACATGTTATCTGAATAAACGGCTAATGTTCCCACTGACAGCGTCACAGCCATCGTCTCACCTATTGCTCTTGACAGAGCGAGAATAATTGATGCCAATATGCCAGAAAGGGCCGATGGAATTGTTACCCTAGACGTTGTTTCGGTGGGTGTTGCACCAAGAGCATAAGACGCCTGTCTCAAATTGTCTGGCACCGCCCTCAAGGCATCTTCAGATAATGAAGCGATTAGAGGTGTAATCATTATCCCCACTACAATTGCTCCGTTTAGAGGATTGAATAGTTGGGGTTCTTGCGAAATCCACCCACGTTCGAGAAATGATGTGCCTATGTCAACCACTATTGGGGCGATGACTACGAAAGCAAAAAATCCGTAAACAACAGAGGGGATGCCTGCTAATAGTTCAAGTATCGGTTTAACGATATTTGCAACTCTAGGGCTAGCATATTCAGATAAGAATATTGCCGTACCAAGTCCTACTGGAATGGCGATGACTAATGCACCTAAAGCAACTTGCAAGGTTGTTTGCAATAGGGAATTTACTCCCATATGAAGATTAGAATCAACGGTAACTAAACCGACTGTTGTTATGTCTGTCTTCCACCAAGTTTGCGTGAAAAATTCTCCTAATGAACCATTGACTCGAGCAACTACATCCAGATACATCAACAAAATAGTTACTACCACTGCAATATTCATTGCTAGTCTACTATCTGAATCAACAACTGCATATTTGTTATTACCTGATTGATTCCTTGAGTCGTTGATTACCTTAGCAAACATTAACACTGCTACGCAAAGTGCAATAGTATGACCTATTTGGATAAAATAGAAGTTTGTGAATGAGATGAAAAGAGAGAATATCCCTAGTGTTAAAGTGGAGTAAGGTAACTTTCCATCTAATTTCCAGCCAAAAAATGTCAATATGAAGCTTAATGCAGAGACTAAAAGAATGATTGACAAACTAGGTGGAACTAACATAGACATGGTACTTATGATTGCCAAAAATGCAAAATTTG
>MDTE01096844.1_pt1 | contig 10218 bp, 7 predicted proteins | sample 811231 | NCBI WGS metagenome assembly MDTE01 (sample SAMN05326651, study PRJNA326480) | marine metagenome | isolation source: seawater | place: Indian Ocean: Red Sea | collected 2010 | reverse complement strand
TAAATTATATTTTTTATTGGAGTTTATTCTCTTCGCTCAGTACCAGATCGACGATTTTCTTTCCTTTGATATCCCACCCTCTGATCTACATGATTTCTTCTGTCATGCTCAACTTCAACATTAGATTTCCTGCGGTGCTTTAAGCGACGATGCTCACCACGTCTATCAGAGTGGGACCTTCTTGTTGATTTTTTGCTTCTCTGGTCTTCCATATTAAATCTCCTTACATTAAGTAGCTACCAAAAAACCCCAGAAAAATTATTCTGGGGTTAAATTAGTCTTGTCTAAAGCTTAGAACGTTGGATCAACAAATAAAGTAGAATCGGTCTTAACCAGATTCACTTTTTCTACCATATCTAACGAGCTAACAGCCTTCTCAACCATGGCCATTTCATTCTCATGAATAAAATCGTCAGCGCGAGCAATGTATGCAAGATTTTTTATTACCTTGTAGCGATCTTCGTCAGAAGTAAACACATCTTTTAATGCTTCTAATGAAACTCCGTATTGATTCATTCGGGCATCTTCATCACCTAAATCAATGAATTTATCAATAACTTCAGCTTCCATCTCGTTGTATTCATCATCTGATACATTTGGCAGCATAACTTTAACATTGCCACGCATAGCCTCTTTTTCCGATTCGTCCACCTCTCCGTCTGCTAGAAAGGAAACGCATACAAAAGCGTAAACTAAATCATGATTTTGACTCCAGTTTGCCATAATCTCACCTTATATTAATTAATTATTAAAAATTGTTTATTTTGTATTAGCTAAATTATACAAATGATTACCATATAATAGCTAATTAACATTATAAGTTATAATTTGTAAGATTCAAGAGCAAGATTTCTCAAAGGCATACTTTCTGCTTTTTTTAGAGCTTTTTTGCTCAACCTTTTGTCTTTTAAATTTTTTTATAAGATAATTTAAAATCTATTCAGATGGGCTCAATTTTAGGTGACAATTTGAACATATAATTTTAATTTTCTGGAAGCATTAATGGAAAAAATATACCAAACTCTTGTCAGGCTTAATAGCCTACAATTTCAATATAGAACAGTTATATCCTTCGCCATTGTTTTCATAACAATGTTTATTGTGGACATAGTTTTTTATACTAATTTTGAGATCGTATCCAATTTTTTTCTAAAACGCTTCGATGTAAACCTTTCGAATCCAGATGCGATTGATTTAACATTTGCACCTGAAATATGGGGTGGAGTTCTAGCAATGGTTTTGGGGACTTTGATTATCGTAATTGCGATAGCCGCTGAGTCTTCACCCAAGTTAATGGATTTATTTGTTAAAGATTGGCTGAGCTTAATTTATGTTTGGTTTTTAATTCTTGCTTCACTTCATGCTGTTTTAATTATGTTTTATGTTGCCCCTCTTGGTAGGGCATCGAGTTCAGTGCTAAATACATATGTTTATTTATTTCTAGCTTCATTATTTACGCTTCCATACATTTTTTATATTCTACTTTACTCAAAGACAAGCAATGTAGTTTCAACTATTTCTTCTATTATCAAAAACTTTATAGGTAACATAAAAAAGCCAATGATACAATCGGCAATGAAAAATGATTTGTCTATAGTTGGTGAGTATCAGAAAGAAATCATGGGTTCTCTTGATCAATTAGATGATCTATTAGCTTTTACAGAATTCAAAGAAACGCAGACTGAAATCATTCGTGAAATAAGTCAGATAATTCAACTTTATATAAGTGAAAAAAACAACTTTAATGAAAGATTTTTTCTTTTAACCGATACTATAAAATCTAATGCCACTTTTCGTACGTATACAGAACTCCAATATAAAGAAATGGCTGATTCCAAAACTTTCTATGAAGTTAAAACCTTTCGGCTACTTGGAAGTGCATATATTAAAATGATTACAAATGATAGATTTGATATTGCATCATTGATTCCTGCAGAGATGGTTGATATCGGGAAAACATGCCTTGAAGTAAAAGATGACGTTGCTCTTGGAAATGTTAATATACGTTTTAATACCTTATTCAGATTTGCAATAAAACATGCATATAAAAATAATGAACCAAGAAATCTGTATAATCTCGCTTTCCATTATGCAAACATGATTCAAGAATATATCAAAAATGATAGAGTAGATATGGCAAAATATTGTTATGATAAATTCAAGTTTTATGCTAATGATATTTACAAAAATGCTGAGTCAAATCCAGGGCTTTATTTTGTTGTTGATACACTTACTTTTGAGTTAAAGAAGTGCCAGGTTTTAATTCATAAAAGCAAATGGAAAGATGAAGACCAATTAGATTTGTTAAAAATGATTTTACAATTAGACAAACCTCCTGGCTATTCAAAAGATGATGTTGACAAAGGTATACTTGGAGGAAATAATGGCACAAGAAGGATTCAAATCGGGCTTGCTTTATTTTACTTATCTGTGGATAAAATTGATTTTGCAACAGCAATTGCAGAAGACTATTTAGATGACTTAGCTTATTTTGATGAAAAGACATTTAAGTCGAATGCAAATACGCAATGTTTTCTTTTATCTATCTTTGGTCCTCAATTTTGGGAGGACACGGATAGAGGAACCTTGAACATATACTTTGCTCCTGAAAAAGACCAAATTGATCCCTTTAAGGAATTGTTATTCAACCTAATGGATAAAAGACTTGAAGCTTTGCAAAGAGATGTCAAGTTTTTATCCCTAGAAGTAGATAAGTTGATGCAAAAACGACAGAGGCAGGATGGCTATCTAAATGATGCAGATAAAGAGCGCATGGAAGACATGCAGAGAAAAATCGCTGCAAGATCAGGTGGCGAAGAGAATGATTTGATGCCCTGGACAAAAAATAATGATATTTTATATTCGTTACTTTGCGTTGCCTTTTTTGCAGATGAAGAAATAGATGAGTCTGAAAAAGATATAATTTTTGATAGTTATAAAATTTTTGTACCTGAACTTAATAATGAAATGTTTAATAATGATTTTGGGCTAGCTACTTCAAAATTTATTGACCTAAAAACAGAGGAACTAAGACAGAAACAATTTGATCAATCTCTAGATAGTATAAGACAAAATTTAACTAAAGATAATTTGAATCAGTTGGTCGAATGCTATGTAAAAATAGCCAATGCAGATGATTTTATCCATGAGAATGAGGTTGCCCTTATAAGACAAGCTATAAAAAAATGGAGTTTAGATTTTAAGATAGAAAAACCAAAGTCTGGAAAAAAGTTAAAATTAAAAGATTAAGATTACCTCGCAAGAGCAAAGAAAAAAGCTTGAGTTAAATTAGAAATATCCCCACTCGCAGTGGCTAAATTATTCACCGCAGATTTCGCAACCTCAAAATACACAGCTCCACCAATTTCTGGATTTTCCTTCACAATATTTGTGAAATCATCAAGACTTAGCACACCATATTTTAGGGGCGTTGTAGAATGAACATGCGCAGTTCGAATTGCATTATCCAAAACTAGAGAGAACTCTCCTATACCAAATGCTGGAGACTCAACAACAAAAACTGTTGAATCTGTAATCGGTTTTGAAGCTGGTTTTGGATCTGTCGTTTCAAGGCGAATAATAGGTTTTCTTGAGGTTGCAAATCCACTAGGCGTTTTAACCATCATATCTTTACTGACTTCTACTTGGCCTTGAAACACCAGAATCATTGTATCTCCAGTGTCTCCTTCGTTCAATAGCTTTTCTTTTGGACCACACTCAATAATTTTTACAGCGCTTGCAATTTTTTCACATAATCCTAGAGTTACTTTAGAAAAGTGATTTATCTTTTGTATTTGTTCAGCTGTAGGATTCATTAGCTACCTAAGCACCAACGCACTGTGTTTTTCATCAATAACATAATCGTCCTTAGGGTTTATTTCAACGACCACATGCTCATCACTACTAAGACTAATACCCGCTCCATCCAACTGCTCTTTAATCATATTCCTTATTAGGGGACTACCACCTTCGCCCATTTGCTCATCTAAGCTAAAACCAGCTTTACGAATGGCATATCCGACCAATAACCAACCATACTTAAATTTATAAAATGCTGATATTTTATTATGCGTTTTTCCATTTAGAGTTTTGGGTATTTTAACTTCTTGCAAACCTTTATCTTCCTCTTCTTTAAGAATAAGATTATCAAAAAATTGAGGAACACCCGGATCAGTTACATGCTTAGCCAATAGGTGCGGAACATGCTCATCAGGAATAACAATTTCGTTTGCATTTGCTCTTTGCAAATGAGAAACATTTTCTGCGTCTAACGTATGAGCAACTACATTGCAAGACTCTGCTATAGATTTAGCAGTTAAGCATGTTAAAACTGTTTTATCTTCATCAGGACTTTCATGAGGCAGTAGTCCTGATGTGTCTGGTAAAATCATGAAGGTCTTAGCTTTTTCTAAGAATGCTTTTTTGAGAACAGATTCGTTTGTAAAATTTTCAGGTATATGCGAAATATCTAATCTTTCAAATGATACTATTGCTCTTTGGATAATTTCTTTTTCCATTTCATTTATTAATATTATAACAGGATTAGCATCTTTGTTTGCATCTATAAGGTTAAGAATTGAAGGAACAGTTTTGTTCCATCCAGCTATAACTAAATGGCCATCATATTTATTTTCATCCAATTCACTATCTCCTTTTAATCTTTGAGCAACTAAAACTGATGCAACAGCACCACCCAGTAATGTTACAACCCCAAAATTTAACAACATAATGATAATAGTTAAAAACTTACCTAAGTGAGTGACTGGACTTACATCTCCATATCCAACTGTTGTGAATGTAACTACAGCCCACCAAAACGTATGAAAGAAAGTATCTACCCAGTTTGGTGTTTCGCGACCAAAGGTGTAACTACCTTCGACATCACTAATCATGTCATTATAAAACATTTCATATTCAAGAAAAGTAAGTGCTGTTGTAGATAGAAAAATAAGTATGAGCGCCCAACTAGCATATCTTACTAGTTCGTTTTCATGATAAAATGATTTTATTTTTGTTATAATATCTAAGGTGAACCCTTTTTCTCCACCACTGCCTTTCTTCGAATTTGCAACCTCAACAATAGAATCTAAAGCTTCAATTTCAGGTAGTTCGTTTAGCCTATTATAGAGTTCCTTATTTGCACCTATAACAACATCTAATTCATCATCGGAAATTGTGTTTTTTTGCAAAGGATTTATCTGTTTATCATTTTTCATCAAAAATAATTTTCTATTTCATTATTAATGTTTCATTGGGGTAAAAATAATATATAATAATTAAATAATAAGCAAATAGGTTCTTTAAGAATGATAACTTTGTATAGATTGTACTTTTTTAATTGAATTTGATGCTCGGATAGCTCTAAGAACAGCATTCGCACCAGATAAAGTAGTGACTATTAAAATACCATGCCTGATACAGGAACGACCAATTGCTTCTTCATCGTACCTAGAGCGGGAGCCCATTGGAGTATTTATTACTAGATTAACTTGTTTATTTTTGATCTCATCGACGACGTTTGGTCTACCTTCTCCTACTTTAAATACTCTTTGTGTTGGTAAACCATTCTTATTGAGAATCTTTGTAGTGTTTTCTGTTCCAATTAATTTAAAACCTAATTCAATGAAGTCTCTTGCTATTGAAATAATGTTTAATTTATCCATATCATTAACAGATATAAAAACTTTCCCTTCATTAGGTAATATGTTACCTGCGCCAATGCAAGCCTTCCTAAATGATTCACCTAAAGTCTCTGATAGACCCATTACTTCACCAGTTGATTTCATTTCAGGACCAAGGAAAATTGATTCGTTTGGGAATTTATTAAAAGGCAAAACTGCCTCTTTTACTGCCACATATGGGGTTTCATTCCATGGTTTTAACTGGAACTGATTTAAATTTGCTCCAACAGTTACTTGAGCAGCAATTCTTGCAAGGGGTGTATTAGTTGCTTTACTTACAAATGGAATTGTCCTACTTGCTCTTGGATTAACTTCAAGAGTGTAAACTTTTCCCTCTTTGTATGCGAACTGTATGTTTAGCAGACCAAGAACATTGAGTTTTAAGGCTATTTTTTTTGTAATTATATTTATTTGATCTAAAGCAGAGGATGTAATCTTATAAGGGGGCAAAACACAAGCAGAATCTCCGGAGTGAATTCCAGCTTCTTCAATATGTTGCATTACTGCTCCAATATAAACATTTTTTCCATCACATATAGCATCCACATCAAACTCAAAGGCATCTTCTAGAAACTGATCAATAAAAATAGGATGCCCATCAGTTACTTCAGCATAGCGTGAGATATAATCTATCAATTGTTTTTCAGAATACACAATTTCCATTGCTCTCCCTCCTAAAACATAACTTGGCCTTGCGAGAACCGGATACCCGATATTTTCAGCCACAGCTACGACCTCTTCTATTGTAACACCTGTCCCATATTTTGGGCAAAGAATAGATAAACTTTGAAGAGTATCCCCAAACTTTTCTCGGTCTTCTGCTAGGTCAATACTCTCTGGGGAGGTACCAACAATTTTCACTCCGTTTTCTTTAAGAGCATTAGCAATTTTTAAAGGGGTCTGCCCTCCAAATTGCACTAAAACCCCTTCAGGTTTTTCAAACTCAACTATGCTAAATACATCTTCAAAAGTGACAGGCTCAAAGTACAATCTATCTACTAAATCAAAATCAGTACTAACTGTTTCTGGGTTGCAATTTATCATAATCACTTTGTAACCTTGATCTTTAAGTCCAAAAACAGCTTGAACGCAACAATAATCAAACTCTATTCCTTGCCCGATTCGATTAGGCCCACCACCTAAAACTATTACTTTTTTCCCTTCTAGAGGAGATATTTCATTAAACTCTTCATAAGAGGAATAACAATACGGTGTTTTTGCAACAAATTCTGCTGCACATGTATCAACTACTTTAAAAACAGGTTTTATTCCTTTTTTTAATCTCAATGAACGAATTTCATTTGCTGACTTTCCCATCATTTTCCCAATTTGAGCATCAGAGAAACCATTAACTTTCAATTCCTTAATGGAATCTTTTTCGGTCATAGATGAAATAATTTTGATCTGATTGAGAAACCAAGGGTCAATTTTTGTCAACTCATACAATCTTTCTATCTTTTCTCCTTTTCTAAATGCCTCCTTAATTTTTAGTAATCTATAACTTGTTGGGAAACGCAAAGAATTCAAATCTAGGGGTCTTGATCTTTTAATATTTGGATCGCTATCATTCGAGCCTTTGGGATCCAGTCCATCAAGTCCAACCTCCAAACTTCTAAACGCTTTTTGTATAGATTCTCTAAAGGTTCTTCCTATTGACATTACCTCACCCACACTTTGCATTTGAACACCAAGGTGACCAGATGCAGAAGGGAATTTTTCGAAATTAAATCTGGGAACCTTTGTAACAATATAATCAATTGTTGGTTCGAAAGCCGCTAAAGTTCTACCTGTAATATCATTCGGGATTTCATCTAGAGTATAACCAACTGCTAATTTAGCTGCTACTTTAGCAATCGGGAATCCTGTCGCTTTTGAAGCCAAAGCAGACGAACGGCTAACTCTAGGATTCATCTCTATTATAACACATCGTCCTGTATTTGGGTTTACTGCAAATTGAACATTAGAACCTCCAGTTTCTACCCCGATCGTTCGCAAACATATTATACTCCAGTTCCTCATCAGTTGGTATTCTTTATCAGATAATGTCATTGCTGGAGCAACTGTAATCGAGTCTCCTGTATGGACTCCCATAGGGTCAATATTTTCAATAGAGCAAACAATAATAACATTATCTGCCTTATCTCTAATTACTTCAAATTCAAACTCTTTCCAACCAATTAAAGACTCCTCAATTAGTACTTCATTAATTGGACTAGAATGCAAGCCTTTTTCAATTAAACTTTCAAACTCTTCCTTGTTGTAAGCAATTGAACCTCCAGTGCCACCCATAGTAAAAGAAGGTCTAATAATGATGGGAAAGTTTAATTTTTCAAGGAAGGTATTTGCTTGTTTAATGCTTTTCACAAACCCTCCCTTCGCTGTATCAATTCCTACTTTTTCCATTTCCATTTTAAATTTTTCTCTATCTTCTGCTTTTTCTATAGCATTCGCTTGGGCACCAATAAGTTTTACTTTGTTTCTTTCTAAGAATCCGTTTTTATGTAATTCTAATGCTAGATTAAGACCAGTTTGCCCACCAACTGTTGGCAAGATAGCATCTGGTTGTTCTTTAATTATTACAAGCTCTAGATATTCTTTAGTCAAGGGTTCAATGTATGTGGCATCGGCAAGATCTGGATCTGTCATAATTGTAGCTGGATTGGAATTGATTAAAACCACTCTGTAACCCTCTTCTTTCAATGCTCTTATCGCTTGAGTACCAGAGTAATCAAATTCACAAGCCTGACCAATGATTATTGGTCCTGCTCCAATAATTAGAATAGACTTAATATCAGTTCTTTTTGACATTGTTCATTAAATCAATAAACTGATCAAACAAATATCTACTATCATGTGGTCCAGGACTTGATTCTGGGTGATATTGGACAGAAAATGCACGATGATTAATACACCTAAACCCCGCTAAAGTATTATCATTTAAATTTATATGGGTAGGTGTAACATCTTTTGGAAGAGATGCCATTTCTACTGCAAATCCATGGTTTTGGCTAGTAATCTCTATTTTGCCACTATCAATATTTTTTACAGGATGATTAATTCCCCTATGCCCAAATTTCAACTTAAAAGTAGACGCACCTAATGCTAAAGCTAAAATTTGATGCCCTAAACATATGCCAAAAATCGGGGCAACCCCTAAAAGCGAACGAACAGTTTTAATTGCATAGGTTGCAGCTGCAGGATCACCAGGGCCATTCGATAAAAATACTCCGTCTATGCTTTCTTCTAGAATTTCTTTTTTTGAAACATTTGCAGGGAAGACAGAAAGATTACATCCTAAATCACTAAGTAAGCGGAGAATATTTTTCTTAATTCCAAAATCAATAACAGCGACATTATAATTTGCTTTTTTAATTGTGTTATACAAATATTTTCGGCTACAAGTTACTTTCTTAATTAAGTCTAACCCATTCATAGAAGGAATTTTTTTGAGCTTTTCCAGCAGTGCTGATTGGTTGTGATTTATACTGGAAATAATACCATTCATTGCGCCTTTGTCTCGAATATGTGACACGATTGCGCGTGTGTCCACATTTTTAATGCCTGTAATATTGTTCCTGATTAAATATCTACCAATAGAATCTTCAGACCTCCAATTAGAAGGAGTTATAGTTTCTTCTTTTAATATAAAGCCCGCAACTTGAACTTTATCAGATTCTTTATCCTGGTTATTAACCCCATAGTTACCAATGTGAGGCGAAGCCATTGTCACAATTTGTTGACAATACGATGGATCTGTTAGGATTTCTTGATACCCAGTAATCCCTGTATTAAAACATACTTCTCCAGTGGTTTCACCATCGGAACCAATCAATTCACCTTCAAAGCTACGCCCATCGCTTAGAACCAAAGTTGCTTTTTTCAATTTATATAATTGTATATTATAGTCAAGGTATACGGAAAAAAGTCATTTCACAAATAAAAGGACTTTTAATTGAAAACTAGGAATCAAAAGACATTTGTATTTTATAATTAAATACTAGCAAGAAATATTTAATCTTATTTGAGCAAAACAAGGACTTTACAATTTGTAAGCAATCCAAATCTTTTTTCCGCATCCCTAATTCTTTCAGAATCAGAATTAGAAACAGTCAAATTTGTGCTATCTTCACTACTCAAGGCCTCAATAATAATTGGATTAAGACCTACCCTCCTTTTAACATTCCCATCATCTAAACTATGAGCATATCCCATTGGACCGCGATTAATTGACCTTGACCTTGTATAATGGCGCGGTCCATACACTAATTTATCTTCTTCGTTAAATATTTTGGGAACCATAGCAGGAATATGATAAATATTTCTAGCATCAATAATAACACCAGAAATTCTTTCAGATTTTGGAATAGAATTCCTTGTCATAAGATATGATGGCTGGGAAATACTTTCTTTTAAATGGCCTCCTGCATCAACCAGAATTTCTGCAAGGCCTGACATTTTTACAGCTAAGGCGATTGCAACCTCTTTTCTTTCTAGGTATTCAATCTCTCCTTGTTGATAGGCGCTTCCAATTAAGGTT
>MDTE01077381.1_pt1 | contig 10218 bp, 8 predicted proteins | sample 811231 | NCBI WGS metagenome assembly MDTE01 (sample SAMN05326651, study PRJNA326480) | marine metagenome | isolation source: seawater | place: Indian Ocean: Red Sea | collected 2010 | reverse complement strand
TATTATTGTAAGTTCTTTATTCATTATTAAAATTAAAAATTACTCTTTTCTTCAAAATGCAACCTTCTCATAAAATAAGAAAGTATCATAAAAAGTAGTAGAGATGATGGACTTGGTGAGAAAATTGTATGAGGCTCCTTAAAGAGAAATAGTAAAATAAAAGTATAAGATAAAAGAAAAATCCTTAAATTTTTAATTTTGAATTTTATTATTGAATTTATTATTGAACATATCAAGATAAAGTAAGTAAAAAGATATAAATAGTAACCACCTAATTTATTAATCATCATTATTCCAGTTTCCGAGAAAGTGAAATTATCTGGGCTAATTGCAAACTTACTATAAAAGACTAACCTTTCTGATAATTCACTAAATATTTTCTGATAATCATAATCTCCTCCACCAACTCCAAATTGTAAAATAAAATAGCCAGTAAAAAAAATAAAAAATGTAATTATTAGCCTTGAAAATAATTTATAACTTAGATCAAAAGAACTAATGTATTTTAGTAAAGTATTGAAAATATTAGTTAAAGGATAAATAATAAAGGCGAATAAATAAGCCTTTCTATTTGTGAAAATTAATAGAATAAAAGCAAAGAATTTATTCAAACTTTGAGATAAAAATGGAATAAATAAATATTTCTTGCTTATATTTGGAAAATTATTAAAAAAGAGTAGGTAAGCCGTTAATAATTTTGCTAAATATAGGCTTGTGGGAAATAAACCGCTGAGAGAAAATGCATTAAATAGTCCGTGAGAACCTATATAAGAAGATCCACTTGATGAATATCTATAAAAGAAGGGCGGGTTAAAAATAAAAAGTATAGCTGGCAATGATAGAAGTAATGGATATTTCAAAAATTCAAAAAGCTTTGGATTAAAGGGAAGTAAACCAAAAAGCATTAAATAAAACAAACTAAGAGAACAGGCTCTGAATAATATAAAATAAATGGACTCTTCACCATTGCTAAGAAGTATAAAAATAATAGATATAGGAATTAATACAATAAGAAATATTTTTGCAGAGTTGTATCTAGTTAAAAGAGTACTTTCATTAAATAAAAATAAATAAACTAAAAAAGGTAAGAAAAGTAAATTATATATAAGGTTAATTCCTATTAATTTACTTAAAAATAAAATTAAAACTATAATTACTGAAACCATTATTAGACCTCTATGAAATTTTTAATAAAAATCTGATCTAATCCTTGAGAGTTAATTTTTTCTAAAAACTTGTTAATTTGGATCTCCTTTTTTTTGAAATCAACATTATCTAAATTAAAAATTTCATTTATTGGAATAAGACAATCTCTTAAATAATAAGGAATTGATTCTGATTTAGTAGATATTACATAAAGATTATTTTTTAAATAAAAAATTATCTTGCTGGGAAAGTCACAATTATTATCTCCTGAGTTTTTATCTAGATAATTTCTTAAATCAAGTCCAATATTAATTTCCTTTAATAAGTTTTTCAACTTATTCTTAGATATGAAACCTTTAAAAACAAAATTTGGAGGGGCAATTTTGAGGAGTTTCAAGAAATATTTTGGAGCTAATTTTTGATTATTCGTGAAATATACCTTGCAATTTTTATTATATTCACAAAATTCAAATATTTTCTTTATTGATTCTTCTGAAGTATTGTAAGGAGAAATTGAACCTGCATGCAAAATTACAAATTTATTTTTGCTTAATTTAGAAATGAATTTACTTTTTTTCGAATCTGAAATTGAAGCGTAAGAAAAAAACAGCTTAGTATTTAATGAGTAATTTTTATATTTTTGATAGGCGAAATTTGAAAAGACTATCACATTATCAAACATATTAAGTGAAAGATGATCTAACAAATATCCATCTGCTTGAATAAGATTAAATTTTATTTTAAATAACTTTTTTATAATTGATAATATTTTAATTTGAAATTTATTAAGGTTATAAAAAAATGAAAATCTTGGATTTAATAAAAAGATCTTAACTACGGCAGAAATTATATATATTAAATCTCGCAATAATTTAATACTAGTTGAGAAAAAATATTGAATTGTATTATTAGTTTTTTTGGGGACGAAAAATAACCACTTAAAAATATTTTTAGGCCCATAAATTGGGTAAAAAAATATTTGAGCAATATTTCTTTTTTTATTTAAATTCAAACTATTTAAAAGATTAGTTAGTAACTCTTCGCTAGCAATTGATGAAAAATTTGTTTTACCTATCTCTGCAAAAATAATTACTTCTAAAGAATTATTCCCAATCATATAAAATGCCTCCATCTTGAAGGCGAAATATTTATGTCATCATAAAGTTTTTTATTTACTAATGAATAAGAATTACTATCAAAATTATCATTCCTTAAAAACCTTGCCCATTCAACAAAGGTAGATTGAGGAGAACCACAAATGTGTTCAGCTTGAGAAATGTCAATTATATCTCTAAGAGGAGACTTGGAATCTACAAAAATAACATTTTCAAGAAGCTCTGAGAAATTCAAATACTCAATAATATTATTCTTATTAGCGTCTGAATAGATCTTTACTTCATAAGACCTTTTAAGAAAATAAGCTATTGCGGAGAGGATCTTAGTTGGTTCTATACTTTGTTTATTTAATAAAAAATCTCCTAGTCTTATATGAATAGCAACAGTATTATTTATTATTTTAGGCTTCGAATTAAATGAAAAATAAATAAATTGTCTGATTGTTTCTCTATACTCAATGAAATCATAAAAATAGTTTTTTAGCCCTATAAAAAAAATATTATTTTTATTACTTATAAACTCCTCATCTTCAAATTTATTAAAGTAATAAATACTTGCAGATTTTTCTTTCGGCAAAAATATCCATCTAAACTTATTAAAATCATAATTATAATTTCTCAAGGATCTTATGTTTAATTCTCTTAAAAAAGATCTTGGTTGAATTTGATTAAAGTGAGGATAGAGTAAATGAGCATTGTATTTCAAAGAAGAACATAATGCTCTAAAAAAAGGAAAAAGTATATTTCCTAAACCAAAACCACCTAATCTAAAATATGGGTAAAAAGAAAAGGTGGATTTATGTATTAATGGCAAATAATATTTAGACTTATTCATTAATTAACTCATAAATAATCTTACATAATGAAGAGTTAAAAGATTATACAATTCTGATAAATCATTATTCTTAAAAATAGAACCAAATTTCCCATTTTTTAACAAGTCTTTAGCACCAACTTGATTACTAACTACTGTATAAACTCCAGCATTGATTGCTTCATGAACAACAAATCCAAAACCATCAAATTTGCTAGGGAGAACCAAAACGTCATGTTTGGAAATTATGTTTCTAATTTTTTGATTTTCTACCTCTTTTATTATATTTATTGATTTTTTTGATGAATCAATAAATTTTGAACATTTTTTTATAATCTCTTTACGAAGAGGGCCATCTCCAATAATAGTTAGTTCTGAATTAAACTTTATTTTTTCAAAAGCATTTATTAATAATATAGGATTCTTTCTTTTGATTAATTTGCCAATGAATAAAATCTTATATTTATTTGACTTAGGTTTTAAGTTTATTTCTTTTTTTCTTTGGCTATCTAAATAATTAGAATTATTTTTGTATGGAAGTAAAATTATATCAGTAAAAAATAATCTGTAAATAAAAGAATTTAAAGTTGAAAAAACAAAAATTTTTTTTGAATTGAATAAAATCTTTTGGTAAAGCAAACTCTTAAAAATTTTTATTAATCTAGGAATTAAATATAAATCATTTAATCTTATTGGTTCATAAATCGGAGATACAGAGATTATATTGCTGCGTGATTTGCAAATTTCGCATAGTTTCTTTACTAAATTTAGCCTAAATATATCTAGGAAGGAATGAATTATTAAAATCTCTGAGTAGAAATTATTATGTAATTTGGAATTTACAAATTTCTCTATTTTGTGAATTATTTCTGACTTTGATAATTTTAAATTTATTTTTAATCTGAAATTCTCCAATAAAAAATCTTTCATGAATAATTCAGAAAAGTGTTTTTTATCTTTTCTTAGTGGTAAGTGGATCAATAAAATATCATTAGATTTAGACATGTCTTGAATAATACCTTCTCTATGCAAACTAGGGGCATTATCAAAAAAAATTATTAATTTCGCCATCTTTAATTATTTGAGATTTACTGAAATTTATCATCAATATTCTACTTTACTAATTCGCGGTAAATTAGTGAATATTTTTTAGAAATAACTTCTGGGGACCATAATTTTTCTGCTCTTTTTCTTGCTAAACTTTTAAAATCAATATCCATATAGTTATCAAGTATCCATTTTATACCAGCATATATATCTTCCCAATAATATGGCTTAGCTAAATACCCAGTATTTTTGTGAGATATTATGTCTTTTAAACCAGTTGACTTGAAAGCAACAACAGGAAGTCCACAAGCTTGAGCTTCGCTGGCGGTCTGACCAAATGATTCCATATATGATGGAACTACCATTATATCAGCAGCAGAATATAGTAAAGCTAATGTTTGATCATCATATATTCTTCCTACATAATTAATATTCATTCCAAGATTAGGTGAAATATTTGGTTCAGATGCCCCAAAAACAACTGCCTCCAATGAAGGTAATTCTTTTGAAATTTTGTTCAAAGCTAATTTTAATAAGTCCCAACCTTTTCTTTTATCATTTGTAGCGTTAAGCGCCCCAAATAAAATTAATTTTTTATTTTTAGGAAGATTAAAAAGCTCTCTTGAAAGTATTTTAGGCAAAGGTTTAAAAATATTTATAGGTAGTGCATGTGGAATTTTATAAACAGGCCAATCAGACATTAATTTAGATTTAATTACACAAGATCTCATCCAATTGCTTGGACAAACAATTGAATATTTTTTTGTCCAATTTCTATTCTTTCTATCCCAAACTAATTTATCAAGATCGATACCAAAGTGGTCCTTACCTCTATTTTTTCTTAAATAACCTTGCATATATCTTTCATCATCCAACCCATTTGGGTAATGTTCTGAACCACAAAAGGGCCAAGTATCATGAAATGTCCAAATAACTTTTTTTTCAATTTTTCCTATATCTTCTACTGAAATCATTTCACCTTGTATCCAATGCAAGTGAATAATATCTGCTTTTGAATCATTTATGATTTTTAGAATATTGGAAGAAAAAATTGCAGAAGAATGTAAAACTTTATTATTTGTTGATTGCAATTTCTGAATTTTTACGGCTAAAAAATTTTTTATTTTTGACTTGTAGCTTCCGAATTTTGAGCATGCTGCAAATACATTTTTATCATCACTAAATTTTCTTAAGACAAGCAAAGAACTTTTTATATCTAAATTTTTATTGTTGTTTAATGATTGATTTAATCTAAAGGCAGCTCTGGCAGCACCTCCTTCAATGTCAGTGGTTGAAATATGTAGTACGAACATATCTTATTTTAATTTTTAGATTTTAATTTCAAACTTTTGATTTTATTTATAACTCTTTTAAGTTGTTTTAATAGAAACAAAAAAGAAAAGATATTTGGACCTGAAAAATATTTTATCTCTGTGAATCTATCTGCTTGTTCAGATCTAATTATGTATTTTGGATGGACTAATGGAAATATACCACTTTTATTTTTTTCATAATTATCTAGCTTTGCCGGCGAATTTCCTACCTTAGTATGAGTTGCTTCTTTATTAAAACCAATATTTTCAATTAAATTTCTGTTAGGTATTGCAGTAAGGCCGCTATTCATGAAACAGAGATAAGTCCATTGGTAATCCCAAGTATCCGGTTGATTTAGATAATGAATAGAATCAAACGTCTTTTGCCAGTGTTTGACTTCTTTTTTATGAAAAAATAGGGACTTTAAAGCATCGGTTTTTTTAATACTTGGCCAATCACTAATCAAAACATCGTAATTTTTCCAACATCTTTTCCAACTGGCCCAGCCCCAGCAATGATTGTATCTACTAAAATAGTAAGAGCCTTGGCCTCTCCACTTATCACCCTGTAAATTGTTTCCTGTAATACACCAAATCCTTTGATCATTTCTATATTTTTCCAACAGTTTCTCACAAAAATAGAAGAAATCCGGATGAGGCACGCAATCATCTTCAAGCACTATTCCTTCTTCTTCATTTTCAAAAAACCAATTTATAGCCATACTTACCCCTTTCATACATCCATTATTTTTATCATGAAATAAGGTCTTTAACTCTGTTTCCCAATTTATCTTCTCTTTAATTATCTGCCTTGTTTCAGAAATATTTTCGATATCAGAATTATTGTTACTTCTTGGACCATCACTTGTTACATACATTTTTGATGGCCTTACTTTGCCTATAGCTTCTATAACTCTGGAAGTTTCCTTAGGTCTTTTCCACGAGATTAAAAGTATAGGAGTATTAAAAGTCACCAAAAAAAATAACTATCTTAACTAATGTTCTTTGACTCTTAAGATAATAACTCATTATTTAACCGATTCCTAGTCCCCAATAATTCAAACCGGAAGAAGTAATCTCATTTTTATTGAGAATTAATCTGGAATCCATTACCCAAGCTGGATGCCTCATTTGTGTAGATATTTGCTTCCAATCTATATTTCTATATTCGTCCCACTCAGTCAAAATAAGAACAGCATCTACATCTAAAAAAGCCTTTTCTAAGTCAAAAATATATGACCAAGAACCATTAATATTAGTATCTTTGTTTGTATTTAAACTGATATCAATCGAATCTAATCCTAAATCTTTGGAGATTTGCTCTAATGAAACTTTAGGATCATGTATTAATAAATGAGCTCCTTCATTTATTAAATTTTTAGAAATTGGGATTGCTGATGATTCTCTTGTATCATTTGTATTAGCCTTAAAAGAAAATCCTAAAATAATAATCTTTTTCCCAAAGACAGTTCCAAATAACTTATCCAATAAATTTTTATAAATCCTTTCCTGCTGCCAGTCATTTATGCGAATAACATTTTCCCAATATTGTGCAACTTCATTCAAACCATAGTAATTACAAAGATATACTAAATTAAGGATATCTTTCTTAAAACAGCTACCTCCAAAGCCAGGACCAGGTTTTAAGAATTTATTTCCAATTCTTGAGTCGAAACCTACAGCTTTAGAGACCTCGATTACATTTGCACCCGTCATTTCGCAAATAGCAGAAACAGAATTAATAGAGCTTACCCTTTGGGCTAAAAATGCATTTGCAATTAATTTTGATAACTCACTACTCCAAACGTTTGTTTTCAATATTTTGCGTTCATCAACCCAACATTTATATATTTCGCTTAAAGATTGAATAGCAAAGTCATCTTCACCCCCTATTAGAATACGATCTGGATTTTGCAAATCATTAATTGCGGTACCTTCGGCAAGGAATTCTGGATTAGACAAGACTGAAAATGAATTATCCTTATTATTAAATTCAAGAATTGTCTTTACTGTTTCTGCTGTTCTTACAGGGATGGTGCTTTTTTCGACGACTATCGTATGTCCTTCGGCTGCATCGGCTACCTGCCTTGCACAAGCCTCTATCCACCTAAGATCACTCGCTTTCCCTGAACCTAATCCTTTCTTTTTTGTGGGAGTATTTACCGATAAAAATACAATATCAGCTTCTCTAATAGATTTATTGATTTCATTATTAAAAAATAAATTTTTATTCCTTACTCTTGAGATAATTTGTTCTAATCCTGGTTCAAATATAGGTAATTTTGATAAATCAGTATGATTCCAAGAATTTATTCTTTCAATATTTTTATCAACTACGGTCACTTTAATATTAGGACAATTATCAGCTATTACGGCCATGGTAGGTCCCCCAACGTAACCAGCTCCAATACAACATATATTGGTAATTTTTTTATTATTTTTCATGATATATTCACTTAATTTTAAAGGGATTTGAAATAATTTATTGTTTTATCTAAGCCTTTTTCCAACTTGATACTTGGCGACCAATTTAATTCATTTTTTGCTATTTCTAAAAGAGGTTTTCTCTGTTTAGGATCATCGAGAGGCAAAGGTTTAAAAACAATATTTAGCTTTGGATTTATCTTCCCTATAATTATTTTAGCAAGCTCTAAGATAGTAAATTCTTCATCATTACCCAAATTCACAGGTCCTATTAATTTGCTTTCCATTAAACTATGCATTCCAATAATAAGATCATCTACGTAACAAAAACTTCTTGTTTGGCTACCATCTCCATATATAGTCAAATCTTTTCCTTTTAAAGCTTGTACTATAAAGTTGCTAACAACTCTTCCATCATTAGGTAACATTCTTGGACCATAAGTGTTAAAGATTCTCATAACCTTTATATTTGTGGCATGCTTTCTGTAGTAATCAAAACATAAAGTTTCACCAATCCTTTTGCCTTCGTCATAACAAGATCGAATTCCAATTGGATTTACGGAACCTTTGTAATTCTCACCTTGAGGACTTACCTCGGGATCGCCGTAAACCTCGCTGGTTGAGGCGAATAAAATTTTTGCATTAAGTCTTTTTGCTAATCCAAGCATATTGTATGTTCCTAAAAAACTTATTTTTGCAGTTTTAATGGGATTACTTTGATAGTGAAGAGGTGATGCTGGACAGGCAAGATGCCAAATTCTATCAACTTCAACTTTTATAGGGTCAGTAACATCATGTCTAATTAATTCAAACCGAGAATTTGAAATCCATTTATTTAAGTTAGATTTCGTCCCTGTATAAAAGTTATCTAAACATATAACCTCTTCACCTTTTTCCATAAGGCTGTCAACAAGGTGCGAACCAATAAAACCAGCCCCCCCAGTAATTAAATTTCTAATACTTATTTGATTCAATTAGATAATTAGTGATTTTTAAATTTTAACATCCCATACAATATCATCCTACGAATTTTCGATGTTAAAATTTAAAGTTTTTATGAGATAAAGCAAAAAAAATAAAAGTCTTTAGAGTAAAAATTTATCAGTTAAGTATTGTATCTAATACTGCGTAGGTAGAGTATATTCCTAAAAATGGAGAGGTAATATCATTAATTACATCTTTAGTGGCGATAATCGCGCCTTTCCCTACCGAAACAATATCCCCAGATTTCATGTAGGGATTTTTACGACTTCCTCTTTTGGCTTTAGGGGAAAAATTAAATTTTCTTGATTCAATCTCTCCATCTTCTTTAAATCTTGTAAATTCTATTGGGCCTTTGAGGATTTTAGTACCTCCGGCTAACTTAATAGCATCATTTAAAGTAGAAGTCTTTGAGACAGTCAATTGTCCAGGGTTCTCAATTCTACCTGTAATTACAATATTTATATATTTAGGATTTAAACTTGTTCTTACTGCTTGACTAAGCTGCTGGGTTAGTTCAATTGGGCTCCGATTTATAAAAATTCTATCACCATCAAGGATCCTAATATTATTTGAATTATCTGATAATTTTATGACATCAAGGAAATTTATCTCAGCCTTAATTTTACCGCCACCATTTGATATGGTATTTTTTCTTACAACCTGAATATTTGATAAATCACTATATGCAGTAATTCCGCCTGATTTTTTAATAACAGAATATAGATCTGGGAATCTACCTGTCCTAGTATCTCCTTCTGCAGAGAGTCTAACCGAAGGTTTTAGAACTTGATTTGATCTAAATTGGAGAATTTCGTTCCCTTGATTTAATTGATAAAATTCACTACCACCTCTGCCTGGGAAAGTATATAGACCCGGATTTTCTACTTCACCATCTATAAAAATCTGAATAGGTCTATATTTACTTACTTTTATATTTATAACTGGTTTTAAAAAAACTTTCTTATATCTTTTCTCTAGCAAATTTTTTAATTCACTCTTAGTTAATCCTTCCACAAATAATTTATTAAAGCGCGGAAGAAAGATTGTTCCGTCTCCTTCAATTAGATAATCATTAAATTTTGTTAGTGAGGGCAATATAAGTCCTTGATCATCTCTAATAGTTTGCTCAACTAAACTGATTGAAATAACATCTCCTACACCTAAAATATAATCTATTTTTCCATCTCTATCTAGATAGTTTTCAAAAACTTTATCTCCTTCTGGAACAATTTCTTGAACAAAAATTTTTTGATCTATTGTTTCTTGCCCTTTAGATTCGTTTTGAATGAAAGGTAAAAAAAATAAAACTAAAATTGGAAAAATTGTTTTTTTACTTATTCTTTGAAAAACAAATTTAAATAATTTATTCATAAAT
>MDTE01073471.1_pt1 | contig 10218 bp, 9 predicted proteins | sample 811231 | NCBI WGS metagenome assembly MDTE01 (sample SAMN05326651, study PRJNA326480) | marine metagenome | isolation source: seawater | place: Indian Ocean: Red Sea | collected 2010 | reverse complement strand
AATCACACTCGGCACATTAGTGCCCCGAGAGTTCCTGATTACTGCAACTTTGTTCAGGTTAACGCTAAGTCTGGTCTTCATGCCCATCTACCTAATTTGCTGTACCTACAGCGAAGGGGTAAATCGCTAGAGCTAATAGGTATTTCTTTATGGTAAAACCCTCTTAAATGGTTTTACTACCAGGTTTTGATAGACTCCATCTAGCAAGTAAGGATCCTTTTCACCCCAACTTTTGGCCATTTCGAGTGAGTCGAATTCGGCGACTATTAAACTGCCTGTAAAACCTTTATCCCCAGGATCTTCATTATCAATGGCGGGATGAGGCCCTGCGAGCACAAGCTTACCAGCTGCCTGCAGCTTTTTTAATCTTTCTAAATGTGCTGGCCGCACCTCCATTCTTAGTTGGTGTGTCCCCACCTTATCCTCACTGATAAATGCGTATAACATGATTTTTCCTCACTGCTCTCGGTTTGAAATTGTATTTTCTTTGAGAAACCCTTTTTTTGAGAGATAGCGTAGAGTTATCAAAATATATAAGAGTGTAATTGCGAATCCCCCAAAAAGCTTGTAGCTAACCCAAAAATCTAGGCTAAAACTGTAGGCTACGAGCAAGTTTAAAAGTCCAGCGAAAACGAAACCAATAGACCAGCCGATGGCAAGGGTGCGCCAGGTATCGTCAGGGAGAGCTAACTGGGATCCTAGCATCCTTTGGAGGAGGTTTTCCTTAGTCAAGATTTGACTGCACATTAAAGCAACAGCAAACAGCCAGTTCACTATTGTTGGTTTCCATTGGATAAACTCTTCATTTCGAAAAAGTAATGTGGCACCACCAAATATAATTGCCACCCAGAAAATAACCTGAGTCTGTTTGCTTACTTTTCGGCTCTTACCATATTCGTATCCCACCTGTAGACAGAGGCCAGCCATCAAAACGCCAGTGCTAAGGTAAATATCTTTGGTGAGGAAATAAACAGCTACGAACAAAGCTACTGGTAATAGTTCTACAATTTGTCTCATAGGTTTTCCCTCAAATCTTTAGTGATCTTAATCCATTCCGCGTATTTTTTTTAGAGGAGGTTTGTTGATAACGCCAAAGTTAGCGGTGTTTTGGCGATAATACGTTAGCTTTGAAGCTCGTTTGCCGTGAACGTAAAGTTTTGTTTGCTTGATCTCCTCCTGTAAACTGATGAAAAATTTTCGGTTTCTCTTTTGACAAAATTTAGATTCCAATCCTATAAGATGTTAGTTTCTAGCAGGTGCTAACTTGAGCCTTATTCATTCTCAAAAAAGAGTTCTTTCCGGGATGCGTCCTACAGGACGACTGCATCTCGGTCACTACCATGGAGTCTTGAAGAACTGGATCAAATTGCAGCTTGAATACGACTGTATGTTTTTTGTGGCCGACTGGCATGCATTAACTACTCATTATGAAGAGCCAGAGATAATTCAGGACAATGTTTGGCAGATGGTCATAGACTGGCTTGCTTCTGGCGTTAATCCTGGTTCAAGCTCGTTATTTATTCAGTCGAGAGTTCCTGAGCATGCCGAGCTTCATCTTCTTCTCTCCATGATTACTCCATTAAGTTGGGTGGAAAGAGTACCAAGTTACAAGGATATGTTGTCAAAAAATCATGAACGAGAGCTAGCGACCTATGGTTTTCTTGGCTACCCTGTTCTTCAAAGTGCTGATATCCTGATATATCAGGCAGGTAATGTTCCTGTTGGAGCTGATCAAGTTCCTCACGTTGAAATGACTAGGGAGATTGCTAGAAGGTTTAATCATATCTATGGACGAGACCCTGGTTTTGAAGAGCTGGCGGAAGTGGCAATTAAGAAGCTGGGACGAAAAAATTCCAAGATATACCGAAGCTTGCGTCGAGACTATATGGAACAGGGTAATCAGGAGTCTTTGGAGACTGCGGTGGCGCTTGTATCAGACCAGCAAAACATCCCATTAAGTGATAGAGATCGACTATTCGGCTACTTGGAGGGTGGAGGAAAAGTTATCCTTCCCGAACCTCAGTCACTTCTAACCGATGCTTCTGTCATGCCTGGTTTAGATGGCCATAAGATGTCGAAATCTTACGGAAATACAATTTCTTTGCGAGAAGAACCAGACTCGGTAGAAAAAAAAATAAAAACTATGACTACCGATCCCGCGCGCGTCAGGCGGAAAGATCCTGGGGATCCAAACAAGTGTCCAGTTTTTGATCTGCATAAGATTTATTCTGACGCTGAACGAAAGAATTGGGTCATTCAAGGATGCAAAAGTGGGGGTATTGGTTGTATTGACTGCAAGAAGCCACTAATTGATTCAATCCTTGAAGAACAGCAACCGATGCGTGAGCGAGCGAAACAATACGAGGAGAACCCCGATCTGGTAAAGAGTATTGTTTCTGAAGGGTGTGAAAAAGCGCGGAATATCGCCAAATCTACGCTAGAGGAAGTTAGATCGGTGATGGGCTTAGATTATCGATAAGGTTCCTCTCTGATAAAAGTTATGAGTAGATACAAAAAATGTTAGACAAAGATAGTTCACAGGTCTCTGTTGATGGAAAAGACGCTCGCCTAGTATTGGTTGGGGGCCAGGCCTTATCTGAAATCCCCGAAGATCTTTACATTCCACCAGACGCATTAGAAGTTGTTCTCGAGGCATTCGAGGGCCCCCTTGATCTGCTGCTTTACCTAATTAGGCGTGAGAATCTTGACATATTGGAGATTCAGGTCGCAGAAATCACTAAGCAGTATATAGAGTATATTAGCTTGATGAAGGAGCTAAAGTTCGAACTGGCTGCAGAATATCTAGTTATGGCCGCGGTCCTTACGGAAGTTAAGTCCCGAATGTTGCTGCCAAGAAAAGAAGAGGAAGATGAGCTGGATGTTGACCCGAGGGCCGAACTAGTCAGGAAACTTCAAGAGTACGAACGGTATAAGCAAGCAGCACTTGATTTAAACTCAATCGCAAGGATGAATCGTGACTTTTGGATAGCCAAAGCTGACTTCACTATGGGAGATAAATCAAGACCAGTGGCGCAAATAGAACTTCAGGAAATACTAATAGCATTATCGTCAGTACTTAAACGAGCGGAGAATTTTTCAAGTCATAATATTGCTTTGGAGTCACTTTCAACTCGGGAACGAATGTCACAGATTCTGGAGAAGGTGAATAAGGCGGCTGGTCAATTTGTCTTATTCGAATCCCTTTTTTCACCGGAAGAAGGCAAGGCAGGGGTGGTTGTTACCTTCATAGCTATTTTAGAGCTAATTAAGGAGTCCGAGTTGCAAGTAATTCAGACTGAAGCCTATACCCCTATTCATGTCAAGATTTCATCCATTTCGAGTAAAGATTATGAGTGATTGGCCTTTTTTAAGACAAATTATCGAAGGTGCCATATTCGCAGCTGATTCGCCCTTGACTGTCGAAAAAATACTTAGCTTGTTCGAAGGTGATCAACCTACTCGAGAGCAGGTTCGCGATACTTTAGGAAAGATAGAAGAAAGTTGTACTGAAAGAGGCTTTGAATTGAAAAAAGTTGCAAGTGGTTATCGATTTCAAGTCCGTCAAGAATACAGTAAATGGGTCAATAGACTTTGGGACGAGAAGCCTCAACGTTATTCTCGAGCACTATTAGAGACTTTAGCTTTGATAGCATATAAGCAACCCATAACTCGAGGCGATATTGAGGAAGTTAGAGGCGTTGCCGTGAGTACCAACATCATGCGAACCTTATTGGAGAGGGATTGGATCCGAGTAGTCGGTCACCGAGATGTTCCTGGGCGACCCGCCACCTATGCAACTACCAAAAACTTCTTAGACTATTTCAATTTGTCTCACTTAGATGAGTTACCAGACCTTTCGGAAGTCGATGACTTGGGCAAAGTAAATGAAGAGCTAAATTTTTCAGAGGTTGCCGGCGATATAAATGAATTAGAAATTGAGAAAGGTGAAAATCTGACTTCAATGACGTCGGATGCTGAAGAGGCACTCGAAAGAGTCAATGCCGAGGCCGAGATTATTGATGGTAACATTCACGCATTATTTCCATTGGATGGAAATGCGGTGGATGAGTCTAACGATCAAAGGGAATATGCTGATAATTATGAAACTAGCCCGGCCGATACTGTACCAGAAAATACTTCGCAATCAGACAACGCTTCTCCTCTGCCGAATGAAGGGTCTCGAGGGGTTGGTTCTTCTTTAAGTCAGGATAATGATTATCAAGATTAGTTCTCTCGATTTAATGGAACCTCTGGTAAGGTCCGGAAATTTGTAGAAACGCTCTTATTCCTATGTCTCATAAATTACAAAAACTGTTAGCAAATGCTGGACTGGGTAGTCGCAGGGCTATGGAGAAGTGGATTGTTGCTGGTCGTATAAGAGTTAATGGAGAAATAGCCAAGCTGGGAGATAGGGTTCGTGAGGAGGATAAGATTCATGTTGATGGCCATTTCTTAAAATTAAAAACTGTAGTGCATCGGCATTTGTTATATAACAAGCCTGCAGGAGAAATTTGTTCCCGCGATGACCCAGAGGGCAGACCCTCAGTATATAAAAAGCTTCCAAAAATGAGGAACCAGCGATGGATATCGGTAGGGCGTCTAGATTTCAATACTAGTGGATTATTGTTATTTACTACTGATGGAGAGTTGGCTAACAAGCTTATCCATCCATCGACAGGTATTGATAGGGAGTACGCCGTAAGAGTTTTGGGTAAAGTTACAGATCAGAATTTGAGGAACTTACGAGAAGGAGTAATGCTCGAGGACGGTCTCGCAAGATTTACTGATATAAAAAAATCACCGGATTCGGTTGGCGCTAATAATTGGTATTATGTTGTTCTAGTCGGGGGGAGAAATCGAGAGGTTCGTCGTCTCTGGGAGTCTCAAGGACTGATTGTAAGTAGATTAAAGCGGGTAAGATTTGGTACGTTTTTTATACCTTCACGGGTAAAAGTAGGGGAGTTTGAGGAGTTGGGTAAGAAAGACTCCAACGATTTATATGACTTAGCCGAAAGTCGTGGAAGTCAACTGTTTTAAAACCTATTGCTTCTGGGCTCGGTTCCATAACCTATAACACGTTGTTGTATTACCATTTCCCTCTCCGAATCAGATGTGGCAGATAGCCGCAAACGTTGGTTACCCGGTAAAAGTTAGACCATGATCGGAGTTGTTGGGGTCTACCAAATAAACGTAAAGCTTCATCAAATCTTGTGGTGTCTTCAGGGTCAGGGGATCCTCGTTAGGATAAGCCGCCGCGCGCATTTTGGTTCTTGTAGCCCCCGGGTTTACGATATTTACTCGAATTTTTGAGGTATTTTTTAACTCGTCGGCGAGCAGTAAAGCAAAACCCTCGATAGCATATTTTGATACACAGTAAGCTCCCCAGTATGCTCTCGGCTTTTTGCCGACGGATGAACTCGTAAATACTAGAGATGCAGCAGAGGATTTACGTAAAAGTGGGAGTAAAGCGCGGGTTAGAAGAACTGCTCCGTTAAAGTTAACCTGCATTACTCTCTCCCACTCTAGAGCATCACTGTATTCCACTGGAACGCGCGTCCCTAGAATGGCGGCGTTGTGGACCAGACTGTCTAGTCGACCATAGCTTGCAAAAATTTGTTTAGAAATCTCGGTAAGGTTCTCTGTTTTAATTAAACCGAGGTCAATAGGAAGTATAGCTGGCTCTGGGTAGTTTCTGCTTATAATTTCATCATAAACTATCTCAAGTTTGCTTACGGTTTGTCCCATCAATAGGACAGTCGCTCCTAAACTCGCGTAGGTTTTCGCAGCATGTTTACCAATACCGTCCCCTGCTCCTGTGACGAGAATAATTTTTTTCTTTAATAAATACGGGCTAAGGTTATACGTTGAGATTGGATTCATCAGGCCGTTCCTTTATTTTTCAGCTGAGTTATTAAGAGTCGATCTACAGAGATGACTATCCAAAATTATTACCGGCGCTAGCCATTGCCTTCGAATTAGTCACGTTAGGAGAGCCTTACGAGGTAAATACTAGGCGGGAGAACAATTATTCTTAAGGGTACAAAAGATCCAGAAAGGCACACCTTATGTTTTTGTTGCATGCACTAAGTAGTTAACGTCGAGCCTACTGCTCAGTTTATAGCGTTTCATAATTGGGTTGTAGATCATGCCAGTTAGATCATTGAGACTTAAATTGTGGTTACGTAACGATTTTGCTACTTCTGATGGTGTTATGAACTTTCTATAACTGTGCGTTCCTTTAGGCAGCAGATTGAGTATATATTCCGCACCGATAATCATAAAAATGTAAGATTTTGGGTTCCGATTGATGGTAGACAGAAATAGGTCGCCAGAGGGTTTAAGTAGACTTGAGCAAGTCTGAATAACTGAGTCTGGATCTGGCACGTGTTCAAGTACTTCAAGGCAAGTAATAATATCGAAGGGCTCAGGATTCTCTTTTGCTAAAGCCTCAATGGTAAGTTGCAAGTAATTGATATTACAACCTGACTCGAATTGATGAAGTTTTGCGACTGCAATTGGTGCGGCTCCCGCATCGATTCCTGTGACCTCAGCTTCCGCCGTGTACAAAGCTTCGGTAAGCAGTCCTCCTCCACAACCAACATCTAATACCCTTTTCCCGCGAAGATTGGTGCGCTCCGAGATGTAGGTAAGCCTAAGGGGGTTAATATCGTGCAGTGGCTTAAATTCGCTGGTTGGGTCCCACCAGCGCCTTGCAATAGCTTCGAATTTTTCGACTTCCTCCGGATCTATATTGTCAATCCTCACTAAGGACCTCCTAGTTTTCCTTGCCAGCTTTCAACTCTACGTCTTAATGTTAAGAGATTAAGCCTTGTAAATTTTTTGTCTTCATAGAGACACTCGCCATTAATCCAGCTGTGTGTAACGTTTTGACCGTTAGCCGCGTATATCAATTGTGAGATTGGATTATATATCGGCTGAAAGGAAATGCCGGACAAGTCCACAGCTATCATATCGGCACATTTTCCAATTTCCAGACTACCGATTTTTTCCTCAAGTCCCATGAGACGAGCACCGTTTATTGTAGCCATTGAGAGAGCCTCTTCGGCTCTAATACTGCTTGGATAGCCAGAAGTGACCTTTGATAGGAATGCTGCTGAGCGGGCCTCTGCTAATAGGTCTAGATCGTTATTACTGGCGGCACCGTCAGTACCCAAAGCAACGTTAATACCATTTGCTATAAGTTCATGCACAGGACATATACCACTTGCCAATTTCATATTTGATTCAGGACAGTGAACGACGTGAATTTGATTCGAATAGAGACTCTGGATTTCTTCTTCATTGAGTTCTGTCATATGAACTGTTTGTAGATTAGCTTTTAGAAGCCCAAGCTCTTCAATACGCTTATATGGTCTTCGACCATCTTCAAGTAGTCCTGTTTCCACTTCTTGCTTGGTTTCGTGTAAATGCAAGTGGATTGGGATAGAAAGGTCCTCGGATAGCTCTAGAACTTGTTGGAACCCTGCGTCAGTGACTGTATACGGCGCATGGGGTGAAAACGCCACTGAAATAAGAGAGCTCTCTCTGGTGGATTCGTAAAATTTCAGCCCCTTAGTAATATGCTCTTCTTCTGAAGTTGCCCAAGCATTTGCGAATTGTAAAACGGGAATTCCTACCTGGGCCCTAAAGTAGTTTTCTTCAAAGACTTTGGCACTCACTTCGGGGAAAAAATACGTATCCGCGGCGCAGGTTGTACCGTTGGCGATCATCTCTGCTACCGCAAGTGTGGTTCCATCGCGGACAAACTCTTGATTCACAAATTTTGCTTCTGCAGGCCAGATATGTTGGTTTAACCATTCTGACAGAGATAAGTCATCAGCATAACCTCTAAATAAGGTCATTGCAGAGTGGAGGTGAGCGTTCACGAAGCCAGCTGTCAGAAGATGGTTCGGTAGATTAGTCATCTCTATTCGGGCATAGCGTTTCTCCATATTTTCTGTGGGCAGAATATCGTGAATGACCCCATCTTCGAGTACTATGCTATGGTTTTCCAAGACTTCTCCCTGAGGAACAATTGGGACAATCCATCGTGCATTTATTGCATGCTTTTTGGATGGTGCTGGCATGTTTTATTCAATCCGTTGGTCACTCGCATCACTAATTATACACGAGCACGCTGCATAACTTTTATAAACAAATATTTACATCTACTCCTGTAAATAAATCACATGAAAATCAATTAGTTAAAGATTTATGAGATCTCTCCGCTCGGTGGGTTTACGTCGCGGCGTATGATATGCTTTCACTTTAAATTTTTGGGTGTGGAAGCGTTTTTCGCAAAACCAACGAACCAATAATTGCTGTGATCAATGTGGTGAGATCCTTGCTCGTCCCACTTATTGATTTCTACCGTCAGATCACCGAAGAAAAGAAAGAGGGGACATGTCTGAGTTTGATGGCCATATAGCCAATATTAATATCGAAGATGAGCTTCGTGACTCTTTCATGGAGTACGCGATGAGCGTAATTGTCTCGAGGGCGCTACCAGATGTTAGAGATGGCCTAAAGCCGGTTCATAGGAGAGTCTTATTTGCCATGAGCGAACTAAATAATGTCTATAACCGGCCGACGTTGAAATCTGCGCGTGTGGTTGGAGATATTATTGGAAAATATCATCCGCATGGTGACAATGCGGCTTACGACACCATCGTAAGAATGGCCCAGGACTTCAATATGCGTTACCCACTGATTGACGGACAGGGAAATTTTGGTTCTCTCGATGGGGACAGTGCTGCAGCACAGCGGTATACCGAAGTAAGAATGCAAAAAATTGCTCAAGAAATTCTTTCCGATTTAGATAAAGAGACCGTTAACTTTGTAGAGAATTACGATGCTACTCTCAAAATGCCTGAAGTTCTTCCCTCAAGAATTCCTAATTTATTGGTAAACGGCTCTACGGGTATTGCAGTCGGTATGGCAACGAATATTCCGCCTCACAACCTCACGGAAGTCATTGACGCTTGCGTTGCCCTTATAGACGACTCTAGTCTTGATATTGATCAGCTTATGCGGTTTGTCAAAGGGCCAGATTTTCCAACTGGGGCGATCATTAACGGGAGAGCGGGCATCGTCCAGGCTTATCGAACAGGTAGAGGGCGTATTTTTGTTCGGTCCCGCTGTGATATCGAGATAAACGAGAAAACCGGTAGAGAGACTATTGTAGTCACCCAAATTCCATTTCAGGTCAATCGAGCAAGATTGATAGAAAAAATAGCTGAACTTGTCAAAGATAAAAAGATAGATGGTATAAGTGAGCTGAGAGATGAATCTGCAAAGGATACCCGTATAGTGATTGAGTTGCGGCGTGGCGAGGTCGCGGAAGTGATATTGAACAATCTTTACGCACAAACTCAGTTACAAAGCGCATTTGGTATAAATATAGTCGCTTTAGTAGAGAATGAACCAAAGATGCTTAATCTAAAGCAGGTTCTCGAGTCTTTCATCTTGCATCGTCGAGAGGTGGTGACGCGACGATCAATATTCGAATTAAGACGTGCTCGCGAGCGAGGCCATACCCTTGAAGGGCTTGTGGTTGCGCTCACAAACATAGATGCAGTTATTCAGCTGATCAAGACTTCCGAATCAACTCCGAAGGCGAAAGAGAGGTTAGTGCATCAAGTATGGCCTTCAGAAAGTGTTGTGATTATGCTCGAGCGAGCGGGTCCAGACGCTGCAAAGCCAGATGGACTGGACAGCGTTTTTGGACTTCAGAGTGATGGCACATACAAGCTAACTGAGGTTCAAGCGCAAGGTATCCTGGATATGCGGCTTAATAGCCTAACTAGCATGCAGCAAGACCGGCTACTTGAGGAGTACGCTGAAATCATCAAGACGATCGAACAGTTGTTACAGATTTTAGGTAACCCAGATAAATTAATGCACGTTGTGCGCGACGAGCTTGTGGCTGTTCGGGATGACTATGGTGACGAGCGACTGACAGAGATCACCGAGTCTCAAGAAGATCTTACTATGGAGGATCTTATCCAAGAGCAGGATATGGTTGTTACTCTCTCAAAAGGCGGTTATGCGAAGACTCAACCGATAGATACTTATAGAGCTCAGCGAAGAGGCGGGGGGGGGAAAATGGCTAGCTCGCTTAAGGATGAGGACTATATTGAAAGATTGATGGTAGCCAATACTCACGACACGATTCTTTGTTTTACAAATCTGGGTAGAGTCTTTTGGTTGCGCGTCTTT
>MDTE01051469.1_pt1 | contig 10219 bp, 10 predicted proteins | sample 811231 | NCBI WGS metagenome assembly MDTE01 (sample SAMN05326651, study PRJNA326480) | marine metagenome | isolation source: seawater | place: Indian Ocean: Red Sea | collected 2010 | reverse complement strand
CCGCTCATTGGAATGTTTGCTCGAATTCACCCGATGAAAGACCACATGACATTCCTGGGTGCGGTTGAACAGTTTCTGAAAATCTCGCCTGGAGCGCATTTCATATGTGCCGGCGAGGACCCTATTGGGTATTCACACTACGCCAACCGAATGCGCCAAAACGCTGTTGAACTCGGAGTCGAAAAAAACATCAGCTGGCTAGGTCCTCGAACTGACCCAGAAATACTAATGGCAGCGTGTGATATCACGACCCTAACCTCGAACAGCGGTGAAGGCTTTCCAAACTCTGTTGCCGAATCATTAGCATGCGGAACCCCATGTGTAGTTACCGATGTTGGGGATGGCGCGGCTATTGTTGGTGATTCTTCAAAAGTCGTCCCGAGAGGCGATCAAAACGCTATGTCAATGGCATGGGCAGCAGCACTCTCCGATGTCCAAGCCAATGAAGCAACAGTATCCCGCGCTGCGAGACAATCCATAGTAGACAGATACTCTCCCGAGCAAATTGCTCTAACAACTCTCACATTGCTGTCTGAGTGAATCCAGAGATGAAACCAAGCAATACAGATTCAAAGCTTACAATCGCTCATCTCGTAACGAGTCTTGAAGTTGGCGGAGCACAACACAACATGTTGCTCGGTCTACCAAGGCTTGATCAGAATCGCTATCAACACGTTCTAATCTCGATCATGGATCGCATGCAAATGGCACAGCAGTTCCGTTCGGCTGGAATTGAACTTCACTCACTCGGACTGAGCAGAAAATCTGATCTGGCGGTTGCATTACGCCTGAGATCACTGTTGAAACGATTGCGCCCCGACATACTTCACACCTACCTTATCCACGGAAATGTCCTGGGGAGAATCGTTGGAAGGCTAGTCGGCGTTCCGACGATCATCGGATCAGAACTAACGATCGGACAAGCCGGACCAGTAGGAAGGTTAGCCACGAAACTAACCAACCCGCTAACCGACGCCGTCGAAGTAAATTCAGAAACCGGTGGCAGAGCAATCGCCGCCGATCTAGGCGTGCCATCGGAAAAGATCGAAGTAATCCTCCCCGGTCTGGATTTGCAGGCATTCGGAGGATCAGATCGGCGGTCAGCTATTCGTTCCGAAATTGGTGTTCTGGCAAGCGATCAACTGGTGCTTTACGTCGGTCGTCTCCAACCAGTAAAGGGGGTCGAGTACGGGATCAGGGCTTTCGCAAAAGCGCTGTCGATGAACTCGAACTTACACCTGGCGCTGGCAGGCGAAGGAGAACAGCGCGCCGAACTCGTCAATCTGGTGACTGAACTCAATATTCAAGAAAAAGTCAGCTTCCTCGGTGCTCGCCGTGATTTACCGGATGTGCTCTCGGCAGCAGATTCGGTCTTGATGCCATCGCTGACGGAAGGTTTCCCTCGGGTTGCAATCGAAGCGATGGCGGCGGCGAAACCCGTGATTGCAACACGGGTTGGTGGAGTCCCCGAAGCAGTAGTCCACAACGAAACCGGGATACTCGTTGAATCACGAGACGTCGATGCGATGACCAACGCAATAATCGAGACTTCGCGCGATACCGAACGGCAGGCAGCGTTTGGTAGAAAAGCTCGTGCTCGTGTCGAACAGCTCTACTCTGCTGAAAGCTATGTCACTCGACTCGATGAAATGTACCAGCGACGAGCTAATCGAAAGTTGCCTGCGCCCAGCGCGCACAAGCAGTACAGCCAGGAATCTTAATGCTTTCAGCACTTATTCGTACTGCTAAATTTTTCAAGACACCACGACTCGCGACAGCGTGGGCAACCGAGTTCATTGATGATCGATTCACCACTCCCCGCCATCGAAACCATCTCGACTACTACGCCGAACGACAACTAACCGTCAACGACGGAATTGCCCGTACTCTCAACATCGATATAGATGCTGTAGACGCAATCCTCAACAACCTTCCCGAATTTCTGTCGTTCGAAAATAGCGATCCCGGAATGACAATCAAGTGGTCAGCAACTTCCGAGCTCGCTGCGACGACCTACGCAATCGTGAAACTGCTCAAACCCGACATCGTGGTTGAAACCGGAGTCGGTGCAGGAGTCAGTTCCTGGACGATATTGCAAGCCATGGAAGAAAATGGTTCAGGAAAACTCATCAGCATAGATCTACCAACTCCAAACACCAAACTGCTACCTGAGGTTGGTTACCTTGTCCCAGAAAATCTTCGTGGCCGTTGGGATCTTCGAACAGGCCCATCTCAACGCCTGCTTCCTCAAGCGCTAAAAGAACTCGAACAGGTCGCTATATTCCAGCACGACTCGCGCCACTCCTATACGAATCAATTGCGTGAATACCAAACCGCGTGGCCCTTCATCAAAACAGGCGGACTCCTCGTCTCAGATGACGTCAGTAATGACGCCCTACATGACGCCTGCACAATCTGGGGAACAGAACCTAACATTATCAGCCAAACCAAAGAATCTCCTATTGGGCTAGTTCGCAAGACTTAGCGCTTTGTAAAGACAAATCCGTAGTTTGCCTAACGTGCCACTTAATCAAAATACGAATGCTCCAAAGTCGATTGCGCTCGTCGTAAATCAGAACGAAATATTTTTTCGACTGCGTATGCCCTGGGTCCAGTTGCTTAAAGAAAACGGCTACAAGGTGTACGCGGTTGTTGCAAGCGGATCATGGAACGATCAAATCGAGGCTGGCGGAGCAAAGTTCATCGAATGGAAGCTCAGTCGAAGTGGGCGGAACCCGATTACAGAGTTCAGATCAATCCTGGGGCTCCGATCCATTCTCAGCAGGATCCGACCAGACATTGTTCAAAATTTCCACACGAAACCAAATATTTACGCGCCCATCGCAGCGCGCCTTGCCGGAGTACCAGTAACCGTTTCTACCGTTACCGGACTCGGCTACACCTTCGTCGACCGTAAAGGATTGGGTTCTCGTTTAGGTCGTCGATTCAATCTTTCGATGTACTCGCTGGCAAATAGACTGGCAAGCGCAGTGACGTTCCAAAACCCTGAAGATATGGAAATGTTGCTGCAAAGAAGTGGACTCAATCCATCCAAAAGTCGCTTCATTCCGGGTGGATCGGGAGTAGACATTTCTGAGTACGATTTCGGGGCTAAAAAGGCAGAAATCTCCACTCAGATACGCCGTTCGTTGAATATCCCCGATCAAGCATTCGTGGCCATGTTCGTTGGTCGATTACAAATGGACAAAGGTTTAGCCGAGTTCGTGGACGCTGCACGTCATTTGAAAAAGAAGCGATCTGACGTCGTGTTCGTGATGGTGGGTGCACCTGATCCTGGAAACATTCGCTCAGTTCCTGAAAGCAATCTCAGCCAATGGCAATCCGAAGGCGACGTAATATTCACGGGTCGACGTGAAGACGTTCATCATCTTATGGCGGCGGCAAACACCGTAGTTACCCCGACCTATTACAGGGAGGGATTACCTCGAACACTTCTGGAAGCTGCCGCCAGTGGCCTTCCACTAATCGGAACCGACATGCCAGGTGTACGAGAAGCGATCTCCGATGATTACAACGGAATACTGATCCCTACCCGTAATTCGAATGCGATATCCAATGCCGTCGAGCGGCTGGCAGACAACCCTGATCTGGCGAGAAAGTACGGAGAAGCATCACTTGATCGTGCTCGATCAGAGTTCGATCACCGACGAGTAGTCGGGGCATACCTCAAACTGTACGATGAACTGAGGATCGGTCGATGATTCACAAACTCGAGAACCCGTTAAGGCCCATCACATCAAACATATGTCAGTAGATCAACCACTCCAATCCTTGCAAGACAGTCTGCGACATATGCTGACGTGGTTCCTGAGTCCCAAAAGCTTAGGGTTGGAGCAGGATGGCGAACACGCCGTCAAAATGGTGGCGAATCACCTCGTCGAGGGCTATTCCATCCTCGAGAGTCGATTGGACAATTCAACCCCGGTCGCAGTTGATATAGCCGGATTCAACAAAGACGAATATCAGGCGAAAGACGCGGAATATCTATCTCCTGTTGTTGAACTGGCCGAAAGAGTGAACGAAGAGATCGCACAATACGTGCTGGCTTTCATGATTCACGGCAGCATCGCAACTATGGACTACTCAAGGGGATGGAGCGATTTCGACACGTTCGTAATCGTGTCGAAAGATGTCGCTGTCGACGGGCGTTCACTATTCGAATTGAGAGCCAGGTTGTTGGAGTCTTACCGCTTCCTTACAGACGTTGACCCATTGCAACATCACGGATTCATCGTCTGTACGGAAATCGACCTCAACCGGTACCACGAAGACCTCATGCCGGTTAATGTTTTACGGCGAGCCAAGTCCTATTTGGGCCCTAGCAAACTGGGCATCAATCCGATAATAGACAAACAAAGACAACACAGGATTCTGGCATCACGCGCTCAATTCTTTCGCAAGGCAGGCGAACTGGGTGTCATGAAACACCACGCCTACAACAACGTTTATCTCAAGAGTCACTATCGCAACTCGGAAAACGGTCTGTTCCAGCTCAAGTATCTTCTGGGTATCGGAGCGATTGCACCTTGTTACTATCTCGACGCAATTGGCTCTCCGGCATATAAAAAGGAAGCTATTGAACAAGTTGCTCCTTTGCTCTCCACCGACTCTATAAAATTCCTGCGGAGCACCACATATATTCGCAACGAATGGCCAAAGCGTCAGAAATTTCCATATTCGGGTAACCGGATCCCTGAATGGTTCAGAGAGTTCGTCGATCCGGACTATATCGTGAAGCTCGGTAACCTGCTCACAGAACTTGAATATCTGGCACAAAGTGGCAAAACAATGACACAGAATTCATGACCCTCAGCGATCAGTTTGAAGGAACGGTTGTGCTCCTTGATGCGGAGTTCACATGTTGGGAAGACTCTCTCATGACCAATTGGAGTGACCCTTCGCGCCCCCCTGAGATGATCGAAATTGGCATGATCGCGTACGACTCAGTTCGAAAAATCGAATTATCTTCGTTCACTTCTCTCGTGAAGCCCAGGATCCATACCACACTCTCGGAGTACTGTCGAAAAATCCTGCCGATTACACAGGACGAAGTTGACCGGGCGCCAGAATTCGAATCCGTTGTACCGGAAATTTTCGACTGGCTTGCTACTTACACCCAGCAAGAGTCGCCCACAGCGGCTTGGGGCAGAATCGATCGTGATCACACCGCTAGCCAGTCTAGTAGACACGGGGTGGTAGATCCTTTTGGAAAGAGAGTGCACATTAATATCGACGAGCTAGTCAAAGATTCGCTGGGACTATCTACTCAGATCGAACGGGAAGATGTTAGGACTACTCTCGGGATCAAGCCGGTAGAGAATCGCCATAGAGCTTTGGCTGACAGTGCAGACCTGATCGCATTTGACACCGTATTATCAAAAGCAAACTGACCATCTCTTGATTTACAAAACGAAAATGACCACTGGCAGACAATCGGAATTTCAACGGAGCATATAGCGATCGTGAAAACACTCATTTGTGGCGTTGGTGGAATAGGCGAACGTCACCTGGGGAACTTGATTCGACTCGGGTACGCGGACGTGTCGCTTCTGCGAACCATCAACAACCCGCTACGGACAATCGAAGGACAATTTAACACCTTCCATGACCTGGATCAGGCATTGGCGGAATCGCCCGATGTCGTGTTTGTCTGTAATCCAACCTCTCTTCACACCGAGACGATTACCAAGTCACTCAACGCAGGTTGCCATGTTCTGACCGAAAAACCCATAACTCCCTCGATTGAAGAATGTGAGAATATAGCCTCAGCGCTAGAAGATTCCGGAAAGCAACTCATGGTGGGATACAACATGAGATTTCACCCTGCGTTAATTCAGGTGAAGAACTGGATAGATTTCGGCGCAATCGGCAATGTTGTTTACAGTCGGACTCAATGGGGGGAGTATCTTCCGGGCTGGCATCCTTGGGAAGACTATCGTGATGGTTACGCAGCGCGGAGTGACCTCGGAGGTGGTCCTGCACTTACGCTCTCACACGAGATCGATCTACTTCTATGGATGTTGGGAACTCACACAAGTGTGAAAGCTCTTGCTAACAAAGCGTCAAAGCTCGAACTCACAACGGAACACGGTATCGACATATTATTGGGATTCGAGTCGGGAGCTACTGGCAACATCCATCTCGACTATTTTCACCAACCTCCAGCGCGTTCAAGTGAATTTATTGGTGAAGGGGGACGAATAGAATTCGAGTACTATTCAGGGATTGCATACCTTTACAAAGCCGACTCATCATATCCGGCTGAAGTGTTCGAAACACCGCCGGACTGGGATCGCAACGACATGTTCATCGCGGAAATAGAATCATTCTTTGAAGCGATAGAGAAAAATGAACGACCCTCTCCGGGATTCGAAGATGGCCTAGCAGCGGTAAAAGTGGCAATCACAGCCCTTGATGATGCTGGAGTAGGTCGAGGTTGACGAACCTCGATATAACGAGTGACTTGTAATGACATCAGATTTCGACATGCACGGCAAAAACGTTCTAGTCACAGGCGGACTTGGTCTGATCGGTCGCGAAATTTGTGATGCTTTAGCCGGGGTAGGGGCGAATCTCTATCTCACGGATGCTCAGCATGAGAACAAAGTAGAGGCGTACGCATCCGAATTGAGTGCTGGTTACGATATCGCGTGTTACTCAGCTCAGGCCGACATTTCCGATCCAGATGCAGTGAACCAACTCGTCGCCAACGCAGCGTCAGCAATGGGATCAGTTGACACATTCGTGCACTGTGCGGGTGTTGATACGAGATTCGACGGCACCGACGTCGAAACACCTCCAACGGCTTTTCACGAGTTCCCGTTATACGCGTGGGAGCGTTCGGTCGATATCAATATGACGGGAACAATGCTCGTCACACAAGCTGTCGTCAAGCAAATGCTGACTCAGGACTCAGGCAATATTGTCTTGATCGCATCGACCTATTCTCTCGTAGCACCAAACCAATCTCTCTATCACAATCGCGAAACCGGAGAAAAACAAAACAAACCTATCGACTACGTGGCTACAAAGTCGATGGTTCCAAACTTCGTGAGATACTTGGGAGCTTCCTACGCGGAATCTGGGATCCGAGTTAACTGCGTAGCACCTCACGGAATAGCAAATAACCACCCCGGCTGGTTCAAACAGAATTTTGCCGAGCTAACCCCCATCGCAAGAATGTGTGAACCATCCGAGTTACGAGGACCGTTCCTTCTACTCGCGTCTGACGCATCGTCATATATGACTGGGAGTACATTGGTCGTCGATGGTGGCTGGACTGCCTGGTAACTGAGAAGGCCAAATTTGACTGACCAAATTCTCGATTCTGGTTCACTTCAGGGTTTCTCTGAATACCCGCTTCTTGAACATCGAGACGACTACGCAGCAGCGCGCGCATACCTCGTTCAGCATTCCGCCAAGATCCCCGGACTACTCGGGCTATATGAGTATGGATCTGTTGGTGCGCCCGGTATATCTGATATCGATTTAATTGCCGTGATTAGCTCGGAAATCGATCCGAAAGAAGCACTTTCGTTCCTGAACGGAACCGATGCTCCAGTTTACGTAAAGCGCGTTCTCGACAAAGGCTCAATCAAGCCAGTCAGCCTGACCCAGTTCCAGCGCATAAATATTCTAGGAGCAATCAGTACTCGGCCAATATATGCACCAGATCCAATAGTCCCGACGATGCCATCTCCAGCGGCTGAATCGTTCATTGACATAGCCAATGTATTCGATTGGCTGCCAGAACGCGTATTGATGCTGCGGTCGCTCCTCAATCTAAGCGCGATACCTGCCCGAAGAGTCCTCGGAGGATTGGGATCGTTCAAACACTCCGTTTCTACGTCAAACGTTGTGATAGGACAAGATTCACCCGAATCACGCGAATTCATAGATTCGTATAACGAGCTTCGCGATCACTGGTTCACTCGATCAGAAGCAGAAAATTTTGAGCTAACAGTCGGGCTCATACTTTCAGGGATCAAATTGGGAGAATCGCTACTCTTACAGGTCACAGACCAGCTTGTTGAGAAGGCCATTCTTCGACCTTGCGAGGACATCAGTGGATCCACGTTCTGGCTCAACAGTACAAAAGCGTTTGTCTTCGATGATGGCCAGGCTCAATCTTCAAACGGTGCCGATACAATCAAATGTTCAGTTCCCACGGCTTGGATTAGAATTCCGCAAGCGTATGCAAAGTGTGATGGAACCGTAAGTAAATTAATCAGCCATAACCTACAAATCACAGGTGGCGATGTTTCTTTTGAAATTCATCGTGAGTTCGACGATATTTTGAGCCATCGAATCGAATGGATTAACGACTCTTTCGCATTCTTACAACCGCTCGGACTAGAGGGCTTGATGTATCGTTTTTCTCACCTTCGCCCGGCAAGCAACTAAAGATCGATTCGGCATAATCAATTGAATAGAAAACCTCTTTCGGAAATGAATATTCTTGGCCTGGTTCCCGCTCGTGGTGGTTCTAAAGGGGTTCCAAGAAAGAACATCTTGCCGCTCGCCGGCCGTCCACTTCTTGCTCACTCGATCGATCATGGAGTCAAATCTAAGTACGTAAACAAAATTGTTTGCACCACAGACGACGAGGAAATCGCCGAAATCGCTCGAGAAAATGGTGCCGAAGTGCCGTTTTTGAGACCCGCTGAATTGGCCACTGACGATCAAGACGACAGCGGATTCACAACCCATGCCATCAAGTGGTTACGTGATAACCAAAACTGGCAAGCAGACATGGTCATTTTGCTTCGTCCGACGTCGCCAATACGGGATATTCACCACATAGATACTGCGTTAGAGATGCTCTATGACAACCCTGATGCCCACAGTATCGTGAGTGTCGTCCTCGCAGAGAAAACTCCATACAAGATGTTTCGGCAATCGACTTCGAAGTTCCTAAAACCTCTGATTGAACACGACCAATGGGAGCAAATGAACAGCGCTCGGCAGATTTACCCCGACGTTTTCGTTCTAAACGGCATCATTCATGCAATGTGGGCCGAGGTTGCAGTTCGCGATAATTCGACTCTCGGCTACAGAATTCTGCCGTATGACATGGGTACAGAACCCATGCTCGATATCGATTCGCTTGACGATTTCGACAACATAACCAAATTGCTCACCGATTAGGGAATCCAGTAAATGCCAGTCAATCAGACAATCCAAATAACCCCAGATCGAGCAATCGGTACTGGGCAACCTCCCTTCATCATTTCCGAAATAGGAAACAACCACAACGGAGACATGGAAAACGCCCGGAAGCTGATCGACCAGTCCGTCGCCGCTGGCGTCGATGCGGTCAAGTTCCAGACCAAAGACATCGAAACAGCATTTTCACAAGAGCTATTGGACAGCCCATACACAGGTGAAAATTCCTTCGGTGCGACATACCGAGAGCACAAGCAAGTGCTCGAACTGTCTGAAGCGGAATACGGTGAACTGAAAGAATACGCTGACAGCAAAGCTGTCATTTTCTTCTCAACTCCATTCGACATCATTTCTGTCGAAATGCTTGAGCGTATCGGACAGCCCCTTTACAAGCTAGCGTCTTTCCATGTCACCAATCTCGAGTTGATTGAAGCGATAGCCAAAACAGGAAAACCTCTTCTCATGTCCACAGGAATGTCGACTTGGGAAGAAGTCGGGGAAGCGGTTGAAGTGATTCGTAAGCACACCGAAGATTTCGTCGTGCTCCAGTGCACTTCTTCGTATCCGGCCGATTTCAGTGACCTGAACATTTCGGCAATCCCTGAAATCGCAAAACGCTTCGACTGCCTTGTAGGGTACTCAGGTCACGAGAGAGGCGTTGGTATCGCGCCTGGCACCGTTGCTCTTGGAGCATGTGTAATCGAGCGACACTTTACTCTCGACCGCACCATGAAGGGCCCCGACCATGCCGCCTCACTCGAATTCCGAGGGCTAGATCTATTGGTAAAACGCGCACAACGATACTGGGAAGCTATGGGAGTTCCCGAGAAAATCGTGATGGAAAGTGAACTCGGCAACCGGATGAAAAACCGCGGCTACTAGTCGCTATAAAAGCCCGTCTCACTCTCATCGAAACCTCGCCAGTCGATCAGAAGCTCAAGCCTAGACACCCAGAAGATTATAGGTTCTAACCCCAAGGCAAGGGTGCGACTCAAACAGAAGTAATCTATGCCAGATCGACTACACCTTGATG
>MDTE01045428.1_pt1 | contig 10219 bp, 7 predicted proteins | sample 811231 | NCBI WGS metagenome assembly MDTE01 (sample SAMN05326651, study PRJNA326480) | marine metagenome | isolation source: seawater | place: Indian Ocean: Red Sea | collected 2010 | reverse complement strand
CGAGTGGTCGATGAAGCCCGCGTCTGCGGATACCTCGGGTCTCGCCATGATTTCCAGGAACTCTTCCATACTCGCGTAGTAACCCTCAGCGGTTCCTTCCAGGTCGTCGATGGCCAGCCCCGCTAGTGCTGCGGCCTCCGCCGTCGCAGCTTCGTCTGCATGGAATTGCCGGTAACCCCTCAAGCCCGTAACAGATCTGCGCACGTCATCTGCGTGATGATTCTGCCAGAAATCGTGAAACTGCTCGCGCGACAGGCTGGGCAATCGCCGCAATGCCATGATCAACATCAAGGGTTGTGTGCCGGGAACGACGACGTGCTCGGTGCCTGCCAGTGCGGCGCATTTGGATCGATCGATCATGGCTTCCAGGCGTTGCCCAATTGTGGCAATAGGTTGGATCAGTGCATTCAGGGGAAGGCTTTGCGACCTCAGCTCGAACACCACGTCAAAAGGCGGGAACGGGTCGTGGGTGGTTACCTGGCCGTCCTGGGGCACGCTTTCAGTGGGATCCCCCGGCACTCGAACTACCTGCCGGCAAGATGCTGCGGGCAGTGAACGCGTTGCGGCTTGTCCTTCGCGTGTCAGCCGTTCGGCCAGAGCTTGCCTCTGGGCGCTGTCGTGAAGGCTCAAAAGCAATTGCACTTTGTTCGTCACGAGGTGTGCTGCTCAGTTTTCAGCTGTCGTAGCTGGAGGGAGTAAGTGGTGCGTTGCGGTAAGACCCACTGGCCAGCTCGGTGGTGACGCTCGGGGCAATGGGATGCCAACCGAGCTCAGCGCGGGCACGGTTGGAAGACACAATGCACTCAACGCAGCTGAGGTCGGCGAGTTCGCCAAGGGCTTCGCGCGCTTCCTCCAGCGGCCAAGAGACCGCCTCGATGCCAGGACCATAGATGTCAGCAATGAGGTGCGCCGTGTCCCGGCTGCAGACCACTTCATCGGACGCCGCGTTGTAGATGCCGTGGGCCGACTCGTCTGTCACAGCTTTGAGGTAAAGGTCTGCCAGCGCGTCGGCATGGATGGTGCTGGTCAGATTGAGTCCGTCTCCGATATATCGCGAGATGCCCGTTTTCTGGGCGCGCACGATCAATCCGGCGAGCCAACCTGCCGCACGCCCGTAGATAAGGCCCGGACGCACTACCACCCCGCGAATTCCGCGCTCGGCAAATCCCACTACCTGAAGATCGTGGCGCGCGCGCCATGCCCGCAGGGGATGAGGGTTCTCGATGGGTTCGTGCTCGTCGCGCGGGGTTCGACCGGTGTCGCCGTATACGGGTGTCGCGCTGGTGGAGACGAAAACCTTCCCGGATCCATCGAGTGCATCGGCGATGGCGGCGATGGCAAGGGCGTCTAGGCGCTCCTGCTCCTCATCGTGGGAAGCCCCGATGTGTACCGCCGCATCGGCGAGCCGGGTAGTCTCGCTAACGATTTCTGAGTCGGCAAAATCCCCACCAATCCAGTGCACTCCCTCTCTGGATGGCAGCGTCGCCAGGTGATGGGGCCGCACCAGCGCGTATACCTCGTGACCGTTCTGCACGAAATGTTCCAGTGCCGCGCTCCCAGCGTGGCCGGTGGTGCCGGTCATGAAAACCTTCATTTGCTTAGTCCTTATCGGCGCGGGCAGTGCCACAGAATGCCAGAACCGTGTGATATTACCTAGCAGGGTCGGGTTGTTATAAGGTGGCGCGTCAGGACGGGGATGAAGGTAGATGACAAGCCAGCCGCCGCACTACGACCAGGCCGGTCGTCCGAAACTCCCTGGCGAGCGCGTTGCGCGCTATCGTTGGAGCCGCATGTTGATGTTCGCGATGATTTGGCTTGCCAGCTGCGAACTCCATGAGCAGGCATTGTTGGACAGCGTTACGATCGCAACAGAAGGTTTCTCGCCTCAAGCGGCCTACGAAGCGCGTTGCGCGCGCTGTCACTCCCAGGCGCATCCTAAGGCGCCGCACGAGGTTTTGTTCGAGCTCATAGGCAGCAATGCCGTCCACGATTCACTAAAGAGCGGCCTGATGCGCGAGTATGTGGAAGGATTGGATGACGGCCAGATCAGATCCCTTGCCGACCACCTGGGCCGGAGTTCAAAGGCAAGCGTGCCGGTCCTGGCTTGCCCCGCTGGATCGGCTATCAAGGCGTCTGCACAACAGCCACTGCAAGGCTTCGGGCTGACGCTGGAGAGCACGCGCTACGTTTCCCCGGATGTGGGGGAGCTCACGACTGAGCAGGTTAGCCGTTTGCGCCTCAAGTGGGCTTTCGCATACTCCGGCGCCACCCGCGCCCGCAGCCAGCCCAGCTACTACGCCGGATCGATTCTTGTGGGCAGCCAGGATGGCTCCGTTTACGCCCTCGACCTGGGTACTGGTTGTGCCCATTGGACTTTTAAGGCGTCTGCGGAGGTGCGTAACGCCATCAGCGTGGCCACCGAGTTGGACCCGCCCAGGGCGTTGTTTGGTGACATTGCCGGAAACGTTTACGCCATCGATGCGACTAACGGGCATCTGATCTGGAAGGTCCGGGCGGACGACCACCCAGCCACCACGATCACCGGCTCGCCGCGGCTGTATAAGGACCTGCTGTACGTTCCATTGTCATCCACGGAATGGGCGAGTGCAGCAGATCCGTCCTATCCGTGCTGTACCTTTCGAGGTGGCGTCGTCGCGGTGGATATATACACAGGGTCAATTCGGTGGACCAGCTATGCGATACCCGAAACGCCGCGGCCAAGCGGCGGCGACGGCGAATCGGGTGGGACGCGCTTCCATCCTGCGGGAGCGCCCGTGTGGAACAGCCCGACCATCGATGAACAGCGCGGTTTGCTATATGTGGGAACGGGCGAGGCGTACACCTCGCCGGCGGCGGAAACCAGCGATGCGATAGTGGCCATGGATCTAAGCACCGGTGCGCTGGACTGGCACTTTCAAGCTTTGGCTGGCGACGCATGGAACATGGCTTGCTATATCGGTGGCGGAGGCAACTGCCCAGAGGAGAACGGTCCCGATTTGGATTTCGGTGCGTCTCCCATACTTGTCACGCTGAGTGGCGGACGAGGCTTGCTGTTGGCAGGTCAGAAGTCTGGCATGGTATACGCCCTAGACCCCGACAGGGCGGGCGCCTTAGTGTGGCAGCGCAAGGTGGGCCGGGGCGGTTTTTTTGGCGGTGTGCACTGGGGGATGGCCGCTGACGGTACGCGCTTGTTTGCGCCTATCGCGGACACGGGGGTCAGCGATCGCCTGGCGGGCGTGGCCGTGCCGGGATTGTCGGCATTGGACACCGCATCAGGTAACCTGCTGTGGTTTGCCCCAGCGCCCGATGTATGCGCTGAAGCCGACAAGCCTGCGTGTGACCCGGGGATCTCCGCGGCGGTTACCGCAACGAGCGGAGTGGTGTTTGCCGGCGCCTTTGACGGTCATCTGCGAGCCCACGACGCGGGCACCGGAGAACTGATCTGGGACTACGATACGAATCGGTCGTTTCAAACCGTTTCCGGTGAGCTTGCCCACGGCGGTTCCATTGCTGCAGACGGCCCGGTGGTCGTTCGCGGCCATGTGTTGGTGAACTCTGGCTATCTGTCCAGCGGACGCATGGGAGGCAACGTGCTATTGGTGTTCGCCCCTAGTGAGATCGCTGGTGGTTAGCTCTCCCAGCGTTTGAGGTAACGTTGGTGCTTTCCCCGACAGCGGGGGTTCGATTTATCAAGGAGAAATGCAATGAGTGTAGAGGGGAAAGTAGCAATCATCACTGGGGCCGGTGGCGGGCTGGGGCGCGAGCACGCATTGCTACTCGCACAGCATGGGGCCAGGATCGTGGTCAATGATCTCGGTGGAAACGTGGATGGCTCGGGCCAATCCGACGCGGCGGATGCGGTGGTGGAGGAGATTCGCGCGGGAGGAGGCGAGGCCGTTGCCAACAAGGATTCGGTTGCTGACAAGGCCGGCGCCAAGCGTATCGTGGAGACGGCCGTGAGCGCGTTCGGAACTGTCGACATTGTCGTGAACAACGCCGGGATCCTTCGCGACAAATCGTTCAAGAAGATGACGCTGGAGGAATGGGATGCGGTAATCAACGTGCATCTGAACGGCTCAGCCTACGTCACCTGGAATGCATGGCCCATCATGTACGACAAGAACTACGGTCGTGTGATCTTCACCAGCTCTGTGTCGGGACTGCTCGGGTCGTTTGGGCAGGCCAACTACGGCGCGGCCAAGATGGGCATGGTGGGTATGATGAACAACTTGGCGCGTGAAGGCGCATCTCACAGCGTTCACGTGAATTGCTTGTCTCCCGGTGCGGCCACACGTATGACCGCGAGCGTGCCCGGGAGCAGCATCGATCTCGACAACCCGGATGACGGCGGCCGGCCTGGATTGGTGAGTCCGGCGGTGCTCTACCTGGCATCTGAGGATGCACCCAACGGTAGAATTGTGCAGGCGGCGGGTGGCCGCTTCGCCTGCGACATGGTTTTTTCCAATACCGGAATCGATCTAGGTGTGGACCTGGACGCGGAAGACTTGGCCCACCGGGCAGATGAGGCTCTGGATATGAGTGACGCCGAGCCTAAGGTCAGCTTCTGGCGCTGAGTCGACGGGTCTCAGGTGCCGTTCGCACAAAGTGGCTTGGCGCAGGGTATCTCGGCACGGTGGGGCTCAGCATCGCGGGGTCACTGCAACGTGGGCCAGTCGCGACCGGACAGGCTGCCGGAGGCGTATTGCATGAGATGCTCGTCATGTACCAGCCGGTCCCAGTGATACAACACGTAATCCTCGTCCGAGATATGCCGCGCCACCGCGGCGTCGTACAGAGCGGCCCGCCCTTTGCCCAGCGACTCAGGGCGCTTGCCGAGCAAGCGCGCGATGTTGTCCAACTCAAAGCCATCGAATAGCTGCCCGTTGCGTGAAAGCTCCTTGAGGTGCTTGAGCTTGCGCACCATGCCCTTGGCGTAACGAGTGGCCATGGGGGTACCTATGGCTGGAACGATCATCCGCATCTGGGCGAGCAGCGCATCGTAGCTTGCATATTCCGGCCGCGGCGGGGCTTCGCCGCGTATCTGGCGCGGTGGAAGCTCGATGCCCAGCGCGTCAGCCAGCGCCGTGAGGCGCATGCGGCGGTGCAGTGTCGTCATGGCGAACGCGCTGCCGTCCGCCCCCCGTTCGGAATCCGCGTTGGCCGATCGTTCGGCGCCGTCGCCCGAATCCTTGGTCATGCTCGGCAAGCCGAAACCACCCGCCTGCGAGCTCGACATTGCGCACAACACGACGAATGCATTCACCCGATAGTAGTTCACTCGGTTTACGTCGATAGCGTGCCCGCTGAGCGCCTCATACTCCCGCATTCGCGCTGCAAAGTCGGTAAACGTGTGCTGTACCGTGCGCCAGCACATCCATGCCACATCGTCCATGGGGTCGCTCAGGTGCGCAAGCTCCCAGTCGATGATGCCGGTAACCTGGCCATCCTGGTACATGAGGTTGCCGGGCCCGGTGTCGCCCTGCACTAGCACCACGGGGCCGTCATAGTCGGGGATGTTGCACTCCAGAAACTCCAACGATATGCGCAGCATGGGCTCGATGGGCGCTCCGTTGGCCTCTGCCTGAGTTCGGAAAATGGCCAGCCGGTCCAGCTGATGTTCACGCGCACTCTTGACCGGCTGGTAGCTGGGCAGGTGCAGGTCATTCGGATCCAGGGTATGCAGCTTGGCGATGTGACGAATGAAATCCTGGGCAACGCTGAGCTGCTCTTCGGGCTCGGCGGGGGGGGGCATCCACGCCACCCCGGGGACGCGGTCTACCAGGAATCCGCCGAGTTCTTCGTTGATTCCCCAGGCTTTCGGCACCGGAATGTGCGGGTGGAGCGCACCGTAGATTTCGCCCTCCATTTGAAACGAATTAAAAGCAGACTTCGTGACGTCGCCCGCCTCGTCCCGCGACTGTTGAAGAAAGAGCTCATGGAGCGTGCCGTCGGCGGCCTGCACGTCGATGTACCAACCGTATCGGCCGCCCGCGAGAATGCGGTCTGCGCGCGAAACCTGTGCCTGAGTGACGGACTCGATCCATGATCTGACTTGCGGATCTAGCGCTGGCATGTGTGACCCCCTAGTGCCATATCTCCCGGCCTTGCGACGGGTGTTAGTGCCTGGGCATTATGGCCTGGCAACGGCGCGCCGACAAAAGCTGGCCGCCAACCAGGCGCAACTTCGGGGGGATGATGAGTAAAATTGCTGAGCACGCACGGAACTTTGGCGACAAACCCGCATTGATCGACGGGTCGACGGGCATTCGATTGACCTATGCCGAACTGGATCGCCGCTCGATACAGTGTGCGCGGTTGTTCAAGGCCGAGGGGCTGCAGTTCGGCGACCACATCGCGGTGATGACCGAAAACGTCCCCGAAACCCTGGTTGTGGCGTGGGCAGCCATGCGTTCCGGCCTGTATCTAACCCCTATCAACTGGCACCTCAACGCGGACGAGGCGGGCTACGTCGTGCGCGACTGCCAAGCCAAGTGGTTACTGATCTCTCCGGGGGTGGGTGAGGTGGCTGATGCCTTGGACGCTGCCATCGCTCCGCATGTCAGCCGGTGGACGCTCGGTGCGGCGCGAAGCGGGTATCGTTCGCTGACCGAACAGCTGGACGATCTACCGGTCGTTGCGTTGGCCGAAGACGAAGAGCTCGAAGGCGAGCTGATGTTCTATTCCTCGGGGACTACCGGACGCCCTAAGGGTATCTTGCGCGACCTGAAGCCACGACCGACCGACGGTGATCCCCACCCGCTTACCGAGCTGACTCGGGCCCTGTATGGGTTTTCCGAAGATACCGTCTACCTGTGCCCGGCGCCTCTATATCACGCTGCACCGCTCGCCTGGAGTATGGTCGTGCAGCGCCTAGGCGGCACGGTGGTGCTGATGCGGCGCTTCGATCCTGTGGATGCGCTGCGGCTGATCGAGCAGTATGCGATCGATCGTGTGCAGATGGTTCCTACGATGTTCGTGCGCATGCTGAAGCTGCCCCAGGCTGAGCGCGCGCGCTTCGATGTGTCCAGCCTGCAGGCGGTGATTCATGCCGCGGCACCTTGTCCGGTGGGCGTCAAGCAGGAGATGATCCAGTGGTGGGGACCAATCATCTATGAGTACTACGCCGGCAGCGAAGGTGGCGGCTTTGTCGCCGTGGGCCCATCCGAGTGGCTGCAAAAGCCTGGCACGGTGGGCAAGGCGCTCACCGCCACCATCCACATTCTGGATGACGACGGCAACAGCCTGCCGCCAGGAGAGGTCGGCACCGTATATTTCGACGGCAACGCCGACTTCGAATATCACGGCGATCCTGCCAAGACCGCGGAGACCTACAACGCCGACGGATGGCACACGCTGGGCGACATGGGCTTTCTGGATGAAGACGGCTACCTGTTTCTGACCGACCGCAAGTCCCACATGATCATTTCTGGTGGTGTCAACATCTATCCACAAGAAGCAGAGAACGTGCTCACCATGCATCCGGCGGTGTTGGATGTGGCGGTAATAGGCATTCCCAATACCGAGTACGGGGAGGAGGTTAAGGCCGTGGTGCAACTGGTGGATGAGGAGGCTGCCAGTGTCGAGCTAGCGCAGGAGTTGATGGACTACGCTCAGTCTAGACTAGCCAAGTTCAAGTGTCCGCGTAGTGTGGATTTCGTGGCCGAGCTTCCTCGACTGCCCTCCGGCAAGCTCTTGAAGCGAGCGCTTCGGGATCGATACTGGCCTTCTGGGTCGTCGCGCAAGGTATAGCGTGCGATTGCCCCGGGTGGCCCGGAGAGCTACGATTACATAGCTAACTTAGTTGGACGATAAGGCAGGTAATCAATGCGAATGGAAGACATGGTGATCGCCAGCGTGGACGACCACATCGTCGAGCCGCCGGACATGTTCGACAATCAGCTCACCAAGGCCCAACGTGCCAATGCCCCGCAAATTCAGGAAGTTGATGGCCATCAGATTTGGGTTTGGGACGACCTCGCCAAGCCCAACATCGGTTTGAATGCGGTGGTCGGCCGGCCCAAGAACGAGTGGGGCATGGAGCCACATCGCTTCGAGCACATGCGCAAGGCGGCGTACGACGTGGACGCGCGCGTGGACGATATGAACGCCAACGGGAACTTCGCGTCGTTGGGCTTTCCCACCTATGCCGGCTTTCACGGCGCGCTGTTTGTCCAGCGCGCCCAGAAAGACCCGAAAAATGCCTACGAAGTGCTCAAGGCATACAACAACTGGCACATCGACGAGTGGTGCGGTAAGCACCCGACGCGCTTCATCCCGTTGGCCTTGGTTCCGATGTGGAACGTCGATGACACTGTCGATGAGATCGAGCGGGTGCTCGATAAGGGATGTCGGGCGATTACTTTCGCGTCCAATCCTGCAGGGATGGGGTTGCCCGGCATTCATCGGCCTGAGTGGGAGCCGCTGTGGGAGATCTGTGATCGCGAGGGCGTGATGATCAACTGCCATATCGGCTCTGGTACGCCGGTACCCCATCCGTCGCCCGAATCGCCGATTGAGGCGTGGATTACTGCTATGCCGATGTCTATTTCCAACGCGGCGGCCGACTGGATTACGCTTGAGGCGTTTCTGCGTTACCCGAACCTGAAGATGGCGCTTTCTGAAGGCGGCATTGGCTGGGTGCCTTATCTGCTCGAGCGGGCGGATTTCACTAACCGTCATCACGGCGCCTGGACCAACAAGAGCTACGGCGACAAAAAACCCAGTGACGTCTTCCGGGATCACATAATTACCTGTTTCATCGAAGACGATGTGGGGTTGTTAACGCGCCACCTGATCGGTATCGACAACATCACTCTGGAAGTGGACTACCCGCATTCGGATTGCCTTTGGCCCGATTTCCCCGAGGGCGTGTGGCGCAGCATTGAAAGCGTGCCCGGCGGAATTCCGGACGATGAGATAGACAAGATCACGCACCAGAACGTTTTTCGCGAATGGCATTTCGATGGAATGGAGCGGGCCGGAGGCCGTGAGCACTGCACGGTGGAAGCGCTACGCAAGCTGGCATCAAACGTGGACATCGAGCCGGTGTCCCTGGACGGCATTGCTCCGCGCGGCTACGCGCGGGGTAAGGTGGTGACTTCGGAAGACATCGTTGGCGTGACCGCCCCGGCGGAGGGGTGAATCCCGCGGGCTGGACCACTGGATTCAGTCTTTCTTTTTGTTGCGCCCTAGTGCTTTGTCAATCAATCCACTGCGATCGGCCTTCATTAGTGGGGCGTTGGCAATCCGCTCCACGTGACGGGCCTGGGTGCGGTCGAGATCCCAGGCTAGCTCCACCGCCAGCTTAGCGACCCCTTGCACTTCTGCGGGCCGTGTCTGGAGGCGCTGACAGAACGCCCATACTTCCTTCTCGAATGATTCGTCGGGATACACAGCCTGGACGAATCCTGCGATTTGTGCCGTGCGGGCATCGATCTGCTCGCCCGCCATATTGAGCCACTTCCCCCATCCAGGACCACAAAGGCGAGTGAACCGGCTGGTGCCGCCGCTGCCGGCGAGCACGCCGATATCGATTTCAGGTAATCCGAAGCGAGCACTTTCTGCCGCCAACCGGAAGTCCACGGCCCCTGCCAATTCAACGCCGAAACCCAGGCAGGGTGCGTGAATGGCCATGACGATGGGTTTTTCCACCGCTTCCATCTCATCGAGAAATACGTGCAATCCTCGCCGGTAGTCGCGGCGGACCTCCACCATGGACTGTTCCGACCGATCATCGTTTTCTGCACCTTCGGCGATATCCACGCCAGCAGTAAAATACCGACCGGTGGAACGGATGAGTAGGACTCTGAGGTCGTCGCGATCACGCAGATCATCCACGGCGCCGAAGATGACGTCCCGCATCGCTAGAGTGACGGCGTTCAATTTCTGTGGGCGGTTGAGCGTCACGATGGCAACGCCATCCTTGTCTTCGCGCAGCGCGTCTTCGGTCATGGCAGATCCTCCCAGGTGGTTGCGATGTAGTATGGCACGGCGTAGGCAGGCTATGGCCGGTGATCGCGTAGCTTGCCGAGAGGGGATATTGGGAATGTGTTGTGTGGGGGCGACCATCGCAAGTACTCTGAAGTATCTCGGACTATTGGGAGGGTCTTGCGGTGGGGTCGCGTAGCGCAGTCATTGCCGGCATTGGGCGTACGGCGTATCGCCGGGGTTCCGGCCGCACCACTCTGGGTATGGCCACAGAGGCCTGTCGCGCCGCGCT
>MDTE01098233.1_pt1 | contig 10220 bp, 4 predicted proteins | sample 811231 | NCBI WGS metagenome assembly MDTE01 (sample SAMN05326651, study PRJNA326480) | marine metagenome | isolation source: seawater | place: Indian Ocean: Red Sea | collected 2010 | reverse complement strand
ATCAGTCAAGCGGCAGGAGATAACGATAACTCTTGGGAACCTGGTGAGTACCTTTTCCTTTCAGAAGGAACTGAAGACATTTGTGATGCAGCAGAATGCTTGATTGAAATTTCAGTCACTCACAATGGACGTACAGTTGCTGGTGATGGGGTGAGTGGCCAAGGAGGAAATGTAGGTGGTAGCAGTAGTACAGGAGGAACTACCACACCTCCACCTGTAATTTCGATACCAACTTTCACCGAACATGCAATTACTACAGATGCCGAAAACACTTGGACAGTCGTCACAGTTGACATGGATGGAGATGGGGATACAGATGTCCTCTATACATCAGTGGTTTATGACAAGGTTGCTTGGTTTGAAAACGATGGTTCAGAGAGTTTCACAGAACATGAAATATCCACTAGCGTTGATGAAGCTACACGTGCAATTGCAGTAGATTTGGATGGTGATGGCGACATGGATGTTCTTGCAGCCTCATATGCTAATACCGGTGCTGATATATCTTGGTTTGAAAATGATGGTTCAGAGAGTTTCACAGCTCATACCATTACTACACAAGCGGATAGAGCGCGTTCTGTCAAAGTTGCAGATGTTGATGGAGATGGAGATTTGGATGTTCTTTCAGCTTCTTATGGTGATGACAAAATAGCGTGGTATGAGAACGATGGTTCAGAGAGTTTCACAGCCCATACCATCACCACCAGTGCTGATGGTGCAGTATCGCTCTTTGTGATTGATGTAGACGGGGATGGTGATATTGATGCACTTTCAGCATCTTCAAATGATCGAGAGATTGCTTGGTATGAAAATGATGGAACTGGAAGCTTCACAACCAACTCGATCCGCATCACTAGTAATACCAACCCCACATCTGTCAGCGCTGCAGATATTGATGGTGACGGAGATATTGATGTACTGTCCACATCTCAACAAGGGGGTGATTTTCTAGTATGGTATGAGAATGATGGTACTTCATCGAGTTTTACCAAACATGAAATAGATTCTAGTTTTTATGGTGCAAGAACAGTTAGTGCGCTAGATTTAGATGGTGATGGTGATATGGATATCCTCTCATCGTCTTCCTCTCAAGATACGGTCGCATGGTATGAGAATGATGGCACAGAGAGTTTTACTTCTCATACCATAACCACCAATGCAAATGGAGTAATGGGCGTCCATGCAGCGGATCTAGATGGTGATGGTGATATTGATGTGTTATCAGCTTCTGAGAGTGATGATAAAATTGCTTGGTATGAGAATAGTTGAAATATGGGTTGAATGAAAATGAAAAAATTTGAGAAAAGAATGAATGATGAAGAGAAGGCAGTAAGTCCCGTAATAGCGACCATTCTGATGGTTGCAATTACGGTGGTTCTTGCGGGAGTGTTGTATGTATGGGCCAATAATTTGGCTAGTGAAGGTACTGATACTACATTAAACACCTTGAACACCTACACTGCAGAGGATGCGGCAGATGAAACGGGGCCGGGAGCAGAAGACACATTGATAAAAATGCAGATGACGGGTAAGGACGAGTTATCTTGGGCATTTGTAAAAATCACAATTTCTATTGGCGACAATGTATTCACATGCAGCGTTCTTGAAGGTGATGATTGTGAGATTAGTCAGGCGGCAGGTGACAATGACAATGTCTGGGAACCTAGCGAATATCTATTTTTGAAGGAAGGCACCGAAGATATCTGTGATGGCACTATTTGTCCGATTACAATTTCAATTACAAATGGTGGCCGTTCTGTTGGTGGCTCGCCTTTGATTTTAGTCGATGGAGCATCTGGCGGTAGCTCTGTTAGCGATAGTTCCAGCACCGGGGGCACTACAGTAACCACGGAATCTTGCTCGGATGTATTTGCAGTAATTGAATCTCAAGATGATGTGTCTAGTTACTCGCATTGTACAGATTTGAGGGCACTTTACCTTCACCAAACAAGTGGAGTAACTGATGTTAGCTTACCTCATCTAGAGAAGATATATCAGTACGCATATTTCCACCAAAATGAAGATTTAGAGACAGTATCCTTACCTAATCTTCAGGAGGTTGAAGAAAATGTTTATTTCCACCAAAATGATGCTCTAGAATCTGTTGATTTATCGAGTCTTGAAGAAGTGGGTAATAACGATGACAACGATGGGGGATATGTCTATTTTTACCATAACTACGCTCTTGAGTCAATCGATCTATCAAGCCTAAAAAAGGTGTATGTAAATGAATATGGAGATCAAGGATATGTCTATTTCGATAACAATGATGAACTTTTATCAATTGATATGTCTAGTCTTGAACATGTAGAAGGCTATCTCTATATCTCAGGCCATGACGTTCTTTCAGATATTGGTTTAACGAGTTCTCTAACTGCGGTTGATGACTATGTGTACATCTACAGCAATCCAGATTTGTGCGTACCTTCATTAGATTGGGACAGTATTTCAGATTCGGTTTCAATGGGTAGCAATGGTGCATGCTGAACCGATTGGTAATCAATGGCACATCTTAATTTACGGCCCTACTGAGGGTGCCCTACTGAGGTGTTGCTGTGGCTGATGTTAGTGAAGAACAAACTGAGGGCAATCCTCTCGATGAGGCGAAATCGCTTTGGAAAATGATTGGCCTTACTGCTTTGACTGCTAGTATGTGTTGTTTTCCAAGTATAGTTTGGGTATTATTCGCTGGCTCTTCAGCAATAGTTGCAGCTGATCAGCTTTCCAATGACTTGTATTATGGAATTGCTCGACCAATACTGTATCTTGTTTCTCTAGGTATGGTATCAATCGGCCTAATCATACATTTTCGTGGTAAAGGAATTTGCACATTTGACGATGCTAAGAGAGAAAGGCAGCGAATAATCAACACCACTCTAGCAGTTTTGACAGCCACATTCTTAATCTATTTTATATGGAATTATATTGTTCTAGAAATAATCGGTATTGCCATAGGATTGCCTTGGGCCGAGTCAGCAATTTGGAAGTAAATTTTCCATTTATTGATTTATCAGAATGAATAGCGGGTCACCACCATGAATGGTGAGTTCCGCATCACAATTAGCAACATTTGAGAGGCCACGAGTTGAGAAAGTGATGTTTTCTCCATTCAATTCCCATTCAGGGCCCAACAGAGTGACGTTTGTTGTTCCAAAACTAAATATTGAAAATGTGCCACTGAGTGATATTTTACCCGAAAAACCGGTTACAAAACGATGGAGAGATGTAGAGGTTAGATTAGCAGTGATATTCAGGCTTTGATCTGCATTAGCAAGTGTCGCAAATCCACCTATCAAGTGATCAAGTCTAGAACCTTCAATTCCATCAACTAGAATTTCATTCCATTCTCTTTCGTGACACAAATTTAGTGCCTTTGCTAAATCGCTTTCAGATTGGCTTCTAAGATGGACAATTTCAGCTCCATTTTCTTTAGCCCATTGTAAATCCTCATCTTTCGCTGAATCTAAGTCCCCAACCACTAATGTAGGAACCTTATTCATCGAGCGTAGATGACGAATTCCCCCATCTACTGCAACGATTTGATTGGCTTTGTCAAAAGAGGCATTCAATCGATCCTTGTCACCGATTTCTCCGGCTCCAATTAGCAGGGCCACCTCTCTAGACACATGTCCTGTAGCGGTTACTGATTTATTCTGTTTGCTTAACTCATTTTACTCACTCACTGATTACTCTTTTACCGAAGTAGGTGCCCCATCGGCCCCATGGGGGCCGCATGTGTGTCCAATGAGAGAAACAATTTACCCCTAGTTTTGGTTCTCCTGATGATTATTGCATCACTTTCTCCACTTGGAATTCAGCAGTATCTTGACAATTCATCATTATCCGAAGATGAGGGCTACTCATCAACAATATCTTTCACAAATGGAAGTGGTTACCAATTTGCTGGCCAAACTGTGGTGATAAATGGTTCAGATTGGCTAGTTGATTCAGACAGGGGTTTGGATGTATGGCAAATTACATCCCTCAACACCTCTCTTTCTTTCGATGGAATCGATCTCACTCAAGATGATCGAGGAAGAGCGCGTGGTTGTATGCATGAATCAGGCGGTGGCATCTGGTTAGCAAAACTAGAGTATGGGGGAGGAACTAGTTTGACTCAAGTTGAGTCTGGAGGTCCAGGGCTGGGCGAGAAATGTTCCATAGCAGTCGACGATCGAGAAAAATCACACATTGCTTATACAAATGAATCGGGTTTTCTGAGAGTTGCATATCAGACATGGGGGGCAAATGGGGGTTCATGGGGATGGAACATTAGGACAATAGAAAATCTAACAACGGTTTCAGAAATTACATTGCATCTTGATTCCCAAGGCGATCAAAATATTCTATGGTTGGATTCCAACAACAGCCTTCATTTATCCACCTACACTACCTGGTGGACTCACACAGATTTGATGCCAGGCACCAGAATCGGTGAAGGATTTGACTCATATCTTGATGATGATGGATCTCTCAACATTTTCTATCGTAATCTCGATAGTATGCAAATTATTCATGGAGTAATGGATACTAATGGCAGTTGGGTCCTTAGCGCCTTAACCGCAGGTGCGGACATTGGCCCCGCTCTTTCTTTTGCCAAAGATTCCAGCACAGGAAATATCCAATATGCTTACTCAACATCATCTTCAACTAATTTGAGAGTAGTTAGAGATCTTAGTGGTCAAGAGAATGGCAGGATTTCACCATCAATTCAAACAATAGCTAGCGGCTCAATTGCTGATGAATACGCAACACAAGCGTTCAACACTCTCGATTTTGATTGTGACGGGATAGAGGATTTGATTGTTAGCAAGCCAGATGCTAATTCCAGTGTTGGTGCAGTCGAAATCTTTTGGGGTTCTACTGCTGGTCTTTCTGTAGTGGCTGATTTCGTCCTTTCAGGCACTGCCGGAGGTGATAGATTTGGTTCGAGTATTGCTAATGCTGGAGATGTTAATGGCGATGGTTGTGAAGATTTGTTAGTTGGTGCTACGGGGGCAGTTGACAACTGGGGCTACCCAACAGGCAAGTCATACGTTTATTTTGGAGGAAATCATTCACATTCCTCTCCAGATTGGGTTGTGGAGGGCGAAAATTCAGGTGATAAATTTGGGGGAACAGTATCTACAGCTGGAGATGTAAATAATGATGGGTTCGACGATGTTCTAGTGTCAGCTACAGGTTTTACTCAATCTGGCGGAGAAGGTAAAGCCTACCTTTTCCTTGGTTCTGCATCTGGTCCTGAGACATCGGATTCTTGGACCACAAGAGGATATTGGCAGAACGTAATTCAAGGCTGGTCCCTTGCTGGAATAGGCGATATCAATGGCGATGGTTTTGACGATATCGCATTAGGTGCAGCTGGCTCATTTTCAGAACTCACTGGTAGTGGGCGTGTCCAAGTCTATATTGGTTCAGGAACAGGTTGGATGACCCTTGATAATTCTTGGACCACTTCAACTACGAATACATTACTTGGATATTCAGTAACGGGTATTGGGGATGTCAATCAAGATGGCTTTGATGATTTTGCTTTCAGTGAGCCCCTCTTCGATAACGCTGCTCTTGGAAAGGTCAGGGTATTTTTGGGGGATTCCACTGGCTTCCCTGATGATCCAGCCCTAGAGATGGTTGGCACTCAATCAAATCAACTGTTTGGTAGTGACGTTTCTACCATTGGTGATATCAATGATGATGGCCTTGAGGAAATTGCAATATCATCAATTGGTTTAGGGACCTCACCTGGTAAAGTTGAGTACTTCTTTGCAGATGATACTGACTATCTGAGGAGAGGGGCTAACTCTCATCTTGCTACGGGCGTTACAGGGCAACATTTAGGTCGAACAGTAGGTGGTGGTGGTGATTTAGATGGTGATGGACAAATTGAGATAATTATTACATCACTGGATAAGGATATGGATGGAAATTCTGTAGGTGCTGTTGTTCAAATTGAGAAATTGGATAGCGACGTTACAGATATTTCAATGCCAACTAGTCATGTTGATTTAGAATTGGATGATTTGGGAAGATTCCACATTTTTGTGATTGGTAACGGGGAGGCTCATCACCTTGAGAGGCCAAATGCAGCAATCGATACCACTCAATCATGGGATACAGAAACCTTCGATACAACGAATATTTCTATGGTACTAACACATTCTGGGAAAGCAATTATTCTAGATGAAGATTCTTTCATTCAACAGAATGGTCATACCAAATACTCACACAGTCATCCAACATTGTCAAACACAATTAATTCAATTGACCTAGCAATTATTGATGAGCAAAGTCATATTTTCTATTCTGAAGTTCATAATTCTTCGACGTCTTACACAAATTTCAGAGCCGAATCAGATTTGGGGTTCGCGACCACTTTATTGGGTAACAATTCAACTTCAATTGTTGCTTTCAATTCAACAAGTGCACTTTCAGGATATAATGTAAGTAGCTCTTGCATGTTTTCAAATGGCACAGTGGCTTTCACTAGGGGATTATCTAATGCAACTATGGTTACCTACTATGAAGGGGGTAATGAATCGACTTTCACCATTTCCAGCGATCCTGCGTTATCTATCGACACCTCATGTAGTGGTTCTTCTCTATTGGTTGCAATGCAGACTTTATCTTCCTACGAACTTTTAGAGTTTGATGATGGCGTCAACTCACTCAACTCAGGTTCAGCATCCGTAACATCTGCTGAAGCATTCATTGTCGACTCATCAGCCAAGACGGCCCTGTTCGCATCAGCCAGTGGAGGATACGAACTATGTGACAGTAATTCTTGCTCAATTCTGATGTTCTCCTCTGCAACAATGGTATCTGCTGCAACAGATGGTGACGGTACATCATGGATTTTACATGATGGTGGCAATGGCATAGCTTCACTTTCAATCCTTGATGGATTAGCCGTAAATGATGTTTGGACACACAGTTCTTCGGGAACTTCTCAATTAACTCATGGAGATATGGAGATTGATAATGAAGGAACAATTAGATTCGTCTTAATTGAAATGGACGGAACGAGTTCGATTATGAACAGTTACCGAATCTATGATGATTGGGACCGAGATTTCATTCCTCTTCCTATGGATGAAGTACCCCTAGTTGGTGGCCAGTGGTCTGATTCCGATTCAGACGGATATGGCGATAATCCAGATGGCCCTGCTAATGATGAATGCCCAACATTTGGTGGAACTTCAATGGATCGTGTTAGCAAGTGGGGATATTTTGGTTGCGCAGATTCAGATTGGGATGGATGGGCCAACATCATAGATGATTGTCCATCTGAAGGTCCTAACAACAATGATGGCGATTCATGGATTGATAGTATTGGATGCCCAGACCCCGATGGTGACGGTTGGAGTTCTTCTGGCCTATGGACAAACACTCCTGATCAAGACGCACTGAATTGGTATCAACAACGAGACAGTGACGCAGATGGCCACCTAGATAATCATGGTCCAGACTGTTGTGGTGTGGATTCTTCAATAGATATTTTTCCTAGAAATGGCAATCAATGGGAAGACGAAGACGTTGATGGTTGGGGTGATAATCGTGACTTCGAATATGCAAATGCAACTCTAAGAACTACAAATGGCGTAGATATTGACAATGATGGAAGTAATGATTACTGGTACATTGATTGGTTAGGTGATCAATGTCCAGGGGTCCAAGGGTTCTCAAAATTTGATCGAGGAGGTTGTCCAGATTCAGATGGAGATGGTTGGTCAGATCCACATCTATCTGAAAATCCAAACGAAGCATCATGGTTGTACAATAGAAGTCAATGCCATGCAACCGATTCAGAAGGGCACTACGGCTGTGCTGACAATTGGCCAGGTGGAGGCAATACAGGGGAAACCTGTTCTGATTTGGATAATTGCTCACAGCAATGGCATGACAAAGATGGTGATGGTTACGGGGATAATTCAACAATAGGTGCATGGCTTAGGGACGCCTTCAATGAAGATTACACTCAATGGAATGACACTGATAATGATGGCTATGGTGATAATCAACAAGGAACCACTCCCGATGATTGTCCTGTGAGCTGGGGTAACTCAACCGTTGATAGATTGGGTTGCCCTGATTCAGATGGGGACCAGTATTCTAATCCAGATGCTAGTTCGTTTGCACATCCAAATGGCGATGCCGATTCTAATTCTTCTAACTCTGAGCAGTGGAGAGATACAGATGGCGATGGGTTTGGCGATTTTACGAATAAGACAAATGGGGACTTCTGCCCTAACGAATATGGTTACTTGAATGGAGTCGGGGGTCGTGGTTGTCCACTTCCTGCAGAGGACTCGGATAGCGATGGGATTATTGATGACGAGGACAATTGTTCGAATACATCAATTGGGGCATCTGTAGATACTGATGGTCCTTGGAAGGGGTGTTCTGAGAATCAAAAGGACGATGATAATGATGGCGTGTCCAACGCTGATGATAATTGCGCCAATACAACTGCAGATGCGATTGTTGATGCGAATGGTTGTAGCAACGATCAATTAACCTTGGATGATGATAATGATGGAGTTCCAAATATTACAGATGAATGCCCAAATACTGAAGCGGGATTAAATGTTTCAGAAGTTGGTTGTGCCGACATCCAATTGGATAGCGATAATGATGGCGTATCAAATGATGTTGATGCTTGCAATGATACAGCAGAAGGAGCTGTCGTTGATGAAATTGGTTGTCCGCGAAGTGACCTTGATAGCGATGGAGATGGATATGTCGATAGTTCAGATGCATTTCCAGTTGAGCCTTCCCAGTGGGGCGATTATGATGGAGATGGTTTTGGTGACAATACCAGTGGTTTCCAAGGTGATTCTTGCCCTACCGAACCCGGCCAATCTTCAGGCGCACCCAATGGTGATCGTTGGGGTTGTGTTGACACTGATGGCGATGGATTTAGTGACCCAACATCCGGTTGGGGTGTAGCCGATGGAGCAGATGCATTCATCAACGAATCAAGTCAGTGGAGGGATACTGATGGCGATGGATTTGGTGATAATCAAACGGGATATCAGGCAGATGAATGCCCATTGACCCCAGGTGTGCTTAATGGAGTATTAGGAATAGGTTGTGCTTCTGCTACTGATAGTTCAGGAAATGAAGTAGATGAATGTGAAAAATGGCAACCATTCTATGACCCTGCTACAAATCCAGGAGAATCTGTGCCTGAAGAATTTCATGAATGCACTTGGTATGATGAGTGGTATAGTGTCGCAGAAGAAGATGAAAGTTTGTCTATGACAACAATCGCAGCAGGAGTTGTATCTGCAATTATCCTTTTACTAATCATCGTCTTAGTTTCTGTACGGTTAATTCGTGGTGGCGAAGAGGATTGGGACGATGACGATTTATTCGATGAAGAAGATGATTGGGAAGAAGAAAGAGACATTTTTGCACCGGGATCATCTAGTCGTGGGGCTACTTGGAATGCGCCTTCTGCCACTCAGGATTTCTCAAATCGAGGAGGAGGCCCACCAAGTAGAGGAGGAGGCCCACCAAGTAGGGGAGGCGGCCCACCAAGTAGAGGAGGTGGCCCACCAAGTAGAGGGGGTGGCCCACCAAGTAGAGGAGGTGGCCCACCAAGTAGAGGAGGTGGCCCACCAAGTAGAGGCGCCCCTGCCGGCCCATCTCGTTCTTCAAACCCCCCGGTCAAGGCAACCAAGCGAAAGGTTGTGTCAGGAAGTGTTGAGCCAGATTCTAAACCCGCAACAAGAAAGACGAGAAAGGTAGCGGGCGGTTCTCCCCCAACTAAAAACGTCAAAACACGCTCAACTCGTAAGACACGTTCAACGAAAAAAGAAGTTAGCAAACCTGGAGGGATGGTGCCAGTACCTAGTGAGGCTTGGGATGATATTTTTACGCCTAAAGATTCGGCAAATTATGAAAAATCACTTGGCGAAACTCGTGCAGCACTGGCAAAGGGGGAGTCTGAAAGAAATCTGCTCCGCAAATTGCAAACAGAGGGCTGGAACGCTAAACAATCTCGATATATCATCAATGAATCTTAATTTTCTTGAGTTTATTTCAATGGTGAATGCGGAGCCTTCATGAGTAATGGGCTCCGGTAGTAGTGCAAGGATAGTTTAGTCTGAGGCAGTTTGGGATGGAAGACAAATGAATGAAGCCAACGTAGAAACCGAAGGGGCTTCTTTGCCTGATGGTATTGATGTAGATGAAGCAGCAGCTTACTTTGGAGTAGT
>MDTE01026578.1_pt1 | contig 10220 bp, 6 predicted proteins | sample 811231 | NCBI WGS metagenome assembly MDTE01 (sample SAMN05326651, study PRJNA326480) | marine metagenome | isolation source: seawater | place: Indian Ocean: Red Sea | collected 2010 | reverse complement strand
TCTTATCACCTTATGAACATGAATTCGTTAGTGGCAAGTAATGACCAGACGAGATTTCTATACCCTTCAGCACGATCTTCCACGGTGTAGAGATACTCTATCGCTACCTGCTTTTCTGCATCGATTGGCAAACGTCCCATCAGAGTCAAAAACACCAGATTGACATTAATCGCATGCGAAACATTGTTATCGGCAAGCCGTTGGATGAAGCCCGTTTCGGCTGCGAGTTTATCTTGAATTTGCTGAGAGTTTACCAGTTCAAGTCCCTGTGACAGTGTTGGGGAATCGATTCTCTCACATTCACATGCCTTGAATCGGGCAGGGCGGCCAAACACATCGAGGAATGCAATGGCGACATTTTCATCGGGAAGCTCAATAGCCCGAGTTCCTTCCGGAAACTGCCCGGGACCGCCGGGAAATACAGTCGGAACTTCAAGAGATTGGGAAATGGCGTCGAGAAGTATCTCAGCTGCCATACGCCTCGGATAGAATCTCGCAAAGGACTTGTTGTCCGTGGCATTATTCTGGTTCGGCGTTGAATCCAGTTGATATGCGTGTGAGTTGCAGATTATCCGGATTAGATGCTTGATGTCGAAACCGCTGTTTGCAAAAGATTCTGCTAACGCATCAAGCAGTTCAGGGTTGCTCGGAGGATTTGTACTTCGGCGATCATCGACCGGGTGAATAATACCTCTTGAGAAAAAGTGCGACCACATGCGATTTGCCATGGTGCTGGCAAAGTACGGGTTGTCCGGCTGCGTCATCCATCTGGAGAGAGCAATGCGTGGATCATCAAACACAGAAAGATTGAATGCATCGTCACCGAGGGGTTTGGGTTTCAATAATTCGCCGGTACGTGGATGGAATACGTCTCCCTCATCTTTTACATAAATTACTTCTGCCGTGGGCACTTCAGCATCAGCGAAACCTGTCTTACGACCGACACGGGCGAAGTTAGCAGCGAATCCAAAATAGTCGGCCTGACTCCATCGATCAGCTGGATGATGATGACACTGAGCACATTGAATACGTACGCCGAGAAAGGCTTGTGCCACGGACTCTACATAATTTGACGGAGTGCGAACGCTGCGGTACCAAACGGTAGGCGGATTGACTGCCTGACTACCCGTTGCCGTCAGGATTTCAGTTACGAACTGATCATAGGGCTTGTTTTGCAGTAATGAATCGCGAATCCAGTTAGCAAATAACGCAGTACCAGGTCGTTGTTTTGATGTGGAATAGCCCTTCCCGCGATTTTGAAGGATGTCCGCCCACTTTTGTGCGAAGTAGCTTGCGTATTCAGGTGTGTCTAGCAAGCGATCAATGAGACGTGCGCGTTTATCGGATGTTGTATCATTTACAAACGCAGTGACTTGCTCGGCTGTAGGTAACGTGCCACTTATGTCCAGACTCACGCGACGAATGAACGTCTCGTCATCGCAAACTTCAGATGGTTGAATCTGGAGTTGTCGCCATTGTCTGAGAAGTGCTTGGTTGATCGCGTTGCCAGCGAATTCTGCATCGAGTTGCTTGAAACGGCTTTCCAATTCGCTCGATGGTGTAGCTTCATCGGCGTAAGGTACCGTGATCTGTACAGTGCCAGCAAGTTGGCCGTACTTGACGATTACAGCAGCCAGACCACCATCGCCAACCACCTTTATTTGACCGGTCGAATTCACTGTGACGATGCCATCTTCGTTTAGCTCATAGAGTGCCATTTGCGATACATCTCGAGTTGTTCCATCTGAGTACTTGGCTATAACACTGATTGCCCGACTTGCACCAGCTTCTAGTGTGATTTGCTTTGGAGACCAGTCGAGCTCAGTTAACTGAACACCATTCTTTTCAGGCCCAGGCATTCCATCCTGAATCCAGGCAGAGAGCACAAGAAACGCACTGGAGTTCATGTCGAAGCGTTTTCCGCCTCCATGCGCTGTTTGGCCAGTGGCTTTTTTCAGTAGCAGACTGTTTTCCGGCGATCCCGGGAACACTCGGCGCCCCTTTGCTTCAATGACGATTGCGCGGTAACTCTCCGATGCATCTGTACCGAATAGCGAGAGTTTAAAACCATTTTGTCCGGTAGCTTTTCCGTGGCATCCGCCGTAGTCACAAGAGTATTTGGTGAGAATTGGCATGACATCGTTAGTGAAACTCACCGGCGGCGTGAGTATTGCGTCTTCAGCGCTAACAGTCTGGCAGCAAGCTACCAGTAACGCAGCCAACCAGATATGTTTCGGTGAATTGGATTGATATGATGTCATTTTGTTTAAGGAGCTTTGCTGTTATTCAACGATTTCCAAGTCAAGAAATACGCTTCCTAAATGTATGCCTTCATCCTCTACTGTACCAAGTCCTTCTAGTCTAAGGCCTGGTTGTTTTCCAAGTGGTGCGTCATCGTTTGCGATGATTTGGATTACGCCAGTCTCTGTTTGCCCTACAAATGTCACGCCTCTCCCACGAATGCCGACTACGCCACCCGGCGCTCGGATTTCAGTGTGTATTTTGCCAATAAACTGGTTGTTTCGGATACATGAATATGGCATTTGAATGACCTGTCCGCGTTTTATTTTTTTCGGTGCATCCAGATCAATTCGAACAATATACGGGGCAGGATAGACTTCAAATGAGACGGCGTTGGTCAGGATTGTTGTCGCAGCCTCTTTGGCAGCACCAAGCGCCGGATCAAGTGGATAACTGTGAGTAGTGCGGACTCGAGCAGCAATAGTGTACATGCCTGGCGGCAAGTGTTCCGGAATGTAAAAACTGGCGACGCCCTGAGATTCACCAGAGTCGATTGAAGTGACATGATCCTGAATCTGCGGTGGCAGGCTGTCCCCGTTTAGTTTTACTTCAGCATCCGGTTGGCCCTCTCGCCGGTCGACAGTGATGTTCAGGTCAATGATGCTTCCTTGCTGGTAACGCTCTCTGTCGATGGATGCAGTTGCGGTGATTGGTGCGGCATCCGTTACTGAGATGGTGAAATTGGAATCCAGTCGTCCTGACCCTAATGGCAGATCGGTACGGTTCATGGTTCCTGGTAATACACGTTGGGTTGCCGTCTGACCACCAACGTCAATGGATGCGTGCAGTTGAAAACTACCGATGAATGGTTCTGCTGTATCGGTTGCGGAAATAGTTAAAGGGATCTGCCGTATTCCCGGACCGATCCATGCATCTTCACACGTAACCCCTGGCGGTAGGCCAGATGCCGTCACTCTTATGGAATGCTGATGCGATGAGCTTGTAGTGGTAAGTAAATGAATCGTTTCGTGGCCGCCAGGTCTTACGGTGAGTCCTGTAGGTGCATTGAGCTTTCCGATAGCAACAACAGTGAATTCGGGTTGTTGCCGATTGAGTTTCAGTCGATAGGTTCGCCGGTAATCTTTATTGCTGTTTCCAATGCGGTTGCGAACGACTAGGTGGTATATGCCGTCTGCGGGTGCGATGAAAGTTCCTATTGCGTCGAAGTGGGCAGTGGGGAATCGAGTGCCACCGATGTTGAACGGTTCGTCATTTAGAACTTCAAGTTGTTTGGTGTTCTCTTCAGAGAATACATGAACGGCAAGGTCAACGGGTGAACCAATGCGTGCACCGATCGACTCAATGGTAATCGCCTGACCTGCATGCAGCTGAAGTTGGTACCAATGTCGATCTTGAGCGTTTGGAAGCTGACCACTTATATCGATGGGAATATCGACAGGAAGCGATGTGTTACGGTCTACGTTGCCACCGGAATTGGCGATAACTGGATAGTCAATTACGGCTATATCGACAGGATGAATGGATTTGTGCGGTACGACAGGAGTGGAAGCGACTGTGGCAGATGTTGAATCCGCGAATGCTGGGATTCGGAAATCTGATTGCAACTGAGCGGAGGAAAGTTGTAGTGGTAGCGATTCAAGGAGTGTGCCTTTGACAGTTTTGCCGCCGAGGTTGTAACCGAAACACTGTACTTCGGCAGTTGTACCGGTGGTGATCGCACTTGGGAGTGTGTTAAGAGTCCGCGGTTGTGAGTGGATTTCAAGTCGGTAGAGTGATGTCGCAGCACCACTGTAAATCAGATCGGATAATTGAACTGTATATTGGCCGGTAGCCGGAATGCGGACGGCGAGCATGGTGTCCGTTCCGAACCGGTGTTGTTCATTTTGTAATTTGCGATTGTTGGCATCGTAGATTTCAAGTTTGCTTCGCAGTGTTGAGTCGATCCGCTGTGCCCAGCACTCAATCAGAATTACCTCATCTGCCTGAGCGGTAAACACGTAGCGATCGATGTCCCCGTTTGCTCCGATTGCACCATGCAGTGCGACGGGAAGCTCGATGTTTGTATCTGATTTAATTGCTTCACTTGGATCTTCCTCATTGAGGCAAGGCAGCGAATTGACGAGCAGGATGCGAGACGAGGAGAGTCCCCGTTTTCCGTATAGTTGGACGGTGTAGCGGCCGGGTTTTACATTTGGGCCGACGGTGCAATTGAATTCCGTCTCAGAGAGTTTTTCAAACGATATGTCGGGGTGCGGGCAGAATAGGTTTTCGGCGTGGTCGATTGAGGCGCCGGTAACGGTAACGGTGAATTGAGAGTCCGGTATACCACCGGGTGGGTAGATCGAAGAGAGTACGGGATTTGGGATATCTGCGCGGAGTGGCACAGTTACGAGGAGGGCAAGCAGGAGTGTGGTATAGGCGGGAATCTTCACGACATTCATTATACGTGAAGTAAGGCATAAATGAGGCAAAAGTGTGCTGCGGTTGGTTCGGAAATGAATATAGCTATGCAGCTGCGGACTATTTTTGCCAGTCGACTTTTCCGACGCCGCGGCGGAACGGCGTTTTAGGTTTGTATACTTCCGCTTGGCCAGAGGTGCCACCTTCACTTGGATACGGCATTGTCTTGATTCGCCCGTATTCACGTTCAGTCCCATATAGGCGTATGCGAAACTCATTTTCAGCCACGTATTGCTCACGGTCTCCCCAGATCCCTCGTCGGCGATTCATCGCTTGCCATTGTGCTTGAATGTATGGATTTCCAAAGGAGTTATACGCATCGTCTTTTGCCCAACCTGCATCGATCATTTGCAGATTCACGGCGCGTCCATTTTGGCCCGCACGCACAACGCCGACCATCATGTCGTAGTTCCTGTTAAGCTGTCCTAATCTACCAACCAAGACTTGAACATTCACCGTTTGATTGCCCAGTAATCGCGCTAGGTAATTTCGGGAATGCGACCAGTAAGGGTCATTACGTCGTCGCTGAGGCGTATCGATCCCTTGAAGCTGAACGCGTACCCGGCCGGTTCGAAATTCGGTTGGTGTCAGGAATCGTTGAAATGCTTGTCGGGATTGTTCGGAGAGTCGAATCGTGATCGTGTCACCGTCGAAAACATCCACCGTCGTTCCATAGAAACTCGCAAACTGCTGAGCGGTGGCAGTTGTAGACGTAGCAAGAATCACGGTGAGCGTTAGGACTACCTTTTGTAACTGCATCGCATCGGCTCCACATATGAGTTTGTAGATATATGGGTGCAGTTTAATCGATTATTCGGAAAGAATTACAAGAAATTGGAATGTTAAGCTCTAGTGCGGCGCGGGATTGTGATTCCTGACGGGTTGTATTCAGTGACTTTTAAGTCATCGGATTGATTGCCAAGTACCCTAGGTGAGCCGAGTTAATGCATTGATACGAAAGCTAAAAGTGGAAGATTGTCATGCAGAACCAGCTAGTGTCTAGCAAAAGGCTGTCACGACTTTAAACAGCACTTTGGGAGTCCTAAAACGCTAACAATCCAATAGCTATAGCAACTCGCGGATTATTTTGCCTTCGGGCAATATTGGCATCGGGCGTCCCGCCATGTTTAGGAAACTAGTTTCACGGCTGATTCCAAGATGCCTATATACCGTGGCCCAGATGTCGTCCGGCGACAACGGCCGGTCCTTTGGTCGTTCCCCAAGTGAATCGGAACTACCAATTATCTGGCCTGTTCGCATTCCTCCACCACTTACCAACGCTGAATAAACCCCAGGCCAGTGATCCCGCCCCGGTTGCATTACGCCAGATGCCGTGCCTTTCTGATTGGATATTCGCGGGGTATGACCGAATTCCCCGGTTACCACAAGTAGCACTTTCTTATCCAATCCTCGAGCATACAAGTCCTCGATCAATGCGCTTACGGCTTGATCAAAGTGAGGAAAACGCCACTTTGCATCATTAAAGACATGACAATTCACAGCATGACAGTCCCAGTTGTACACAACGTTTTTGGCTGCCGGCACTTCAGTCCCGGGATGCTCCATGACCACGTTTGCAAAACTCGTTCCTGCTTCAATTAGGCGACGTGCAAGCAACGCGCGTTGTCCGTAGCGTGTGTAACCATATCGTTCCCGTACGGTCTCTTTTTCGCGAGATAAATCAAATGCTTCACGTGCTTTTTCACTTGTCAAAAGTGAAAAAGCCTTGCGCTGAAATCGATCACTTGATTTCATGATGTCGCTCTGATCTACCCTCGCTCTGAATCGATCAAATCCCTCAAGTAATGTCTGACGTTTTCCAATACGGGATTCCACTTCCGGCAGGACGGCTAGATTTGGAATATTCCAATCGTCTTTGCTTGGATCACCAGATGCAAGGAACGGCCCATATGATGTACCTAAATAAGCGGATCCCTGTGAATAGGCATCAACATTTGTTCCTTCACGCTGTCCGGAAACAAACGTCAGCGTTCCCGGTCGATGACCGTCTCGCACTTTGTTCACAATGGATCCAACGCCCGGGGCATCGTTTACAAACCCTGTCGGTGACTTCGGTACACGACCGGTCAGAACTCGTTTGTGGGCACCGTCATGTCCGCCGAATCCGTGGTGCAGAGATCGTAACAACGTGAATTTATCAGCAATCTTGGAATGCATCGGTAATAACTCACCGAGATTCATACCAGGCACATTTGTGCTGATCGGATTGAATTCCCCGCGATATTCGACGGGCGCATCAGGCTTTAAATCGTAGGTGTCCATATGAGACAACCCACCAGTAAGCCAGATCAGAATCACCGCAGTGTCAGGGTGAGATTCACCAAGAACTCGAGCTCTCAATAAGTCAGCATTTACGGACGCTAGTCCTGCTAGTATACCGCCAGCGAGGAATTGTCTACGTGAAGTTGAATGACTCATAGGGAACCTGTAAACACAAAGAATGCGATGCATGGTTTATAGCAAACGTACCACGCATCGCACAATTCGCTTTTACAAAGGGCGGATTACGCTGATATTGCGATAGTAATCCAGCAGTGTTTCAATGGAAACAACTCCGCCACCCATGCCGCTCTTCTTAACTCCCGCATATGGCACACCGTGAACGATCACATTGTGAGAGTTAATCCAGCCATTACCGGATTCAAACGCTTCAGCGACACGCTGACACTTGGCCAGATCCGTTGACCATACGCTGTTGGCAAGTCCGTAATCGGTATTGTTTGCCAGCTTGATACCTTCTTCTTCAGAACTAAAAGGCGCCATGTAAGCAACAGGCCCAAAGATTTCCTCAACAGCTGCAACATTGTCTAATGATCCAGCGAGCAAGGCCGGTTTTACATAGTGACCTGAATCACAGCCTTCGACACTCGCAGCACCGCCTTCAAGTACCATCTCCGCACCACCGGCAACGCCCTTTTCTAGATATCCGAGAACACGTTCACGTTGTTTCTCATTAACAACCGGTCCCATCTGACTCTCGCCATTCATTTGGTGGCCAACTTGTACTGACTTCATACGAACAACACATTCGTCAACGAATTTGTCGTAGATGTTTTCGTGTATCAGCCATCGTGTAGCGTCACAGCAAACCTGTCCAGTGTGGAACGTAATCGCTTCAACCAACTTGTCAGCAGTGAATTCGAGATCGCAGTCGTCAAAAACCACTGCTGCACCCTTACCACCAAGCTCCAGCTTGACCGGAGTCAGATTCTTACCAGATGCTGCTGCTACAAGACGACCGACTTCGGGTGACCCTGTAAACGACATGCGGCAGAATTTTGGATTGTTTGAGACAGCTGCACCCGCAGTTTCTCCATATCCTGGCACGACATTGAAGACACCATCAGGCACTCCAATTTCTGTCGCTAGCCGTGCAACATACAACGTGGAAAGCGGGGTATCTTCGGCAGGCTTAACGACAACAGTGTTACCAGCTGCAAGCGCTGGAGCAACGCCCCAACCGCAAAGTAGGAATGGGAAATTCCACGGAATAATAAAACCGCATGGACCCCATGGATGACGCACGACTGAAGCTTCATGGTTCTTCACGGCGAGCACAGTGCGGCGCTCAATATTCAAAGCCAGGTCGGCAAAGAATCGTGTTGTATCAATGAAGTTTTGAACATCGCCGCGTGCTTGCTCCAGGATCTTACCGCAATCGAGTGATTCCAGCTGAGCAATCGTCTCAAGTTGCTCTTCAACGGCATCCGCGAGTCGGTGCAAAATCGCACTGCGTTCGTTAACAGGCATGGATGCCCAGCCGCTGTTGTTAAAGGCTGCGTCCGCAGAATCTACTGCTGCATCTACGTCAGCTTGTTGGAAACTTGCGATGGTCGCGAGGACTTCGCCATTACCCGGATCATGCGTTTCAAACGTACCGCCATCAGCAGCTTCAGCTGGTTGGCCGTTAACCCAACCACCAATGATCGATTGATCGAGAAATGCTTGTGCCTTTGAGCACAGTTCTTGCCCTTGTACAGTTGCCATCAGATTCTTCCTTCAGCTAGTTGTTGTTTTGCCTACATACGAATTTACCATGGGCCAAAGCTTGATGTTAGATGTTGCAAGGAGATAGAAAGAGGTGATATTACTGGTAACAGAGGCCTAGTTGCGTAGGGCAGTGCGGGTTTGCGGATAGGCCCCTGACAGACTAACCGGAGGTGAGAATCCGGCTTACACGCTCGTCGTCCCAGATTTCAAGCGGCGAGTAATTGGGGTGACGGCCGTTTTCAATGATTGGATCGTTGTGCTTCGTGTTATAGCAACAGATTAGCGACCATCTGGGATGTTCGCTTGTATTAGCATCACTGCGGTGTAACAAGTTCGCGTGGAAAAACAACGCGTCTCCAGGTTCCATCTCACAATACACAAGTTCATGACGGAGTTTGGCGGCTTCGACACGCGCCGGGTCCGCTCCAGTTTGATCGCCTATCGCGACATGTTCCACGCGGCCAATTGAGTGCGAGCCCCGTAAGACCTGAAGACAACCGTTTGCTTTACTCGCGCGATCCACTGCAATCAGACAGCTTCCCATGTCCGGATATATACATCCATTGTTGTACCAATAGCCATAATCTTGATGCCATTCCCACGCACCGCCAACGCGAGGTTCTTTCAGCATCATTTTGTGATGGTAGTGATACACCTCGTCGTCGAGTAATCTCTCCATCGTGCGTGCTACTCGTTCGCTACGAACAACCGCAGAGTAGGGCGAATCGACAAGCTCGTTTCGCACAGCCAGTTTTGTTTCGGCGCCATTTGCATCCAGCCGTGTATAAGCCTCAGCGACTAATTGCTGATCAGCCTTGGCAATTCTGTGGAGTGACTGCATTTCCGCTTCGGAGAACAGGCCGCGTGCGAATAGATAACCGTCCCGATGAAAGTCAGCAATCAGTGATTCTGTGAGCATACACACCTATTTTCGTATGTGCTTATCCAAAAAATCACAGACCAAGCCTGAATACGGTTTCATATAGAATTCCATCCCACCGTGTTTGCCATCTGGTAACACGTGCAGTGCCACTGGAATTCCCAAAGCCTCGTATTTAGCCTTGAGAGATTCTGACTGCCCAATAAGTACCGTATTGTCTTTCATTCCATGGATGATCAACAAAGGTGGGTCGTCAGCTGTTACGTGAGTAACCGAAGAAGCCAGTTTGGCTAATTCGATCTTTTCGTCCGCCGGTCCACCTAGCAAGTCATAAACGACTGAGTTCTTCTCGATGGTCTTGTGCGGTTGTGTTTTGATGCGGAGTGGAAAGTCTGTGGGCCCGTAATAATCGACGATCGCCTGAACGAGCGAGGACTGATCCAAGTTGCCACCGACATTTCCCTCCAATTCCTTGTATCCATTTGTCGTGCCAAGCAATGCTGCCAAATGGCCGCCAGCACTTGATCCGGTGACCGCTATGCGTTCGGCATCGTAACCATACTTGTCTGCATTGGCTCGAAGCCACCGGAGTGCACCTTTGCAATCG
>MDTE01036198.1_pt1 | contig 10221 bp, 13 predicted proteins | sample 811231 | NCBI WGS metagenome assembly MDTE01 (sample SAMN05326651, study PRJNA326480) | marine metagenome | isolation source: seawater | place: Indian Ocean: Red Sea | collected 2010 | reverse complement strand
GAAATTTTACATTAAAAAAAATTTATTTTTATGATAATATTTCTTAAGTTATGTTCAATACTATAAAAAAAAAAATACTAAATACACAGGTAAAAGAAACTCCTTTTCCTTATATATTTATAAATGACTTAATTGATGAAAAAAAACTTAAAAATTTGAATAAAGTTCTTCCTAATTATAAAGATATTGTTGGTGATAATATATTATATCAAAGCAGCTCAAGATCAAAAAAAACTATTCTTCCAAAATCAAAAATTTACAAAAAATTGGAAAAAAATAAAAGTTTTAGTGAAATAGATAAGACTTTTAGAAAACTTAAACCTACTATAATTAAAAAATTTGAAAAATATATTCAAATGCATGTTAGTAAAAATTTTTCACACAAATCTTTAAAATATCATTCATCTTACTCAGTTATGAGAAAAGGATATAAAAAAAGCCCTCATCTAGATCGAAGGGATCATTTGATTCACATGATATTCTACCCATTCTCAAATTCCGCAGAAGGGGGAGAAATCTGCATACACAAATTAAAAAAGCAAAAAAAAGTTTATGACGTTTTTCCTAATTACCGTGAATTAAAAATTAATGAAAAATATAAGGTTAAAAACAATAGCTGTATAATAATACTTAACGTGCCTTGGGCATATCATTCTGTATCATTATATAAAAGTGAAATAGATAGAAAATATTTTTATATGGTTTACGATTTTCCAATTATAAAGTCTGGTTCAAAACTTAAAAATAGGAAAGAAGGTTTTAATCAAAATTATTTTTGGAAGGATGAAGTCAAAGTAAAATCTTCAAAAAGAAAGAATGTTTTTTTATCGGAATAATCGATTACATTTAACATATTTTCATGATTAGTTTTCCCCAATCACAATTTTTTAAATTTGAGGATACATTTAATAGCGAAAACATTTCTATAACAGAATTTAAAGGCTGGAATGGATTATTAGTTATGAGGATAAAAAATCTAGAAAATTTAAAAAACAAAAATACAGTCATAAAATCAAAATTTTTTGATATTAATAAAAATGAAAAATTAATTATTGCTACTAAAGGTGAAGTTAATATCACGGTAGATAATAGAGATTACTTATTAAAAGAATTTGACAGTTTAAATATATTTAACGAAAAAAAATTGTCTATAGACTTTAAAAAAGTATCAGAGTTATATTTAGTGACTGCTGAGAATTTAATTTCTCAAAGCAAAAAACCATTTCTATTTAATTTTAAAAAAGATATTTCTCCCAAAGATATATGGGGAGGTGAATGTATATCTAGGGTGTATTTTGGTGATCAGCTAAATATAGTTATGTTTGATTTAAAACCTGGTTTTAAATTCCATGATGATGGGCATACCAATGAACAAATAACTTGGATAGTTAATGGTGAAATTGATTTCTATGTTGACAATATAAAAAAAAAATTAAAAAACAATTTAGGAGTTGATATTGGAAAGAATATTCCTCATGGTGGTATCTCTAATGGAGCCATTGGATTTGATGCATTTTTCCCAAAAAGACAGGAAAATAAATATCATAACAAATAATATATATGAAAAAAATTAATATAATTGATTGTACTTTAAGAGATGGTGGTTATTACAATAATTGGGATTTTTCTAATCAACTAGTTAATGATTACCTAAAGGCAATTGCTGTTTCAGGAATAGAGTATGTGGAACTGGGTTTTAGGTCTTTACAAAAAAAAGGATACAAAGGCCCTAATTGGTACACTACTGACAGCTACATTAGTCACTTAAATATTCCAAAAAAAATTAAACTTGGTGTTATGGTTAATATTTCTGAATTTACCTCGAATAAAAATAGTTTAAATAAAAATACAAAATTATTATTTAAAGATAAAAATAAATCAAAGATATCATTCGTAAGAATTGCAGCTCATTTTAAAGAGTTTGATATAGCACTACGAATGAGCAAAATTCTAAAAAAAAAGGGTTATTTAGTTTGTGTAAATTTAATGCAAATTTCAGAACAATCAGAAAAAAATATAATTGATGTCTGCAAACAATCAAATAAAAATAAACCAGATGTATTGTATTTTGCTGACAGCCTGGGTGCAATGAGGACACCAAATATAATTAATACGGTTAATAAATTTAGAAAGTTTTGGAATGGTGACTTAGGTATTCATGCTCATGATAATTTTGGAGAAGCGCTTTCAAACACTTTGACCGCAATAGATAGTGGTGCAACGTGGGCTGACTCGACAATAACTGGAATGGGACGAGGGCCTGGAAATGCAAAAACAGAGTATCTTTTATTAGAAATAAAGAACTATTTAAAAAAAAATTCTGACTTAATTCCGATTACTAATTTGATAAAGAATTATTTCGAGGAGTTAAAAAATATTTATAATTGGGGTACAAATCCATTTTATTATCTTGCAGGAAAATATGGAATTCATCCAACTTATATTCAAGAAATGCTATCTATAAAACTTGACCATTTTGAAATTATGGAGGCAATCAAACAATTAAGAGGAAAAAATGGAAACAAATATGACGTAAACCTTGTAAGGTCAGAGTTCCAAAAGCCTATAAAATTAATAAAAGGAGATTGGTGTCCAGAAAAAATAATTAAAAATAAAGAAGTTATTTTAGTCTCATCAGGTCCAAAAATAAACGAATATAAAAAAGAAATAGAAAGTTATATTATTCAAAAAAAACCTGTCGTAATAGCATTAAATACTTTTGTACCAATTAAGAAAGAGTTAATAGATTTATATCTTGCCTGCAACCCCTTACGACTAATTGCAGATGCAAAACTCTATAAATCCATAAAATCACCTTTAGTTGTTCCAAAGTCATTACTCTCTGATTTTCTTAAAGAGAAATTTAGAAATATTAAAATATTAAATTATGGCATCGGAATCGAAGATAATAAATTTGAATTTTTTAATAATGCTGCCCTAATACCTAAATTATATAATGTCGCTTATGCTCTATCAATAGCAACGAGTGGAAAGGCATCAAAAATATTATTAGCGGGTTTTGATGGTTATGGTTCAAAAGATAGAAGAAATAAAATAATTAATGAACTCTTTTTCTCATATTCGACACATAGAAAATCAAAACCAATTATTTCAATTACACCAACTTCTTACAATTTTACGACTACATCAATTTATGCGATCAAACGTTAAAAAAAAAGAATTAGCAGCAGTTGTAACTGTGAGAAAGGGATCTCAAAGAGTTAAAAATAAAAATTTTAGACCTTTTGCTGGAAAAAATTTACTAGAACTTAAGATTGATACATTAAAGAAAATCAAATCTTTGGATGATATAATTATAAATACTGACTCAGATGAGGCTATAAAAATAGCAATAAAAAAAAAAGTAAACTATTTCAGGAGGGACAAGTATTATGCCAGTTCAAATTGCCCAAATAGTCTTTTTTGGGCAAATATTGCAAAAAATACTAACAGCAAGTATATTTTATTCACTCATTGCACAAATCCTTTAGTAGAAATTACAACATACAAAAAATTTATTAATATATTTAAAAAATATAAAAATAAATTTGATAGCTTTAACTCAGTATCAGAAGTAAAAGAATTTATATTCTTAAAAAATAAACCAATTAATTTTAATCCCAACAAAGCTCCCAATTCTCAAGATCTTCCAAATATGTTTAAATTAAATTTTGCAATGAATATTTTACTGACAGAACAAATGTATAAAAATAAGACTTTATTAGGAAAAAAACCTTATTTCTTTAAATTAAATGAAATTGAGGGATATGATATTAACACACCTATAGAGTTTTCATTTGCAGAACATCTTTTTAAAAATAAATAAATGCCAAAAATATTAGTCACAGGTGGAGCAGGATTTATTGGAGCTTATCTTGTAAATAAGTTGTCGAAAGAAAAAAAAAATAAAATATTCGTTATTGACAATCTAAAAACTAAAGGTGCGGTTCCTTTTATAAGTAATAATAATAAATTTTTAAAAGGTGATATTACTGAGCAAAAAATTTTAAAAAAAATTGAAAAATGGAAACCAGAAATTATATTTCATCTCGCCGCACAATCAGGAAGTGAGGGTGCATATGATAGTCCTAAAAGTGATTTAGTAACAAATGGTTTTGGCACATACTTACTTGCAAAGTTAGCCAAAAAGATAAACTGTAAAAAATTTATTTATACAAGTACTGTAGCTGTTTATGGATCAAAAAAAAGGACTATTAATGAAAAATCGAATATTGAACCTGATTCAATTTATGGCATATCAAAATATTGTGGTGAATTATATATTTTACAATTGCTTAAATATTCAAAAGTAAAAACCTATATTTTTAGAGTTTTTAACACTTATGGACCAGGTGAAGATCTTAATAATCAAAAAAAAGGTATGGTCAGTATATTTTTGTCCTATTTATGGAAAAAAAAACCAATAATAGTCAAAGGATCTCTAAATAGATTTAGAAATTTTATTTATATAGATGATTGTGTAAATTTTCTTTATGCATCTTTAAAAAACAAAAAATTAAAGAAATTTGAAGTATTTAATTTAACATCACAAAAAAAATATTCAGTATTACAGCTTATTAAAAAAATTGTTAAAAATTACAAAATAAAAAACTATAAGATTAAAGTCAAAAAAGGAACAAAAGGAGATTCTTTTGGTTTTCATTCCTCCAATAGCTACCTACGAAAAAAGTTCCCAAAAATAAAATTTACACCACTAGAGGAAGGGTTAAAGAAATATGTTGATTGGGTTAAATCTTTACCAAATAACTCAAATCTTAAAAACTTACATCCATTAAATGATATTTAAATTGAAATCAAATTTCAGAGTATTATTTTAAAAACATGAAAAAAAAAAATATAAAAAAATATTTAAATTTAATTAAAAGCATTGAAAAAGTGAGATCTAAAAATAATAAAAATTGGATGGATTTATATAGACTAGCTTTCAGAGTCGCTCCGGAAAGATCTATAAAAATTATAAAAAAGATTTTAAAAGAAGACAAGGCAGTTACTGAGTTAGCGAAAAAACTTACCAAATAGAAAATTGATAAACATTGATCTTTTCACAAACGATCTAAATATTATAAAAGTTATAAGCAAAAAGTTTAATATAATTAATTTATTCACAGAAAAAAATTATGTATTAAAATGCAAAAATCAATATAAGTTCAACGTAATTCCTGTAACAAATAAAAAAGAACTTTCGAACAAACTAAGAAAAAATCAAAAACTCGCAATTTCTTATGGTTTTGGAATTATTTTTGATCTAGATAATATAAAAAAATACGATCACGGGATCTGGAATATTCACCCAGGAGACCTTCCAAGTTATAGAGGTAGACATCCAATAACAGCTGCATTTTTAAATGATGAAAAAAAAATTGGAACAAGCATCCATTCAATAAATGATAAAATTGATATGGGTTTTTTATTGGCCAAAACATATGTAAATAGAAATTATTCTGATGATGAAAATTCTATAAAAAAGAAAATATTTAAGAAACTACCTAAACTATTATCATTATCATTAAGCAACTATAAAAAAAAAAAATTAAAAAAATTATCTAGTGGCAAATATTACAAACCATTTTTTAAAGGTGTAGCCATCAAGGATCACAGAAAGTTGAATTTTAAATATATTTTAAACGCGACTAAGGCTCAGAAAGCATATGGTGGCATTCGTATTAATGGAAAAAAATATATTGATGCATTTTTATTTTCAAAAAAAATTAAGATAACCAAAAATCTAAAAATTATAATTTGTAAAAATAATGAAAAATTAATAATGAAAAAAAAATGAAATTATATGGAGCAATAATGCAGCCGCACTTTTTTCCTTGGAGTGGTTATTTTAATCTAATATCTAAATCAGATATTTTTATTTTTTTAGATGATGCCCAGTATTCTAAAAACAGCTGGCAATCAAGAAATAAAATAAATTTAAAAAATAACGAAATATGGATTACAGCACATACCCAAAAATCATCTTTAAAAAACACAAAAATTAATGAAAAAAAAATTGAGTATAATAATTGGAAAATAAAACTTATTAAAACTCTAAAACAAAATTATGCTAGGTACCCAGGTGAAAAAGATCTTACAGAACTTCTAAATTATTTTGAGGAAATTAAACCAATATATTTGTCTGATTTAAATATAAATTTGATTAAATTCATCTCAAAAAGACTGAAAATTAACACAAAGTTTATTTTGTCAAGTAAATATAATATCGATGAAAAAAGATCAAAAAAAATTCTTAAATTATTAAATATTTGTAAGATTACTGATTATATATCAGTTCCAGGATCCAAAGATTATTTAATAGAAGATCAATTTATAAAACTATCTTCGTCTAATTTAATCTTTAATAATTATTTGCAACCAGAATATTTACAACAAAAAAAAAAGGAATTTAAAAAAAATTTATCGATTATAGATGTAATAGCCAATTTAGGATGGATAGAAACATCAAAATATGTTAGGAGAAATTAATGAGCGGTAAGTACAATTTAAAAAAAAATAAATTTGGTTTTTATCAAATTACCCCAGTTCCTACCAAAGAAGAAATAACAAAATTTTATGCAGATGAATTTTATACTGGAGAGTATAAAAATTTTAATGACTCTTCTTTGGAAGTTCAAATGAGTGATCCTGAATTTTACGAGGGTCATTGGAATGATATTTACGAGAATATTATTGAAATCGATAATTCTTTAAAAAATGACTGTAGTATTTTAGATGTTGGTTGTGGTTGGGGTTTAGCGCTAAGTTTATTTAAAAAAAGAGGTTTCGAATGTTTTGGCTTTGATCCTGCAATAGAAGCAGTAGAATACGGAAAAAAGAAAGGACTCAATTTAAAACATGCTGGCTTAGATGGCATGGATGTATTTGATAAAAAAAAATTTAATGTGATAACTTTATTTAATGTTTTAGAGCATTTACCTGAACCTGAAAAATCTATAAAACAAATAAAAGAAATACTAAAACCAAATGGAATACTTGTAATAGACGTCCCAAATGAATTTAATGAATTTCAAACAGCAGGACGCGACGTTCATAATTTGAATGACTGGTGGGTGGCTCCTCCAAACCATTTAAATTATTTCTCTAATACTTCCTTATCGAACTTATTAAACCATCTTGGTTTTAAGGTAAAAATAAGTGAATCTTCATTTCCTTTAGAGCTTTTTTTACTGTTTGGCGAAAATTATGTTAAAAATGGAAAACTAGGCAGCGAATGTCATAGAAAAAGAGTGAATTTTGAGACAAATTTAAGAAAAATGGGCAAGAAAGAAACTCTAAAAAAATTTTATAGGTCTTTAGCAAATTTGAATTTAGGTAGACAAGTGACTATCTATTGTACGCTAAACAATTAATTAAAAATGTAATGATAAATAAATACTTGTCATCAATTGAAAAAAATGGATTTGTGCTAATTCCTGATATGTTAAATAATGCCCAATGTGAAAAATATAAAAAATTATTAAACAAAACTTATGATAGATATAGTCCAAAATACTCAAACAATAAAAATAAAAATAATCTATCGGACAAGTCTAAGGAAAAAGTAGTTTTTAATCTTCATAATAAAAGCTTGGAATGGTTTAAATTGTTTGAAAATAAAAAAATTTTAAATATTTTAGACAAAATACTAAAAAAAGGATCTTATAATAATTGCGAGCCTTATTACCTTAATAATATTTCTGCAAGATGCCCTTTGAATGGAAATCAAGGCCAACACATACATTTAGATAGTAACTTGCCAGGTGTTAATTATAATATTATCACAAATGTTATTTGGTATTTTGATGATGTTAATAAGGAAAATGGAACAACAATTGTAGTTCCTAAAAGTCACAAATTTAAAAAATATGCCGATAATACTAAAAATATAAAAAATAAACGTTTTATTGTTGCCAAAAAAGGATCAGTATTAATTTTTAACGGAAATTTATGGCATGGAGGATCAAAAAAATTTAATGATAGTTCAAGATGGGCATTAATATTGGGCTATGCGAGATGGTTTATCAAACCATCATTTGATTATATGTTAAACACCCCTAAAAATATTTTTTCAAAATTAAATAAAAAACAAAAAAACTTACTTGGTTTTGATCTTGTCCCACCTAAAGATGAGTTTACAAGATTAAGTAGACGGTCAAAAAAACCTGAGACACCATTTAAATATTACCTATCTTAAATGTTTAAAATAAAAAAAAGAGTAATTTCTTTAAAAAATGAACCATTTATAATTGCGGAATTATCTGGAAATCATAACGGAAGCTTGAGTAATGCATTAAAATTAATAGAAATTGCCGCTAAGTGTAAAGTTGATGCTATAAAATTACAAACTTTTACAGCAAATACAATAACAATGAAGTCAAAAGAAAAAGAATTCTTTATTAAAGACAAAAAAAATATTTGGAGAAATAAATCTTTGTACGAACTTTATGATAAAGCACATACACCGTGGAATTGGCATAAAAAAATTTTTGAGGAAGCAAAAAAAAAAAAATTAATATATTTCAGTAGTCCTTTTGACGAAACCGCTGTTGACTTTTTAGAAAAATTAAATGTTCCGGCATACAAAATTGCATCTTTTGAAATCAATCATCATCCACTTCTTAAGAAGATAGCAAAAACAAAAAAACCAGTAATCATGTCCACTGGGCTTGCGAAAGCCAAAGAAATCTACGATGCAATCAATATTTTAAAAAAAAATGGGACAAAAAATATTGCAATTTTAAAATGCACAAGCTCATACCCTGCTGTTATTAGGGACCTTAATTTAAATACAATTGTAGAAATGCGAAAAAAATTTAAATGTGAAATAGGCTTTTCAGATCATAGTTTAGGAAATACCGCTGCACTTACAGCGATAGCTTTAGGTGCTACAATTATCGAAAAACATCTAACTATAAAAAAAAATTTTGGTATAGACGGTAAGTTTTCGAGCGAGTTTAAAGAAATGAAAGATTTGAAACAAAAGTCAATTGAAACCTGGCAATCAAAAGGAAAAATATTTTTTGGAGCAACAAATACGGAAAAAAAAATATTTAAAGTATAGGAGATCTATTTATGTATGCAAAAATATAAACAAAGGGGAGTTTTTTTCATATAATAATTTAAAAGTTATAAGACCTGCGTTAGGCTTACATCCTAAATATCTTGAAAATGTTGTCGGTAGAAGATCAAAACAAAATTTAAAAGCTGGGAAACCACTTAAATTTGAGTCAGTAAAATAAATAATGAAAATTGTTGTTGGAACAGCCTCATTTGGCTTAAAATACGGTGCCCAAAAAAAAAGAGTAAATAGGCATCAAATCAATCTAATTGATAAAATATTAAAAAAAAATTCCATAAACTTCTTGGATACAGCAATGTCTTACGGGAATAGTGAAAAAGTTATAGGAAATATGAAATCAAAGAAAAATGTTATAACCAAAATAATATTACCAAAAAAAAAGATAAAAAACTTATCAATTTGGTTTGAGAAAAAATTAAAATTATCTTTACACAACTTAAAGCTTGAACAATTATATGGATTATTAATACATGACACAAAAGATATTTTTTCTCAAAAACAATTACTTACTTGTTGTTTAAATGCAAAAAAAAAGGGCTATGTTAAATATATTGGGATTTCAGTTTATGAAACAAATGAAATTAAAAAGGTTATGAAAATTTGGAAACCTGAAATTATTCAATTTCCTGCAAATATTTTTGATCAAAGGTTTATTAAGAACAATATTCTCAACCCCTTAAAAAAAAAAAAAATTAAAATTTTTGTAAGATCGTGTTTTTTACAAGGAAGATTATTGAAGGAAAATATAAAATATAAAGATAATCTTTATTTTAGAAAATTTTATAATTGGTGTAGAGAGAAAAAAATTAGTCAGCTAAAAGCTTGCATAGATTTTATAAGAAATATTAAAAAAATAGATTTTTTAATCATAGGTATTGACGACTCATATAATTTATCTGAAATTTGCAAAGTATTAAAACTAAAATCTAAAAAAATTCCTTATTACTTTAAATGTAATAACAAAAAAATAATTGATCCAAGAAGATGGTAAAAAAACGTTTCACTGCGATAATTCAGGCTAGAACAGGCTCTAAAAGACTGCCAAACAAAATTTTTTATAAATATAATAATATTTCTTTTCTAGAATTACTTGTTAGAAGATTAAAAAATTCAAGCAAACTAGATGATATAATAAT
>MDTE01011721.1_pt1 | contig 10222 bp, 8 predicted proteins | sample 811231 | NCBI WGS metagenome assembly MDTE01 (sample SAMN05326651, study PRJNA326480) | marine metagenome | isolation source: seawater | place: Indian Ocean: Red Sea | collected 2010 | reverse complement strand
TGATGAGTCACTTTTAACAGTTTTTTTGACTTTTCCGATTTAATTTCTCTCGCAATATCTATGTTCCCATCATTCAATAAATCAATATTAGAGGTAATTGTTGTCCAAATTTTTTGACAAAATCTCCATGAACCATGAATGCCAGCATCGGACCAGTTAATATCCCTTTCTGGTGGGCTGTCTGACAACATAAACCATCTTGCAGAGTCTGATCCATAATTTTTAATAATCTCTTCAGGATCAATCACATTTTTCTTTGATTTTGACATTGACTCAACTGCCCCCATCGTTACGTCTAGACCGGTAGATATTTGAGTTAATTGCGTTCCTTTTTCTTCAACATCATTAGGAAATACCCATGCTCCACTTTTATTTTTATATGTGGCGTGACAAACCATGCCTTGCGTAAAAAGAGATTTAAATGGTTCTTTGATTTGCTTTAGTTTTAATGCCTTAGTGAAAAATCTTGAATATAGTAAGTGTAAAATGGCGTGTTCTATACCACCGACATATTGATCTACTGGCATCCAATAATCGATATCTTCATAATTAAAAGGTTTATTACTTTTAGGTGAACAGAATCTAAGAAAGTACCAAGCAGAGTCAACAAAGGTATCGAGAGTATCAGTTTCTCTTATAGCTTTCATTCCAGTGTGCGGACATACCGTATATTTCCATTCAGGATGATTCTCTAGAGGGTTTCCCGATTGACCGAGATCTACTTCATCAGGTAACTCTATTGGTAAGTCTTCCTCGGGAACAGTTATAATTTCACCATCTTCTCTGTATAGTATGGGTATTGGACAGCCCCAATATCGCTGTCTAGAAATACCCCAATCTCTTAGTCGGTAATTAATTGTTTTTTTACCGATACTAATTTTTTCTATTTCTTTAATTATTTTTTCTTTTGCCTCAGGTATGGTCAGTCCATCTAGAAAAGCCGAATTAATTAGAGTACCATCTCCTATGTATGCCTCACCGTTATTTGCTTGATTTACATCATGGGGTTTAATTACTTCAATGATGTCAAGCTTGTATTTTTTTGCAAAATCCATGTCTCTCTGGTCATGTGCTGGGCAACCGTAAATTGCTCCAGTTCCATAATCCATCAAAATAAAGTTAGCTATGAACAATGGTAATTTTTTATTTTTAATAAAAGGATGGGCAATTGAGAGTTTGGTTGGAATTCCTAATTTCTCATTTTTTGCAATATTTTCCTCATTTAATTTTTGAGCTCGAAGCTTTTTAATTTCTTCTTCAATTTTAGTATCATTTTTAATTATGTTATCAACAATCGGGTGAAACGGTGAAACTGCAATAAAAGTAGCGCCAAAAATTGTGTCTGGCCTTGTGGTAAAGATTTCCAATTTTTCCGGATTATAATTTTTATATTCTGAATGAACCGCAAAATGTATTTCACAACCAACTGAACGACCAATCCAATTTTTTTGCATCGTTTTAACTTTTTCCGGCCAGTCAGGCATTTCGTCAAGATTCTCAATGAGTTTATCGGCGTGAGACGTAATTTTAAAAAACCATTGCGACAGTTTTTTTTGTTCAACATCAGCCCCCGATCTCCATCCTTTACCATCAATTACTTGCTCGTTAGCCAATACAGAGTTTTCAACTGGATCCCAGTTAACGAGCGATTCTTTTTTGTAAATTAAATTTTCATTATAAAACTGAAGGAATAATTTTTGTTGTTGGTGATAATAGTCCTTGTCACAGGTTGCAACTTCTCGATCCCAATCTATTGATAAACCCATGGATTGAAGTTGTGATCTCATAGTGTCGATATTTTCGTAAGTCCATTTACTTGGTGAAATATTATTTTCTATTGCGGCATTTTCCGCTGGTAAACCAAAAGCGTCCCAACCCATGGGGTGCATCACATTATACCCTCTAGCTCTTTTATAACGTGCGATTACATCTCCCAATGTATAATTTCTAACATGCCCCATATGAATTTTACCTGATGGGTAAGGAAACATTTCTAATATATAATATTTTTCTTTTTTAGAATCTAACTCACTTTTAAAAGTACTATTTTTAATCCAGAAAGACTGCCATTTAGCCTCAATTGTTCTAGGATTATACTTTTCAGACATACAAATAAAATAAGTTATTTGTTATGATAAGTCGACGGCGGTTTTGAGAGCTCGGGCTTCACTTAAAATACTATTTTTAATTTTATTTGCTTTTTCTGTATTTAAACCTTGATCGATCCACTTTTCACCATCAAATTTTTGTGTGAACATTTGTACAGATATAGAATTATCAGTAAGTTCTGCATCTATTAATCTGACATTAATTTTTATTCTTAACTCGTTTTCTTCAACAGCATACCAATCAGTAATAACAATGCCTGAAGCAGAGTCAACTGAAGCTAGAGGCATAAAACTAAGTTTATCTAAAATCACATTAAACGTTAGACTATCTATACCAATAGCTATTGAAGCCGCATCATCGCCCAGTACCATTTGTCTAAGCGACAATCCTTTATCTTCATCAAGAATATTTGTGTGTCTAGCCTGACCATCCCTCATATTTTCTTTTACGTAATCCTCATGAGTAGTTTCATTTGGTACAATATCTAGCTGGCTACATGACAAGAAAAGTAAAAAGAATAACCCAAGAAAACCCCTATTTAGGATAGTGATTATATGGTTGTAATTTATTAACATGAGGTCTGTATTATTTTTGGCACAATATAACAAAAAAGAACAATACATCAAATTTTATAATAAAAAACCGCAGTTTTTTAGGCTTTATTAGAATGTGATAAAAATGCAACACACATATGTAAAATTTGTGTCATTAATACAAAAATATTAAATTTATAGGGATTTTTCTATATATTACGCAACAGTTAAATTTAACTATGATCAACTATCATAATGAAAGGATAAATTTATGAATAGATCAAAAATCTTAGGCGCATCTGCTTTGGCATCATTGATGGCAGCTGGTGCAGCTCAAGCTGAAATGTCAGTAAGTGGTTATCTACTTGGTGCATTTTACGATAGCGATGGTGGCGGACTTGCAAATGCTCATACATCAGAAACTGTTACTGTATCATATTCTGACAGTTTAAATAATGGTATGGGTCTTAGCGTTGCTATGGATATCACTGACGCGCTTGGAACTAACGTAACAATCGACACAGGCATGGGATCAATTGGTTTCAGTGCCGATGGAAAACAAGATTCAGCTCTTGATAAAGTTGATGGATCAACAGTTTGTTTTGGATTGTACTATTGTGCAAGTGCTTACAACACAACAACCTACATAGACGGTGACACATTATCTGGTAATTCAATCGGATATGTATCTCCATCAATCAATGGATTCACAGTTAGAGTTACTCATGGTCTAGAGACTTCTGGGTCAGTTCTAGGTGTTGACTCAGTTGGTGTAACAGGATCAATCATGGGTGTTACAGTAAAAGCTGGTTTTGCTGATATCGATTATGATACAGCTGGCGGAAGCACAGGAACTGACAACACACCTTCCATGTATGCTCTTGGTTACTCAATAGCTGGTCTTGATTTAGGTTATGCATTCTATGACTCTGATGACACAGCAAGTTCTGAGGAAACTCAGTACGGTGTTGGTACATCTATCATGGGAATGTATGTTGGTGCACAGTTTGCAACACATGACACAACTGGTAACGACACAGACTACATGACTTTATCAGCGATTAAAGACATGGGTGCTGCTCAATTCTCTTATGAGTACATTGAGACAGACCAAGCTGGTGGTACTGCAAATGATACAGATGCACACTACTTAGCTTACTCAATTGGTTTCTAAGTTAAATTATTTTAACTTTAAAACTCTATAACACCCTGCGCATTCTTGCGTAGGGTGTTTTTTTTTAGAAGAATGACAAAATACGAAGAATTTTTAATTGAATTTAAGCGTGCTGTACTAGACGCTAGACGGGATATTCAAGAAATAGAGATTGTAGCGGTTAGCAAAAGAAAGCCCCTTGATGAAATCATAAAAATTTACAATCTAGGACAGCTTTCATTTGGTGAGAATCAAATACAGGAGATTGAAACAAAATGGTTTGACTTCAAAAATGCAAACAAAGATATCACTTTACATTATGTTGGTTCCATACAAAGTCGAAAAACAATTTCAATACTTGAAAATTGTGATGTAGTCCACTCAGTTGATAGAATGAAGATTGTAAAACTCATAAAAGAATTTGAGAACAAAACCGGTATAAAAAGAAAATATTTTTTACAAATTAATACAGGCAATGAGCCACAAAAATCTGGAATATCACTTCAAGAAGCCGACAGTTTTATTGCAGAGTGTAAGAATATTAATAATTTTAATATTGAGGGATTAATGTGTTTACCGCCAATGAATGAAGATCCCAAAAAGCACTTTAATATTTTGAAAAGTCTAGCTAAAAACCATCAACTATCATCTCTGAGTATGGGCATGTCTCATGATTTTCGAGAAGCAATTCAATGTGGGGCTACCCACATTCGTGTAGGCACATCAATATTTGGCGCTAGAGATTAGGATCTTATATCAATAATTGTCTTTGTCGTTATTTTGGAAACGATTTGTAATAGGTGCCTTTTGTTTAGTGCAATGCAACCCTCTGTACCCCTATAGTCCTCATGTGCAACATGCAAAAAAATAGCACTGCCTTTACCAGACTGTGTTGGGTTAATGTTATAATCAATAACACATACAATATCGTATAGATCATCATCCCGATATAATTCTTCAGCACTTTGGGAAAATGGAAATTTTATTAACTTATTATAATATTTACTGTTTGGGTCATCGCACCAACCATAATTACTAGAAATCGTTTCAGCATTCAGATTAATTTTAAGGTCACCCAATTTATCAGCTCGATAATAAATTTTGTTAAATTTGTAGCAACCAAATGGTGTACAGCCATCACCTTCAGTTTTATTCTTGGTTATACCATTTTTGCCGATTGCACACGGAAATTTAATTTCGTTTGCATATAAAAAGTTTTTTTGTATTAAGAGTTTCATTCAGTGCTATATTGTTAATTAAATGCAAACTATATCTATAATAATTTCTGAAAAAATACTAAAAAAAATTTTCATAGAAGTTATTGATGAAATTAATAAATTTTTTAAGTACAACTATGAAATTATCGATCAATACACAGAAGTTAAAAAAGAAGGAGGTGCTATAGTAGCAGATCTTCAAAGCATAAAAAACATATCTGTTGAGGAACTAAAAAGTAAAACTTTTTTTATTATCAATGGCAGCTCTCACTCTTATGAGAAATATAGTAATCAAATATCAATTGATAGGCCATTTAAAATTATTGATTTATTTTTACTTATAGAAAATACACTAGATCAATCAAAAAAAAGAGACCAAAAAAAGATGAATTTTGTACAACATGTTTTTGATCCAATGACACGAACACTATTTAAAGAAAATAAATCCATAAGACTTACTGAAAAAGAGAATGAGATATTCATATGCCTCGTTGAAAATAATAATATTTACCTAAGTAAAAAATTCTTATTACAAAAAGTTTGGAAATATAATCAAAGTATAGATACACACACTTTGGAAACACACTTATATTCCTTGAGAAAGAAAATTGATCAGAAACTCGGTACAAAAAATTTAATCACTCATGAAGAAAAGAAAGGGTACCGAATCAATCGAAAGTTATTATAGCAACTCATACATTTAGCAGTAAATGCTCACGTTCCCATGCACTAATTACATTTTGATACGCGTCATGCTCTGTTTGTTTTATCTCAGTAAAAAGCGTTACAAATTCATTACCAAGCGTTTCAGACAATTCATTACTCACTTTTAATCTTTTTAAAGCATCTGGAAGGTACTTTGGAATATTGTGCCTTCTTTCAAATGCATCTCCAGCAATAGGTTTTTCAGGTTCAAGCTTTTCTTTTAGACCTAGTAAACCGCAAGCTAAAGATGCCGCAATTGCTAAATATGGATTAGTATCAGCTCCAGGAATTCTATTTTCTATTCTTCTCGAACTACTCTGAGAAGTAGGAACTCGAAAAGCCACAGTTCTGTTTTCTATACCCCAGTGAGTATTTATTGGAGCGGATGCATCAATAACAAACCGGCGGTATGAATTGACATATGGCGCAAATAATAACATAGCGTCAGGAAGATATGTTTGAAGACCTCCTATATAATGCAAAAACTCCTTAGTGTTATTTCCTTCATGATCACAAAACAGATTTTCATTTTTTTTCTCTGACACAAGGTTTTGATGAATATGCATTGAACTACCAGGCTGGCCTTGATATGGCTTTGCCATAAAAGTGGCGTGTATACCATGTTTTAATGCAACTTGTCTTACAGCACGTTTAAACATAAAAGCTTGATCAGCTAATGCAAGAGGATCACCATGATTTAAATTAATTTCTATTTGAGAAGGACCAGACTCATGCACAAGTGTATCCACTCCAATTTCCATCAATTCACAATAATCATAAATGTCATCAGTGAGCGCATCAAATTCGTTTACTGCATCTATTCCAAATACTCTGCTGCCAGTTTCACGCCTTCCTGACTTGCCAATTGGCGTTTTAAGTGGAAGATCGGGATCTAAATTTTGCTCACATAAATAAAATTCTAACTCGGGAGCAACAACGGCTCGTAAATTTTCATTTTTAAGTTGATTAACAATGTTATTTAAAACTTGTCTAGGTGCTATCTCAGACGGTTCTCCTGATCCATAGTTCAAATCGCATATTATTTGTGCTGTGGGTTCTTTATTCCATGGAATTCGTCTAATCGTAGATAAGTCGGGCGTCATAAACAGATCTTCTTCTACATAATCGATAACTTCACTTTCATAAACCCATTTACCAGAAACAGTTTGACCAAAAACAGAATCTGCAAGTTTTAAACTCTGGTCTTCAATTGACTTAATGAATCTCTCTACAGGAAGAATCTTACCTTTAGATGAGCCTGCCATATCTGGAAAAACACACTCTACTTCTGATATTTTATTAGACTTAAGCCATTGCTTAAGCTCACTTATTGAACTAACCGTCATATTTTAATGAAATTTTTTTTATTAACCTGCCTGCGGCTTAATTTTTTCTATATTTAACCACGAATAATTTCTCGCTTATAAATATATTTTTTTTTATCTTTGTAAACTCTAAAACAGTTTTATTATCAAATTCGTCAAAAATTTCCCATTTTTTTAAAGTAAATGTATCCTTATCAAAATAAAATTTAGCTTTTTCAGCATTAGTTCTGTTCAGTTTTAATGTTATTAAATATGAGTCTTCTGTGAGATTGATCTCCTGTACATCAAATTCCATACCTATATCAATCTTATTAGATAATATTTTTTTTAAAATATTCTTACCTATTGGATAGCTATCAATGTGATAGCCTTCTCTATCTACAATTTTTAATAAATTTTGATTCGTAATTATTATTTCTGGTTTATTTTTATACTCAAATTTTGATTTGTAAGGCTTTAAAAAATAAAAATTACCTTCTGAAATCTTACCGTCAGGGTCAGTCTGAAGGAAATCTCCTGACATCGATTTAACTTGGTTCCAACTTTCTGAAATCTTTTCGATTACTTCAACACCGAATGATGTTTTAATTAAAGTAAATGAGAAAATAAGAGTAATAAAAATTATTCTCATTAGTTATTAAATTTATCAAAATTAATTTCTCTCTTTCCTACATGATTAGCTTGACTAATATAATTTTGCTCTTCTAATTGGTCCATTATTCTTGCAGCGCGATTATAGCCAATCTGTAGTTTTCTCTGAAGTAAGCTTGTTGATGCTTTACCTTCTTTTTTTATGATCTCAAGGCACTCTTGAAAGAGTGCGTCCTGATCAGGATCAGATATTAAGTCAATACTTTGTTCACTAACATCTTCTTTTAATATCTCATCATCATATTCAGGGTGTCCTTGTTTTTGTAATGACTTAACAATATTTTCAATTTCTTGATCTGAAATAAATGGTCCATGTATTCTTGTAGTTAAACCTCCTGCGGTCATCATAAGCATATCACCCTTTCCTAGTAGTCTTTCCGCACCCTCATCCCCTAAAATTGTTCTGCTATCAAATTTTGAGCTTACTTGAAAGCTAATTCTGCTCGGGAAGTTTGCTTTAATAGTTCCAGTAATTACATCAACGCTTGGCCGTTGAGTGGCCATAATTAGGTGAATGCCTGCAGCACGCGCCATTTGTGATAATCTTTGAATTGCATGTTCAATTTCTTTACCCGCAACCATCATTAAATCAGCCATTTCATCAACTACAATTACAATAAATGGCATTTTTTTATTTTCTATTTCAATTTCTTTCGTCTGAGGCTGTCCATTTTCAGGATTTATTCCAGCTGGAATTGATCTAGTTATTTTTTCTGACTTTTTAATCGCTTCTAAGATTCTCTGGTTGTAATTTTCAATATTTCTTACCCCCAGCATAGACATTTTTTTGTATCTTGACTCCATTTCTCTTACCACCCACTTAAGAGCAACGATTGCTTTTTTTGGATCGGTAACAACTGGAGTAATTAAATGTGGCACTCCTTCATATACAGAAAGTTCAAGCATTTTAGGATCTATGAGTATGAATTTACAATCATCAGGCGAATGTTTGTATAATATAGAAGTAATCATAACGTTAATTCCAACAGATTTTCCTGAGCCTGTTGTACCTGCGATTAAAAGATGAGGCATATTTTCTAAGTTTGCAAAGACTGCATTACCACTGATATCTTTTCCTAATGCTAGTATCAGGTTTTTTTCATTACTGATAAATTTTTCATTCTTAAATAATTCACTTAAATAAACAGAGTTTTTTATTGTGTTCGGGATTTCTATTCCAATTACATTTTTTCCAGGAATAATTGCTACGCGCGCTGAAAGAGCGCTCATGTTTCTTGCAATATCATCTGAAAGAGAAATAATTTTTGAAGCCTTAATTCCTGGGGCTGGTTGTAATTCATACATTGTTACAATTGGACCTGGTGATACTCTAATTATCTCACCTTCAATTTTAAAATCAGTAAGTACACCTTTTAACTTCTCAGCATTCAGATCCAGTTCATTTTGATTTACAGTATTCTCTTTCCCAATTTCAGGTTTAGATAGAAAATTGATATCTGGAGCCTTATAAAGATTATCTTCAAATGAAATTTCATCTTGTAAGTCAATATCTTTCTCAGTTTTTTGATCATTCATATAAGATGATACGGGTTGATTTTTTAAATTATTAAAATCAATTTTAGGTTCTAGAGCTCTAGTATTTCCCGAGTCGTTTGAAAAAAGGGTATTTGAAGTTGGTGGTTTGATTTCCTTTTTTATATAATTTAGAAAACTTAAAAGGAATAAAAATATTTTTTTTAATGAATTGGAAGTAAATTTTAAAATATGTTTCCATTCATCTAAATCCAGACCCATTGTAAAAAACAAGCTGGTAAGAAAAAAGATAAACAATAAAATCGTAGTAGAATAATAAATATAACTATTTGTAAAAATTTCTGTTCTATTTAACAAAATCAATAATTGCTCACTAATAAAGCCATTTGTAAACGGCAGATTTAAAAATTCGCAAATCAAAGAAAGAGTAAATACAGTAAATGGTAATAGCAAAAGATTAAGCGCAAAAAGCTCTAATCTCTTTATAAAAAAAAGTTTGTATGACCAACTTATTAAAATAATAGAAAACAGAAAACTGCTATAACCGAAAAACTGTAACAGAATTTCTGAAATATTGGATCCTATGTAACCTCCAAAATTTGTAATTTCATGATTATTTAAGCTATAAATATTTGGATCAAAAGTTGAATAAGTTATAATTGAAATAAAGATAAAAAGACTAAGTAAAATTGATGTTACACCGGTAACTTCAAGAAGCCTGTTTATTAAAAAATTTTTAATTGAGTCAGGTAATAATTTCATTATTTTTGTAAATTAAATAAGTGATCAGATTTGATTAATATTTGATTCATATTACTATTATATAACGACTTATTAATTTAGCTGAAATATTATTGGTTAAAAATATGATTTTTGATGTTGTAATCTTTGGTTCAGGTATTTCTGCAAAAATATCCGCTATTGCGCTTGCAAAAAATAATCTCAGTGTATGCATTATTTCTGATTGTAAAAAAAATGAAGACATCCACGAGACTAATTTAGTTACATTTATGTCTATTGGATCAATTCATTACC
>MDTE01189363.1_pt1 | contig 10223 bp, 8 predicted proteins | sample 811231 | NCBI WGS metagenome assembly MDTE01 (sample SAMN05326651, study PRJNA326480) | marine metagenome | isolation source: seawater | place: Indian Ocean: Red Sea | collected 2010 | reverse complement strand
TGAAGCTGATCTGCGGGACCGACACGCTGGGTGTGGGCGTCAACGTGCCGATCCGCACCGTGCTGTTCACGCAGCTGTGCAAGTACGACGGCTCCACCACCCGGCTGCTCTCGAACCGGGAGTTCCAGCAGGTGGCCGGACGGGCGGGGCGGCGCGGCTTCGACGACGAGGGCCACGTGTGGGCGCAGGCCCCCGCCCACTGGATCGAGAACCGGCGGGCCGAGCAGAAGGTCGCCGCCGACCCGGCCCGGCGGAAGAAGCTCGTGAAGAAGAAGCCGCCCGACCGCGGCTACGCCCACTGGAACGAGGAGACGTTCGACCGGTTCGTGGCCGGCCAGCCGGAGCCGCTGGACTCCAGCTTCGACGTCACCCACCAGATGGTGCTCAACGTGCTGTCCCGGCCCGGCGACGGCGGGGTGGCGCTCAAGCGGCTGCTGCTCGACAACCACGAGCCGCGCAAGCGCCAGCGCCGGCACGTCCGCCGGGCGATCGGCGTCTACCGGTCGCTGCGCGACGCTGGCATCGTCGAGGAGCTCGACCAGCCCGACGCCGAGGGCCGCCTGGTGCGGGTCGGCGTCGACCTCCAGGACGACTTCGCCCTGCACCAGCCGCTGTCGCTGTTCGCCCTCGAGGTGCTGCCCGAGCTGGACCCCGACGAGCCGGGCCACGCCCTCGACGTGCTCTCGGTGGTCGAGTCGGTGCTCGAGAACCCGGGGGTGGTGCTGGCCGCCCAGGTGAACCGCCTCAAGTCGGAGCTGGTGGCGCGGCTCAAGATGGAGGGCGTCGAGTACGAGGAGCGCATGGAGCGCCTCGCCGAGGTGCGGCCGCCGCAGCCGCTGGCCGAGTTCCTGTACGGCACATTCGACGTGTTCCGGGCGCACCATCCGTGGGTGGGCGACGAGAACGTGCGGCCCAAGTCGGTGGCGCGGGAGATGTTCGAGTTGGGCTACGGGTTCCGGGACTACATCGCCCACCACGGGCTGAAGCGCTCGGAGGGGACGGTGCTGCGCTACCTCACCGACGCCTACAAGGGGCTGGTGCAGAACGTGCCGCCCGCGGCCCGCACCGAGGCGGTGGCCGACCTGGAGGCGTGGCTGGGCGAGACGGTCCGCCAGGTCGACTCCAGCCTGCTCGAGGAGTGGGAGCGGCTGCGCAACCCCGACGAGGTCGACGACGACGTCACCGCGCCGTCCCCGTCGCTGGACGACCGGCCCGACGTGACGGCGGCGCCGCGGGCGTTCCGGGTGATGGTCCGCAACGAGGTGTTCCGGTGGGTGCAGTTGCTGGCCCGCCGCGACCACGAGGCGCTGGCCGAGGTGCCGGCCGCCGGCGCCGGGTCGTGGACGGCCGGGGCGGTGGCCGACGCCTTCGCCCCCTACTGGGAGGACTTCGACGACCTGCCGACCGACGCCCATGCCCGGGGCGCCGGGTTCTTCGTGCTGGACGACTCGGGTGGCGTGGCCGCCGACGCCTGGCCCGTCACCCAAACACTGGCCGACCCCGAGGGCTTCCACGAGTGGGTCCTCGAGGGTGCGGTCGACCTGCCGGCCTCCCGGGAGGAGGGCCGCGCCGTCGTGGCCCTGGCGGCGATCCGCCGGCTCTAGAACTTCCGGTCGGCGACGAAGCGGGCGAGGTCGTTGAGGTCGGCCACGGCGCCGTCGTCGAAGCCCAGGCCGTCGAGCGCCGTGAGCGCCAGCACCAGGTGGGCGCCGGCCGAGGACTCGGCGTGCGACCGGCCGCCGGCCGCCTCCAGCACCGCCGTGGCCCGGGCCACGTCGTCGTCCGTGAGGTCGCCGTCCCGGCCGTAGATCGCCAGCAGCTCGTCGGCGGCCTCGCCGCCCTGGTCGAGCACCACCGCCACCGGCAGCGACTTCTTGCGCTCCCGCAGGTCGTTGCCGACCGCCTTGCCGGTGACCGACGGGTCGCCCCAGATGCCGAGCACGTCGTCGACCGCCTGGAAGGCGCAGCCCAACTCCATCCCGAACTCCTCGAGGGCGTCCACCTGGTCGGCCGGCGCCCCGGCCAGCACCGCACCCACCGAGGCGGCGTAGGCCAGCAGCGCACCCGTCTTGTCGGCCTCCATCGCCACGCACTCCGCCAGCGACACCGCCGGCAGGTCGTCGAACGCCATGTCGGCCGCCTGCCCGGCGATCATCGCCGCCGTGGCCCGGGTGAGGCGGGCGGCCGCCTCCCGGTGCTGAGGCGACGGGTCGTCGAGCAGCACCCGGTACGCCAGGTTGTGGAGGGCGTCGCCCGAGATGATCGCCTCGTCGGTGCCGAACGCCGCCCACACCGTCGCCCGGTGTCGCCGCTCGGTGTCGCCGTCGATGATGTCGTCGTGCACCAGCGAGAAGTTGTGCACCAACTCGACCGCCACCGCCCCCGGCACCGCCACCCCGGCGGGGGCGCCGACCGCCTCGGCCGACAGCACCGCCAGCGCCGGACGCAGGCCCTTGCCGGTCCCCACGTCGGACGGCGAGCCGTCGACCTCCGTCCACCCGAAGTGGTAGGTGGCCGAGGAGCGCAGCCGCGGCTGGAGCGACTCGACCGCCGCCCGCAGCGCCGGCTCGACCAGCGAACGGGCCCGGCCGAGGACCTCGGGGGTGGTCACCCGCGGCGGTCCCGGAGGAACGGGTAGTCGGCGCGCACCTGCGCCACCCGTGCCGGGTCGACCTCGGCGACCAGCACCTGCTCGACGCCCGGCTGGCCCTCGGCCAGCACCTCGCCGAACGGGTCCACGACCACGCTGTCGCCCGTGTAGGACAGCTTCGGGTCGGTGCCGACCCGGTTGACGCCCACCACGTACGCCTGGTTCTCGATGGCCCGCGCCCGCAGCAGCGTGCGCCAGTGCTCCCGCCGGGCCTCGGGCCAGTTGGCAGGCACCAGGTACAGGTCGGTCTCGTGCGCCAGGTCCCAGAAGGCCTCGGCGAAGCGCAGGTCGTAGCAGACGAACAGCGACGTGCGGACGCCGCCGATGTCGATCGTGACGTGCTTCTCGCCGGCCCGGTACCGCTCGTGCTCCCGGACGTAGGAGAACGGGTAGAGCTTGTCGTAGTGGTGGGTGGCGCCGTCGGGGGCGGCCACGACGAACCGGTTGACCGGCAACTCGCCGGCGATGTCGGCCGTCGGAATCGACCCGGCGGTCCAGCAGCCGTGCCGGGCCGCCTGGTCGCACAGCCACTCGACGCTCGGCCCGTCGGCCGGCTCGACGATCAGGTCGGTGGCCAGCGAGAAGCCGGTCGGGAACATCTCGGTGAGCACCACCAGGTCGGCCCCCCGGTCGGCGGCTTCGGCCACCATGCCGGCTAGGTGGGCGTGGTTGGCGGCCCGGTCCTCCCAGACCACGTCGTGCTGAATGGCGGCGACCCTCATGGCGGACCTCCTCGTGGGATTCGGGGGCTCGGGGCTCAGGGGGCGAGCGTGGCCAGCCGGTCGGCCGCCTCGCTGAGCACGTCGGGATGCTTGCAGAAGGCGAACCGCACCAGATGCCGGCCGGCCGCCTCGTCGTCGTAGAAGACGGTGCTCGGCACGGCCACCACCCCGCAGCGCTCCGGCAGCGACAGGCAGAACTCGATGCCGTCGTCGAAGCCGAGAGGCCGGATGTCGGCCGTGGCGTAGTAGGTGCCCGACGGTGGCCGCACCTCGAAACCGGCGGCGGTGAGGCCCCCGCAGAACAGGTCCCGCTTGGCCTGCAGGTCGGCAGCCAACTCGGCGAAGTAGCCGTCATCGAGGCCGAGGGCGACGACCAGGGCGTGCTGGAAGGGCCCGCTGCTCACGTACGTCAGCGACTGCTTCGCCACGACGACCGCCGACACCAGGTCGGTCGAACCCGTCGCCCAGCCGACCTTCCAGCCGGTGAACCCGAACGACTTCCCGGCCGACGAGATCGTGAGGGTGCGTCCGGCCATGCCCGGCAGCGTCGCCATCGGGATGTGTGGGACGTCGTCGAAGACGAGGTGCTCGTAGACCTCGTCGGTGACGACCAACAGGTCGTGCTCGACCGCCACTGCGGCGACGGCCGCAAGTTCGTTCGCGTCGAAGACCTTGCCGGCCGGGTTGTGCGGTGAGTTGAGCAGGATCAGTCGCGTGTCGGGACCGACCGCCGCCTCGAGGTCGGCCACGTCGAAGCGGAGGTCCGGCTCCTGCAGGCGGACCACCCGGCGCCTACCACCGGCCAGGGCGATCGAGGTGGCGTAGTGGTCGAAGTAGGGCTCGAACACCACAACCTCGTCGCCCGGCTCGACCAGCGCCAGCATCGCCGCGGCGATGGCCTCGGACGCACCGGCGGTGACCAGCACCTCGGTGTCGGGATCGACCTCTAGGCCGTAGAAGCGTCGCTGGTGGTCGGCCACCGCCCGGCGCAGCGCTGGGACGCCCAGGCCGGGCGGGTACTGGTTGTGGCCGGCACGCATCGCAGCCACTGCCGCATCGAGGACCGCGTCGGGCCCGTCGGCGTCGGGGAAGCCCTGGCCGAGGTTGATGGCGCCGGTGCGCGACGCCAACTCGGACATCTCCGCGAAGATCGTGGTGCCGAAGCCCTGGAGGCGCTCGACGAGGTAGGGGTTGCGCTCGCCCATCGGTGTCACGGTAGCGGCGGCGCCCGGTGATCCCGGCCGTCGTCGAACCGAATCAGCCAGCCGGGGTACCGACCAGGGTCTCGCGCAGCTGGCGCTTCAGGAACTTGCCGTTGGCGTTCTGGGGCAACGGCTCGTCCACGAACCAGACGTGCTCGGGCACCTTGAACGAGGCGATCCGCTCGGCCACGTGGGCGCGTAGTCCGTCGGCGTCGAGCGACTCGCCGGGGAGCAGCAGCACGGCCACGCCCACCGCCTCGCCCAGGCGCTCGTCGGGCACGGCGAACACAGCCGCCTCCGCGATGGACGGATGCTCGTAGATGGCGGCCTCGACCTCCGCCGAGTACACGTTCTCGCCGCCGCGCAGCACCATGTCCTTGGCCCGATCGACGAGGAAAAGGAAGCCGTCGTCGTCGAGGTAGCCGATGTCTCCGGTGTGGAACCAGCCGTCGGTGAGGACCTCGGCGTTGGCCTCGGGGCGGTTCAGGTAGCCGCGGAACACGTTGGCGCCCCGAACCCACAACTCGCCGACGCCGCCGGGCGGCTGGTCGGTGCCGTCGTCGCCGACGATGCGGGCCTCCATGACCGGAAGCGCCGGGCCGGCCGACTCGGGCTTGGCGAGGAAGAAGTGCGCCGAGTTGACGGTGATGACGCCGTTGACCTCGGTGAGGCCGTAGCCGGTGCTGGGCCGGCCCTGGATGCGATCCTCGATCTTGGCGACCAAATCCGGCTGCACCGCCGCCCCGCCGCCACCGAGGTGCTGGATGCTGGAGGTGTCGCGGGTGGCGAAGTCGGGACTGTTGACGAGCTCCCGGGCCATCGTGGGCACGCCGGTGAACGTCGAGGTGCGCTCCCGCTCGATGAGCTCGAGGGCCCGCTCGGCATCCCAGCGGTGCATCAGGACGAGTCGGCCGCCGGACGCGGTGACCGGGTGCAGGCAGCAGTTGCAGCCGGTGACGTGGAAGAGCGGCACGGCCAGAACCGAACCCGGGTTGGACTCGCCACTGGCCTTGTCGGACCCGGGCGGCGGCTCGCCGGCAGCGACGGCCTTGGCCTGGGCGGCGTCGGTCATGACCTGCCAGAACGCCAGGTTCAGCAGGTTGGTGACGGCACCGCGGTGCGTGAGCACGGCGCCCTTGGGATGGCCGGTGGTGCCCGAGGTGTAGAAGATGCAGACGTCGTCCTCGGGCGAGATGTCGGGCAGGGTCGGCGGGTCGCCGGCGGCGGCAAGGGCGTCGTCCCAGTGGACGGCGTCGTCGGGCAGGCCTCCTCCTGACACGCCGGCGTCGGTGCGGACGGCGACCACGTGGAGGCGACGCCCGTCGCGCAGGCCGTCGAGGTGGGGGCGGATCCGGTCGAGGCGCTCCCCGTCGCAGAGCAGCACGCCCGCCTCGCAGTCGGTGAGGCCGAACTCCATCTCCGGGCCGGTCCACCAGGCGTTCATGCCGACGACCGCCGCCCCGATGCTGACCGTGGCCCAGTAGCCGACGACCCACTCGGGGTAGTTGCGCATGGCGATCGCCACCCGGTCGCCGTGGCCGATGCCGACCGAGGCCAGGTGGGCGGCGAGGGCGCCGACCCGCTCGTGGACGTCGGCGTACGTGTACCGCTCGTCCTCGTAGACGAGGAAGTCCTTGTCGGCGTGGGCGGCCGAGGCGGCCCAGAGCAGCGCCAGGTTGGGTGGGGCGGCGTCGTAGGCCCGGGTCGGCACGCCCCGGACGTCGACCACCGACCAGGCGAACGGCGCACCCGGCGCGGTCATCTCGTCCCATGCCTCTTGGAAGTGTCGGTCCACGCGTGCTCCTCGATCCCCGTGCCGCCGGTCTCGACGGCAGCCCGTGACCCTAGACAACCGACCACAGGCCTCCCCCATCGCGCCCCCGGGTGAGAAGGGGACGGGCCTCCCCTCAATCGCCACGTGAGAAGGGGAAGGGCCTCCTCCCACTTGGCCTGCTCGCTTGCGGGCGAGGCCGGGGTGCGGATGCGACACGACTTGCGCCGGCTGGAGCGAACGGGTGCGGCCCGGCGATCCGGCCGAGGGGAGCGGGCCATCGACACGCCCGGGTTTGCCTGCGGGCCTCCCACACGCCACCGTGTCCCGAGATCGAGACAGGGAAGGACACCCAGCACATGCACGAGATCCCCTTCGACGACATCGACGCCATCAACACCGCCGGCGGCGAGGACGCCTGGAGCGACTGGGGACCCGAACTCGAGGTCACCCAGGAGATGATCAACGGCTTCGCCGACCTGACCGGGGACCACCAGTGGATCCACGTCGACGTCGAGCGGGCCACCGCCGGCCCGTTCGGTGCGCCGATCGCCCACGGCTTCCTGACCCTGAGCCTGATGCCGAGCCTCAACAAGACGGGCACGGTGAGACTCACCGGCCACCAGAACGTCGTCAACTACGGCGCCGACGGGCTGCGCTTCCTCGCGCCGGTTCCCGTCGGGTCGAAGCTGCACGCCCGCAACCGGATCAAGGAGGCCCGGCAGCACAAGAAGGGCACCCTGCTGGCCACCCAGGTGGCGATCCACGGCGTCGGCAGCGAGGTGCCCGCCCTGCTCTACGAGGCCCTCGTCCTGTACCAGGGCTAGGGCCGGCGGCAGAGGCGCCCGTCGATCAGTTGTTCTTGATCGTCATCCCGCCGTCGACCAGGAGGGCGTGGCCGGTGATGTAGCCGGACGCCGGCAGGGCCAGGTGGAGGATGCCGTGGGCGATCTCCTCCGGCTGGGCGTAGCGGCGGAGCGGCACCCGGCGGCGGGCGAACTTGACCTTGGCGTCATCGGGGATCGACGACGTGAGTGCCGTGTCGACCGGGCCCGGGCACACGGCGTTGACCGTGATGCCGTCGTCGCCCAGCTCGACCGCCAGTGCCCGGGTCAGGCCGACCACGGCGTGCTTTGCGGCCGTGTAGGCGGCCATCCCGGCCGAGCCGCCCACGCCCTCGGTGGACGACACGTTCACTATCCGGCCCGCCGACGACGCCCGCAGGTGCGGGAGCGCCGCCCGGATGGCGGTCGTCTGGGCGGTGGCCATCAGGTCGAGGGCCCGGTCCCAGGTGTCGACGAAGGCGTCGTGGCCGATCGGCGCACCCATGGCGGCACCGGCGTTGTTGACCAGCACGTCGAGCCCCGGACCCCACGCCACGACCTCGTCGACGACCCGTCGCACCTCAGCCCGGTCGGTGACGTCGAGGCCCCAGGCACGGGCGGCACCCCCCGCACCCTCGACCTCGGCTGCCACCGCGGCGGCGGCGTCGCCGTCCACGTCGGTGACCGCGACGCGGGCACCCTCGTCGGCGAACAGGTGGGCGGTGGCCCGACCGATGCCCGAACCGGCACCGGTGACCAGCACGACATGGCCCGCCACCGACCGGCTCAGGTACGACAGGCGGCCACCGGATGCGTCGTCCATGCGCCGAGTCTCGCGCCGCGGGTTGTCGAAAGGCCCCACCGGGCCGGATGATGGGGCCATGACCTTCCCCACCGGGCCTGACCGCGTCGCCGCCATCGACACGATGATGGGCACCAAGGCCGGACCGGCCGCCCGCAGGATCTACAAGGACCTCATGGCCCTCAAGGACCAGGAGTCGAAGGACATGGTCTTCCCGGCCCAGTACATGTTCAAGGACGTGCCCTACTCGCCGGACGCCCGCGGCGCAGGCGGGGATGCCGGGGAAGCCGGGGACGACCAGCCAATCCCCGAGGGCGCCGACCTCCTGCTGCCCGCCATGGACCGCAACGGCGTGGAGTACGCCATGATCGGCGCCGGCGGCGAGGACTCGATGGCCCGGCAGCTGCTCACCGACCATCCGGACCGCTTCCTGGCGTCCTACGAGGCCGACCCCAACGACGTGATGGGCACGATCCGCACGATCCGTCGGCTCCACGACGAGGTGAACCTGCGGGCGGTCACGTTCTTCCCGGCCGGCACCAACCCCCAGGTGCCGATCGACGACCCCAAGATGTACGCCCTCTACGCCGTGTGCTGCGAGCTGGAACTGCCCGTCTTCTGCTGCGCCGGCATCCCCGGGCCCCGGCTGCCGTTCGCTCCGCAGCGGGTCGAGCTCATCGACCAGGTCATGTACGACTTCCCCGAGCTCACCTTCGTCACCCGCCACGGCTGCGAACCCTGGCAGGACCTGATGGTGAAGCTGATGCTGAAGTGGCCGAACCTCTACTACTCGACCTCGGCCTTCTCGCCCCGCTACTACCCGAAGGCGATCATCGACTACGCCAACACCCGCGGCGCCGACAAGGTGGTCTACGCCGGCTACTTCCCGATGGGGCTCTCCCTCGACCGCATCTTCACCGAGCTCCAGGACGTGCCGTTCAAGGACGAGGTGTGGCCCAAGTTTCTCCGCCAAAACGCCGCCCGGGTGCTGCGACTCGACGGGTGAGCGAACCCGACGAGCACCCCGCCAGCCACACCGATCCCACCGGCCCCACCGAGCTGCCGGACTGGGCGCTGGCGCAGCGGGAGCACCTCGAGCCCGCCATCGTCGGGCGGTTCGGCGTGCACCCGCCCTGGTGCCGGCCGGTCGGACGGGTGCAGGTGTCGATCGATCCGGGGCCGACCTTCGGCCACGGCAGCCACCCCTCGACGGTGCTGGTCCTGGCCGAGCTGGACCAGTTCGGACCGGAGGGCCGTTCGGTCCTCGACGTGGGCTGCGGGTCGGGCGTGCTGGGGATCTGTGCCGCCATGGCCGGGGCGGGTTCGGTCGTCGCCGTCGACGTCGACCCCGACGCCGTGGCCTGGACCCGGTTCAACGCCGAGGCGAACGGCGTGTCGCTGGACGCCTCGACGGCGCCCGTGGCCGACCTGGGGGGCCCGTTCGACCTGGTGCTGGCCAACGTGCTGCCGAGCGTCCACGCCGAACTCGCTGCCGACCTGGTCCGGCTCACCGCCGACGGGGGGACGCTGGTGGCCAGCGGCGTGCCGGAGGAACGCGCCGACGAGGTCGCCGTGCTCTACGTCGCCGCCGGGGCCGGGGAACTGGTGCCCGAGCACCGCAACCGCTTCGACGGCTGGACGGCGCTCGCGTTCTCGAAGGGTGGCTCGAAGGGTGGCTCAAAGGGTGGCTCGAAGGACGGACGGTAGCCACCCGCGGGGTCAGCCCCGCGGTCCGGCCACGCCGCGCTGGCGCAGGTCGGCGATGCGGTCGGCGTCGTAGCCCAGGCCGGCCAGCACCTCGTCGGTCTGCTCGCCGATCTCGGGCGCCATGGTGGGCGTGGGCGGCAGCTGGCCCTCGACGTAGACCGGCAGGGGCAACTGCTCGGCGCCGACGTCCTCGACTCGGTACATCGGGAGCCGGTGCTGGAACTGCGGGTCCTCGACCACGTTCTTGGGGGTGTTGACCGGGGCGATCGGCGTGTTGACCTCGTTGGCGAAGTCCAGCCACTCGGCGCAGGTCTTGGTCCGGAAGATCTCGCGCAGCTCGACCTGGAGTTCGGTGTTCTGGCGGGCGTGGTCGGCGTACTTGGAGCCGGGCCACCGCTCGAAGAGTTCCATGCGGTCGACGCCCTCGCAGAAGTTGCGCCAGAAGGCCTGCTCGGAGGCCATGAAGAGCACGTGGCCGTCGGCGGCCTCGTAGATCTGGTAGCGGACGCCCTCCCACATGCCGGCCAGGCCGGGCTCGCGGCGCT
>MDTE01046997.1_pt1 | contig 10223 bp, 10 predicted proteins | sample 811231 | NCBI WGS metagenome assembly MDTE01 (sample SAMN05326651, study PRJNA326480) | marine metagenome | isolation source: seawater | place: Indian Ocean: Red Sea | collected 2010 | reverse complement strand
TCTTCCCTCATTAAAAACAAATGTAATATTTTTGTTCATATTATTATATGATAGATGTTTAAAACTTCTGAAAAGTCATTAGTTACAAATATTAATAATATTGTCGCATCCCTATTTGTTATTAATTTATTTGGAGTCATGGTTTTCATGAGATCCTTCGTAGGTATTTATATTTTTGGAATTCAACTTGGAAAGATTTATACAGGCTTAAGTTTGTTGGCTTGTTTACTTCTATCATCAAAAAAAATCTTTTTCCTTTTTTTTGATGAAGATTTAAATAATTTAAGAAAATCCTTACAATTTGTAACTTTAAGTTTTTTTGTTGTTGTTTTAATTAATAGAAATTTTACATTTGATTTGTCCTCATTAAGAAACAGTTCATTTGTATGGTCAATAGGATATTTTTTTATTGGCTATTATTTAGTTAATAGAATTAATAAATATTATCTTATGGTAGCTTCCTCATTGGTTCTTTTTGCTAGCTATTTTATTACATTTATAAATTACCCAAACTTTATAATGGATTTCTTCATTTCCTTTGGTGATAAGTTTCAGTTTATCAAAGCAGCCGATACTCTTTTATTACTAATTGTTTTCAATTTTTTGGTAAAAAAAATGAATTTTGATACAAAATTTGAATTTATTACGTTTCTTTTTACTCTTTCTTTATTTTATCCATACTTTTTTGTTCAAAGTAGGGGGTCAGTACTTGGTGCATTAATTTATTTATTATTTAATTTATATTCTTATAGAAGATATATTATTAACAATTACTTCAGGTCTTTAATTCTTATTATTTTTTCAGGGATTCTATTTTATGGCTCATCTTTTTTAATATCCGGAATCTCATACAGTGACGAGTATAATCCTGAATCCATTCAGGAAGTTAATGAGATATTGATTGATGAAGTTGTAACAAAAAAAGACGTTCCAAAGGGATTCCTCACATTTTATTTTGCTGATGGACGAATACATTCTTATGACAACACAACAAATTGGAGACTAGATATATGGCAGGATCTTGTGGAGGATCTTTATAAAAAAAACAAGATACTTTTTGGATTAGGTTATGAAGGTATATTTGAAATCATGTTGGACCCAACAGCTCCGGGAAGATTAGGAAGAGACGGCTTAAATGAAAATGTTCACAATTACTTCATGAATATTTTTGGCAGAGGGGGTATATTCCAACTATCAATATTTCTTTATTTATATTTAAATATTTATAGATTTTGGAAGCAAAAAGGATACTCAACAAACTCATTCTATACTTTGATTCTTCCCTTGCTTGTTGTTTCTTCTCTTGATGTAACTATGGAGGGTGTACAGTTCCCTTTAATATTTTTCTCATTTTTAGGATATTATGTTTCGGAGGATTAAAATAATTTAAATATGAAGAAAGCATTTATAACTGGTATCACAGGCCAAGATGGATATTATCTATCAAAACATTTACTTGAAAAAGATTATGAAGTACATGGAATCATAAGAAGAGCATCTACATTTAATACAGCTAGGATCGATCCATTAATTTCAAAATATTCAAAAGAAAAAAAATTAAATCTTTACTATTCAGACCTCTTAGATTCTTCTTCTTTAAATAATTTAATTGCAAAAATTCAACCTGATGAAATATATAATTTAGCAGCACAATCACATGTTGCAGTATCATTTAAAAATCCAATTTACACTACCCAATCAGGAAATTCTGGCACCATCTCTCTTCTTGAAGCTATTAAAAATCAAGACAAAGAAATAAGATTTTATCAAGCATCATCATCAGAAATGTTTGGTGGAGAAAATGAAGAAATGTTAAATGAAGACTCACCTTTTATTCCAAAAAGTCCTTACGCAGCATCAAAAGTTTTTTCATACAATATGACAAAAATTTATAGAGAGTCTTATAATCTGTTTTGCTCAAATGGAATCCTTTTTAATCATGAATCACCTTATAGAGGAGAAACATTTGTAACAAGAAAAATTACTCGTGCTGTAGGAAGGATATCTGTTGGTATCCAAAAAAAAATATCACTTGGAAATATTGAAGCATCAAGGGACTGGGGATTTGCTGGTGACTACGTTGAAGCGATGTGGAAGATCTTAAATCATTCTAAAAGTGATGATTTTGTTATCGCTACCGGAGAAACACATACAATTAAAGAGTTTTTGGAGATAGCTTTCGATTATGTAAATCTTAAGTATGAAGATTTTCTCGAAATTTCTGAAAAACACTTTAGACCAAATGAAGTGGGCTATCTATTAGGTGATCCAGCGAAAGCAAAAAAAGAATTAAAATGGAGTCCAAAAACTAGCTTTAAAGACTTAGTAATTATGATGCTTGATCATGATATTGAATTAGCTAAAAGTGAAAAATTGTTGCTTGATAAAAATCTTCTTAGTCCTAGTTGGGAATATTTTTCAGACTCTTAAATTATCATAATTATTTACATACCAAGAATAAGTTTTATCAAGTCCTTCATTTAAACCTATTTTTGGTCTCCACCCAAAAGAATTAATAACCGATGAGTCTAATAATTTTCTGTCATTTCCATTTGGCTTAGTTTCATCAAAAGCAATGATACCTTTAAAACCTACAACATCTTTTATCATTTCTGCCAGACCTAATATAGAAACTTCCTCAGAGCTTCCAACGTTCATAAGGCTGTTATTTATATCATTTTCAATGATAAAACTTATAGCACTTGATAAATCGTCTACATATAGAAATTCTCTGAGAGGAGATCCATCTCCCCAAATCTGCACAGTTTCTTGCTTATTAATTTTTCCATTGTGAAATTTAGATATTAATCCAGGAATTACATGACTATTTGTTGGATGAAAGTTGTCATTCGGCCCGTATAAGTTAGTTGGCATCAAATTGATTATTTTATGTCCATATTGAATTGATAAAGCATTTCCGATTTCTATAGCTGTAAGTTTTGCCATTGCATAAGGAGAATTAGTGGGTTCAAGTTTTCCATTCATAATTGAAGTCTCTTGTATAGGATTCTCTGCATTAAGAGGATATATGCAACTACTTCCTAAATTGATTATTGCAATATTGTTTTTCTCTACACATGCCTCTAATATATTCATGTTTATCTTCAAATTCTCCAAAACAAAATCCATTCTCTGTGTATTATTCGCATGAATCCCTCCAACTTTTGCTGCAGCATTAATCACAATATCTGGATCTATTTCGTTTAGATATTTTTTTGTAGAGGTAAAATCAAATAAATCAACTTCTTTTCTTGTTGATGGGATTACATTGTACAGTTTATTTTTTGAAAGAACCCTAGCAAGGGATGATCCTACTAATCCATTACTACCAAAAACTAAAACTTTAATTATTTTACTCCAATTACAATATGATTATATCAAAATTCGTATAGTAATATATTTTGTGTATCATGAAAAATCAACTTTCTCATATAGTCAACATCCCTCCTTTTATACATAGAATTTATAACTTAGAAAATTCCAATTTTTTTAAAAAAATCTTAATTATTTTCAAAGGAAAGATTACACAGTTTGCAATTAATAAATTAAATGGGAATCTTTTTTGTAAATTTATGAATCTTTTTTATGGAAAATATTCAAGAATCTACTTTGATAATGAAAATTATTACAAATTTATAGGTGATGATAAAAATATTTTTTATCCGAATAAAAGAATTACAAGAGTTATAAGTCCCAAAAACTTTATTTTTAACAATATATATGATTCATACTGTTTATATGATATTAATTTTGAAAAAAACGATTTAATTGTTGACTGCGGAGCAAATATTGGGGAATTAAATTTTGCTTTTTGGATTAAAGGTTTTCAAATTAATTACATTGGAATAGAGCCAGAAACAAAAACATTTGATTGTTTAGTAAGAAATAAATTAAGAGAATCTGATATATTTTATAATTTTGCGTTATCAAATAAAAATGGCTCTGAAAAACTTTATCTTGATAGTGTAGGTGGAAACTCATCTATCGTTTATTTTGGTAAAGATTCATTTGAATCAGTTGAAACAAAAACATTAGATTCAATAAAATTTGATAAAGAAATCAAATTGTTAAAACTTGAGGCGGAAGGTTTTGAACCAGAAATATTAGCAGGCGGTTTAAAAACTTTATCAAAAGTTGAGTATGTAGCTGTTGATTTTGGGTCTGAAAGAGGCCTAGAAGAGAAGAATACAACGGTAGAGGTTAATGAAATTTTATATTCTAATGATTTTAAGTTAATAACCTACAGTGAGATAAGGCAAGTAGGCTTATATAAAAATCAGCAGATTAAAGAAAAAAAATGAAAACGAACTTGAACCAGGAAATTTTGAGATATCTTGATGGTTTGAGCTCAGGAAATAAAGATTTTGAATATTCTCCCATAAATGGAATAAACAACGTAGATTCTTTACCACGCCTTGGTTTTAGCTGTTATGCGTTAAAAATATACAAGTTACTAAATTTTCAAGATGTTATATTAAACAAAAATCTGAAAAAATGGATTCAATATTTGAATTCTTTTCAAAATACGGAATCAGATTTTCCTTTAAATTCATATATTGACAAAACCTACATTTTTAATCATAAGAACGTAAATAAAGAAAATTTAATTCAGAAATCAGTAAAAAAAACCTTTAATAAAGTATTTAATACTAATTATAAAGATTCAAATGAAAAGTTGTCAGAGTATATCAATGCTGAATCGAAACAAACAATTTCAACAATTTATGAAATGGGGTATGAAAATAAACTAAAGTATTTAGAATTTCCGAATAGTGAAATAAAACTGAATTATTATCTTAATTCTTTAAACTGGAATTATCCATGGTCGAGTGGTGGTCAGTTCTCCGGTATCTGCTTATTTTCAAAAACTCAACTTGAAGATAAAGAGTTTGTCAAAATGAAATTACAACTAGAAAAGTTCCTTGAAAATTTAGTTGATCAAGAAACAGGATTTTATTTTAAAGGCTCACAACCAAAAGACTCGGAACTAATTAATGGTGCAATGAAAATCATATCAGGAATTGACTGGATTGATGGAACAGTACATTATCCTGAAAAAATTATTGATTATTGTTTAAATGTAAATTTAAATAATGAAGCATGTGATGTTGTTGATCTAGTTTATGTTATTTACAAATGTTCAACCCAGACAAATTATAAAAGAAAAGAAATCGCAGAATACTTAAATGAAATTCTTGATTTTATTTTTTTACATTTTAAAGAAGAAGAGGGTGGCTTTTCATATTTTAAGGAAAGTTGTCAGACACATTACTACGATGTTAAATTTTCTGATTCCTTAAACATTGCCGATCTTCATGGAACCTTACTGTTCACATGGGCGATAGTTATGATTCTTGAAGTAACAGAAAACAAGTTATTTGATTTTAATATAATTAAGCCCTAAATCTTATCTAAGTAGTGCTTTTAAAGAATCTTTTAAGTATGAAGTTGGATTTTCAAGTTTCAAAAATTTTAAAGTAAAAAGGATTTTTATATATCTAAAAATTGATTTTGTATCTTTATTTAGAGTAATGTGATAATGTCCTATATTTAACTCTCTAAAGGCTTTTTGGTAAAAATTTGAACTATCAAAAATCAAATTATGAGAATCCCATGGCTTCCCTTTTCCATTGAAATGAATAAATATTCCTTCATTCTTAATTTTATTCTCGTCATATTTTTCTTTATTGAAAATAGCAAACTCGTAATTACAGTTAAAATTTAATTCAAGATAATTATCATCAAAATACTTATTAAGAATATCTTGGTCCCAAAATTTAATTTTTTCATAGTATTCATTTAAGATATTTAACAATTTTTTTTCAGTTTCGTCGTTCAACCATTTTTGGTAATCTAATACAAGAACACCTGCATTAAAATATCTTTTACCTTTTAGTTCTAAATTAATAAATCTATCTATATTTTCACTATTTTTTTCAGTTTCAGTTCTTGCAGCTAGGTGAAAGTTATTCGTTTTTAAATCTTTAATTGTTTTATTTATTTCTTTTGTTGGATCGTTTATACATACGATGTCTGAATCCATATAGATTATATAATCTAGATCGCTTGGAAGGTATTTAGACAGAAATAACCTAAAGTAAGTAGCTATAGATACATGAGCACCCTTTAAGTTTGGAAAGTTCATATTTTCAATTTTTATTTGATATGTAAATATTTCTACATTATCTTGGGCGATCAAGTCTAAATTAATCGAATTTACATCGTTGTGAATAATATATATTCTTATTTTCTCTGAACTATTCTGTATAAGAGAATTTATAGAAGTTAAAGCTTGGTAATTATAATTTTGGTCAAAACAGTATACAAAGTTGAGCACATACACATTATAAACTCATATCTTAATTTTAAATTTTTTATTATTAGGATAAAGATATAGATGAAAAAATCAGAAGTCTTAACTAGTAATAATTTTGCAAAATCATCTGACCTTGTATATTCAGAAATAATAACAAATAATGATTTTGAAAATCTAAAGTTAGACGATATCTCGATAATTGATAAAAACGAAAGATTTACATTTTATAAAAAGAATAAGTTTTCGCTTTCAGAAAATACAATTATTTTTTCGAATTCATTAATGATTGAGTCACTATTTAACGATTTAAGAAATATAAATTTTAAAAATTTAAAACTAATAACAAGTCAAACAGACAGGATGATCAATAAACAATTATTTGAAAAAATGCCTAATTGTATTTCAAAATGGTATTCGGTAAATGTAAATTATGAAAATGAAAAACTAATTCCAATTCCTCTAGGATTGGCTAATAACTACTCACCTAAAAATTTACTCTCCAAAGATTTTGAAGGTACTAATTTTGAAACTATGAAGATAGATAAAATATACGTCAATTTCAATAAATATACGAACCTTAAAGAAAGACATAATTTATATGATCTATTCGAAAATTTTAACTGGACAACTATTGATAGGAAGATTTTAGATTTTAATGAATATCAAGAAAATTTAAAAAATCATAAATTTGTACTTTGCCCTTGGGGTAATGGTATTGATACGCATAGGATTTGGGAAGTTCTTTATTCTGGTTCAATTCCAGTAATAAAAGATCATATTACTTTTAAATGTTTAGAAAGTTTACCAGTCATATTTATTGATGATTATATAAATTTAAATTATGATTATTTAATTCATAAATCGAATGAATTGAAACCAATTTCAATTAATGATGAATTTCTTAATTTAAATTATTGGATCAACAAAGTAAGAAATAACGAATATGTAGACGAGTCCCAAATGATAAACGTTAATTGTGATGATTTATTTTTTACAAATTTAGTTAAAAGAAATAAATTAGTCTCACGAAAAAACAGATATAAATCAAAACTAATTTTTAGAATTTACCAATTATTTGGTCTAATAAAAAAATTAAAAAAGTTAATTATTATAAAATAATGGAAATAAAAGGACCTATATCCCTTGGTGAGTTAATCGATAAAATTACAATATTAGAAATTAAAAATGAAAAGATTAATGATAAAGAAAAATTAAAAAATATTTCAAATGAATTAGATAAATTATTTTCTTTATTAAATAGTTTGCAATTAAGTAAAAAAGATTTAGATAAATATTCAAAACAACTCTACGTGGTAAACAAAAAACTATGGGAAACAGAAGATATTTTAAGAGCATTAGAAAATGAAAAAAGTTTTAACAAAGAATTTATTGAAAATGCTAGAAATGTATACAAATTAAATGATGAAAGATTTCGAATTAAAAATAAATTAAATAAACAATTTAGCTCAGAAATAATTGAAGAAAAAAGTTATAAAGAATATAAGTAAATATAAATGAAAAAAAACTTTGTTTCTGAAAAATACGTATCCAACAGAACAATGCCGATAAATTTAGATCCAGACCACGATATATTATTCAGGAATGAATACCAAAAAAATATTGAGAAATCCTATTATTTTAATTTAAATAATATTTTGATAGCAAATAACCATCTATTTAAATCAAGATTTTTTTCATTAGAACCTCAATATTTCAAAATGGATACAGAAAATTGGAATAGTACTTTAATCTCAATAAAACAAATAAGGGACACATTTTTAAAGGGCAATAAACCTGAATCTATTGAAAAAGGAAGCTGGGTTATTGATGATAAAAGCTTCAATTTTTTTCATTTTATGACAGATGTCTTGTCAAGGATATCTATGATTGAAAATGAATTAGAGGAATACCCAATTCTCTTACCTAATAGTTTTAAGAATAAAAATTATATATTAGAAGTACTAAATTTATTGCAAATACCAACAGTTTTTTATGATGAAAACAAAAAGTATTACATTAAAGAGTTGCTAATCACAAGTCATGCTGCTCCAGCAGGAAACTATAATAAATATTTTATAAATAGAGTTAAAAATCAATTAATCACTGATCAAATACTTGATCATAAAAAATCATACCCAAAAAAAATATGGTTAAGTAGAAAAAATCAACTGCGTCGTCAATTAATCAATGAAGAAGAAATCCTAGAAATCCTAGAAAAATATGATTATGAGACAATCTATCCCGAAGAATTATCAATAAAATCACAAATTAATTTTTTTCATAATGCTGAGACTGTTGCTGGTCCTCATGGAGCAGCTTTTACAAATATTATGTTTATGAAGCCTAAATCAAATATTGTTGAAATTAGAAACCAATCAGATTCTGTTAGAAATGCTTTTTATTCTCTGTCATCAGAATTTAATTTAAATTATTATTATCTCTTAGCAGATGCACCTAGTCCAAATCTAGTCTCAGATTTAAAAATGGATGGTAAAAGTTTTGAGACCTTAATTCAAAAACTAGAAAGCAATACTTAAAGATGAAAAAAATAATTGTTGATGTTTATGGGGGAATAGGTAACCAAGTTTTTCAAATATCTTTTGCAAATTTTCTGAAACAAAAAGGCTATGAAGTCAAATTATGTACAAAAATTAATAAAGAAAAAGATGTTTATAAAGTAGATATCAGAGAAGAATTTTTACCTATTGAACTTTTTGGCTTTGAAGAATCTAATTCAAATGAAATGTTTCTTTTTAATATTCTTAATTCGAAATTTTTAAAATATTTGGATCCAAAAAACTATCTCTTAAGACCACTTAACAAATATTTAACTTGGCAAAATGACATAAATTATAATTTAAATAATCTTGGTAAAACAAACAGGTTTACTGGTTATTGGCAAGATCCAAAACAATTACTACTAAACAAAAAGTTTCTTATTTCATCAATATCGCAAATAAATGAATTTCAAGAAAATGAATATTTAAACAATGGTCTAACAGCTTTACATGTTAGAAGGGGAGATTATTTAAACATAGGTATTGAGCTTGATGATAGTTACTATAAACATGCAATAGAGATAGCAAGTAGAGAAATTGATAATTTTGAATATGAAATTTATTCAGATGATATTGATTGGGTAAAGAGTAATAAAATATTCAGTGATTGTAAAAGTTTTCGATCAAAGAAAAAAGATACAAGTGCATTGCCAGATTTTCTAGAATTATTTTGTTATAAAAATTTTATAATTAGTAATAGTACTTTTTCATTGGTACCAGCATTGCTTGTTTCGGATTCAAATAGCAAAGTAATTTATCCAGATCCATGGATTAAAAATAAATCTCTAGATATTAATTTTGATAATTGGATTAAGATTTCATTATGAGCGAACCAAAAGTAAGCATAATTATTCCCAGCTACAATAGATTTCAATATCTACAAAACGCTTTAAATAGTATATACTCACAAAACTATACAAACTATGAAATAATTATTGTTAACGATGGATCCACACAAGAAGAATATAGATCTTATAAATTTCCCGAACAAGTAAATATAGTACATATAAACAAAGAGGACACTCCTGATTGGGGAGGGTCTAGACAAGCATTAAGAAATATAGGATCTGCTAATTCAACAGGTGATTATTTAGCATTTTTAGATGATGACGATATTTGGATGGAAAATAAACTTTCAATTCAGATAAACAGTATGGTACAAAAAAACTATTTATTTTCATCTACAGACGGTTACTTTGGATCAGGAGTTTACAATAAAGAAAATACCTACCCCATTTATAACAAAGAAAGATTCTTAAAAACTCTAAAAAAGAAATATAGAAAAACTGGATATTTAAAAAAAAATACTTTTCCTGAGGTATGGGACTATGATTTTTTAAAAATACATA
>MDTE01027516.1_pt1 | contig 10223 bp, 6 predicted proteins | sample 811231 | NCBI WGS metagenome assembly MDTE01 (sample SAMN05326651, study PRJNA326480) | marine metagenome | isolation source: seawater | place: Indian Ocean: Red Sea | collected 2010 | reverse complement strand
TACCAATACAAAAGAAATTTCATCATGGGATGAAGGTGGAAGCGTTGAATCAACTAAAACATCTAACGAAAGTGATTCAAAGAAAAATGTTAAACAGAAAATTTCGCCTAAAAAATCAGAGTCGAAACCTAATGCATGGAAAGATTGGGATGAAAATTAGGTGATGATATGAAAAAATATATTTTTATTTCAATGACAATTATTGGAGTTTTAATTATTATTTTTTCATCGTTGGGTATCACACAAGAACTCAATGATGCTGATACGGTTGATGCAATGTTGCCACCTTGTACTGTAGAAGATGGATTACCATTTGTTGGAGAAGATGATGTTACTTGTTATTGGGGCATGTCTGCAGAAATTCTAGAAATCCCAGCCGAAGCTATTGCTGCAAATGTTGATGTAGAAATTTCTTGGGCCAAATCCGGTGTATGGATTGGTATTGCTGAAGCGAGTGAAGCGGATAATTGTGAATTAAAAGGAGATTATTATGAGTGCGAAAAAGACTCTGTAAACATGATTGCTGGTGGTCCATCTTCTAACGGTGAGATAACTTGGCAACCGGTACCGGGTGAGTATCGGTTTGTTGCCGGAGGAGATGATTCTCAAACAATGCAGCAGTTTGATGTTGATTGGAATTATCAAGCATCGCTAAAGTCTACATTAGCTATTTCTTTCCTTGTTATCGGACTAGTTTTTGCTATATCTGGCACAACATTGTGGTATAAAATATCAAAACGATGATTTGAAAAGGTTCATGAATTAGTGAACCTTAGGTTGAGCAATATGGCCGACATTGACCAAGCACTGTGGCTTTTACAAAATAAAGTTCGCAGACAAATTCTCGAGAGATTGGTGAGAGAGCCTCATTATCCAATGCAATTAGCAGAATTAATCGGTGTAAGCCAACAAGCGATTAAAAAACATCTCAAAGAATTAGAAAATGGTAATTTCGTTACCAAATTAAAAGTTCCAAGTGAAAAAGGTGGCCCACCTAGAACAATTTATACCGTTCAACAAGCAATATCGATAAGAATTGATTTAGGCCCTGATTTATTTAATTGTGAACAAAGAAAACTTCCATCTGGCGGCCCAATGAGGCTGTCGAGTAAACTTCCAGAAGCAACACATTCGGTTGCTGAGATGGTAAGTGGAAGAAAGCGTATTTCAGTTAGTGAAGGAGTTGGACACTTATCGGAGTTGAATCAAGTTATTGAGCGATTAGATAACGAAAGAGATGCCCTTATTTCATTACATCAACATATTCGCAATCGTATTTCACAAGGAGTTGACAGTGATTTTGAGCAATATGAAGAACGAGCCATGATACATTCGATTATTGAAGCGCCAGAAAAGCGACTAGATCTAAACTTGCTTAGCAAAGAATTGCAATTAGGACAACGCCAAATGTCTGAATTGTTAGAAGAAGTACGCGCTAAGTTACAACGCCAAATCTCTCAAAGAGCAGGCCACATTATCGCAGCCCCTGAAAACTCTGACCTATACTGGTGGCTTGGAGATTACAAGAAGTAATCCCAGTCGTCTCAGTCTTCTGAACCTAAAACAGATGATAGTGAAGATTGTTCAGCAATTCGCTTCTTAACTTCCTCTCTTCTTGCCTTACCTACAAAGTAAACCACTCCAAGTAGAGAGAGTGTTAGTAGAATAACCACAAATGGTAATGCGGTCTTAGCAACTATTTGACCTGCGACGTCAAAGAATGGACTTGGCGATTCTAGCGGCTCAGATACTGCTTTGATGTTGTTGTTTTCGCTTGCTTCAACAATTTCATTCATTGGATCAACTACAACATATACTCCTTTACTTCCAGCGACGACCGGATATAGTAGATATATCTCAATTTCTTTGGCATCTTCTGATGCATCTGGAGCTAGTAGTGCACCTACAACTTGGCGCATTACTATACTCTCTTCATCACAACCATTATTCTTGATATCATTGATGATAGATTGGCTATTAACATCATTATATTGACATAAAACGATTTCAATATCAGTTGCATGTGTATTTCCTACATTTTGCAAAGTTATACCAATAGGAATTGTAGAATCGATTTCAGCACTATATTGAGACACAATAATTTCTTTGATGACCAAATCTGGTGCCTTTAGATTTAAGATAACGATAAATTCGTTACTGTCTAAATTTTCTCCTTGCCATGATGGTGATGAATCATAATCGCCACCTTCTGTCATATCCCCAGCAATTGATGCTACCTTCAATCCGACATGACGAGTATTCAATTTAGCAGTAGGTGAAATTTTTACTACCGCGACCATTTCAATTGTCTGATAAGGTGCCATCTGTGGCATCATGTAGATATCATCTGCTTCAAGATAAGCACATCTTATTGTGTTCTGCTCTTCAGCTACCATAGCATAAAATGTATCAATTTCTAACTGGCTAGCATCTGCTGCAGGCATTGGATCAGTAATCACTACACATGGCTCATCAACACTCAAATCATTACTAATTTTCTTAATTGTGCGCCATTCTACTGACCAACCTTCAAGAGAGCCCATTCCAGGTGATTGGCTCCACACCAAATCATTACCTTGGCTGTCTGCAGTGTGATTGTACAATTTTGGCCAATCTTGGACATTGCCGTTGTTGGTAATATTGACTGCAAAACTGACAATCTTACCGGGTGCTGAAACTTTGATTGAATTGTCGACTGTTGGATCCATAGTAATCTCCATGTCAAAGAACTCATTGACATACACATACAAGAAATCGATATCTCTCTCTCTAGTAATTCGGTTATCCTCATTTGGATAAGCTTCTTCAGATAATGTCTTGAATTCAACCACGTATAATCCTGCACCGATATCAAACTCAGGAATATTCATCAATACATCGAATGTTTGGTCAGAGTCACGATCTAATTCTTCCAAACTTTCTCTTGGGATTGTGATGTCCCAGTGACCTGTTCTTACTGGAATTCCGCTCGGATCAATCACTGTTGTTAAGCGGAAATCAAACCTATCTGGTCCGTTACCATTATTGGTTGTTGTAACAGGCAATACGAGATTTTCTCCTGGATTTACGGCAATGGCAGAGATTGGATTTCCATTTGAGTCTGTAACTGAAACAATCCTATCAGCTTCTCTTTCTATTTCCGTATCTAGACTGTACTCATGAATCACATTTACAGTATATCTTCCCGAATCTGAAACCTTTTGATAACCTTCGAGATTCGCTTGTAAAGTGAAACTCTTTGAACCAATACTTGCATCTTCAGGAACACATACATTGACTCGAACCATCCATGTTCGGAAGGTTGTACCAGCATCTAATTTCCATTCTATCGGCATACCAAGAGTTGCACTAGATCCTCCTGGTGTTTGTGAGAAATCAATACCTAAAACCCAATTTGATTGACGCCAAGTTGAATCATCAATATCTTCTGGTTGCACTTCAGGTGCTCCGGGGGTGCTGAAGATTAGATTGCCGGACTCAAAGTTCTTGGTTACGTCCTGCTCGAATGTGTGACAGTCGCCTGCTTTAACTTCGACTTCTCTCTCATCTGGCAACATTTCTTCAAATACAATGTTTCCTTCAGATTTAATGGATACAAAAATGCCAAGTTCAAGGATATCATAAGTCCCTTTGTCAACTGACTTAATCGGCTCCCCTTCTGACCAACCTTTGAGATAAATTACGAAAGCACCGGGGTCTTCTGTTGATGGAACCTTAACGGTTAGAATTTTAGTCGTTGATTTACCTGGGTCAAGTTCTACTCTTAATGGGAAGGTGATTTCCCAACCAAACGGCAGTAACCATTCCTGTTGCCCCTCTAGAGTATTTGGATCCCAGAACAAGAAACTATCCTGAACGTTTCCAGTATTGGTAATGGTTATCGAAAATGTTGCTTGGCTACCTTGTTCAATATCTTGTACACTTAGTGAGGTATCCAAACTTATTCCGTGTACCACATCCATCAGAGTTAACGTGTTTAAATCAGACCTTATTGCAGGGTCTTTGTATGATTTTGCCGTAACAACAATTTGGGCTAATTCATCTTCATTTGCCTGATAAATAGTTGGCGCTTGTACCCTTAAGTAGAAGTTGATGAATTCACCACCCTTGAGGAAAATTGGGGTTGTTGGAGTAATTTGTGTTTGATTTTCAGAGAAGAACAATTGTGCAGTCCAATTTTGTGGCACTCCAGTAATATTAAGGCCATATGTATCAGCAACTAGGTCTATATCGCCAGGAGTTGAATTATTCATAGTTAGATTATACAGAGTCTGTTCACCTGGTTCAATAACATGATAGAAGGTCTCTCCAAGTTCCAATTCGACATCTACTTGACCAGTAAGTACGTGTGAATAGCAGATTGTGAATGCACCATTTTGCTCATCATTACATTTGTTTCTGTCAGACCAACCAACGTGAGCACCACTGCCCAAATCATTAGCAAATGCTGGATTCATCCCAATTTCTGGCCGTCCACCGGTATCTGTACCCAATTTGTTACTTGCCCAACTTGTTATCGAAACTATATCCCATGGATCTAAAGCGAATTCTCCAAGTCCTGTTAAATCGGTTTGATTTAGACGTGTATATTGTATCTCTTCTCCAGCAGTAACATTGCCTGAATCAATCCATGCAATGTGCACATTATTCTGTTCATCGGTTAACAAAGATGGGAAAATCGAATGCCCAGACCATGGCCGATTATTTGCTAATCCTTCCAAACCTTCGACATTGGAAATAGCAGTATCTTGAATTTTCTTAATTGCGTAAGTGGACAAACCTTCTTCTGCACCATCGAATGCTCCAGCGCCTTGAAGCCGTAGTTTTGTGTAGTATACTTCATAATTTGCTGATTTTTCAAATCCGTAATCTCTAGCATCCATCCAAGCGATGTGTGTATTACCTTGCATATCAACTCCAATTGATGGATGGAAGGAGTACGCGTCATCAATGGTTACTCTTGTGTCATTTACTACTACTAAATGACCAGTTTCTGCCGAACCAGTATCTTCAACATAACCGCCATTTGCAACAGAATGACCTTCTACACCAGGAACCCAAGTTGGATCATTATTCATCTTTGCATATGGATCTAAAACAGTCATGTAAATTTCACGAGAATTATTGGTAGCAACATAAACCATTGCCTCTACAAGTAATGCCATTGCTCCAGCGCCACCGCTTCCTGATGGGAATTCGTAAGCTTGTCCTCCAGCATTTACATTGCTTGGATTGTTAGCTGGATCTGCCCCTGGACAGTTTCTTGGTTGTGTTGATACTACCCCGTTTGGACACTTAGCTAAATCGAGGAAATGTGATTGGATATTACCAGCACCGCCATAACCTTGGCCGTACAAACCAATTGGTATGACTCCTGCTCTAACACAACTATCGTGTGCTTCATTAATCGAAGTAATATCATCAGCTTGTTGTGATGGATCGCCATCTTTTGGCCCTTCATCAGAAACTGGAAGTACTATCTTTGTAGCATTTGGATTCCACTTGTGGTTTGGACCACCAGCTAGAGGACTGCCTGGGACATTGTCATTAGCGTCTCGCCAAGACAAACATGCCCAGTTAGTTCCCGGGCCCCAATCTTCTCCAGAGTTTCCTGAATACGGATTGCCATTGTAAACGGTGGTTGAAAGCGTACGAATGCCGCCTGAATCATCCCCGTCTCCAAGAGCAGTTGAACGTGGGCCTGCATTTTGGTTGTATCCTGCACAATCTCCACTATCAGCAGCAGATGGTAGTCCAAAACCGCCAGTTAACCCATAAATTGTTTCATAAACAGTCATATTTGCAACTTCAAGAAGTGGTTTTATTCCTTCAAATGCTGAACCATCAGAAAAGGTTCCGCCGTAAATTACTGTACAAACATCTGCCCATTCTGAATACATAGAACCTGAAGTATCGATAACGAAAACTAACTCTACCTTTCCGCCTCTGGTATCGTCCCAAGCAATTTGAACTTGGTCGTTAGCATCGACAACAATATCAGGATGGCCTTTGTGCCCAATGATTGGAGTTAGTAAAGTATCATCGAAAAGAGTGATTACATCTTGAGTAACAAAATCTGGCTGTATCATTGAGTAGTAAATTTGCGGTTGGTTAAAGAATTTCTCAAGAGCATCATATTCGTCTTCCCAGGCGATGTGAATGTTTCCTTGTGAATCAACATCAAGGGACGGCCAATCTCTATCTTGAGCTCTTTGAGAGATTACTATGTCATCTATTCCAGTAATTGCGCCATCTGTTGAAGGTTGGCCATTGAATGGTTGTATCTTATACGGGCTTAGAGCGGTATACATAATCTTGTGAGTACCTGATTTATCTGTCCAAACTATGTGGATATTGTCGTCTTCATCAGCAACGACATCCGGGTGCCAAACCTTGTGAATTCCAGGATTGGTGATTTGTGTTGCGTCGATTAAAACTTCACCATTACTGGCTAACATAGAATAGTAAAGATGGAGGTTGTTTCGAGCCCATATAATGTGTACATTTCCTTGACTATCTCCTACAATTGCAGTTTGTGTGTCTGATGCTGAGCCGCCGTCAACAATTTGTTGGGGCTCAGTAATAACTACTGTATTCGCTTCGGCATAATCACTTGCAACTACCATTCCTGATAGGGCAGATAATAACATAATCAATACTAAACTTACGGACTTGAATGTTTGGCTCATAGATAATCCTCTCTTACAACATATATACGAGGTTTTCATGGTACTTAACTACGACCCTTTCAGGTCATATTCTATTCAAAGGGTTCAAGCCCATTCAGAAGGGTCAAAACTAGTCCCGAATGACATTTTTTCATCAAATTCAACTTCGATACTTTCTTGCTCGGAAACTTTCGATTCCGAAGGTTCAACTCTAACTGATTTACTATGTTCCCAATCATCAACAGGCCCGGGTTTTCCTACACCTGGCCCATATGAATATTTGATCTCATGAATTATTCCTAATTTTGCCAGCCATAGTCTCCTAAGTGAATGCATAAACTCATTTTTTGTCATGCCATCAAACCAAATTGGCAAACTGACATTGAAGGCTTGTAATGGGCCAGGTTTTTTGTTATCTTTATGACCCATATGAATCCCCCAATCTACTGACGAAGCAATAAGTTGTAATCTAGCCTCATGAATCCATTCTGCCCATCCATCTTTATCTTCAGTCATGTGATTAGCCATCTCATCTTGTTGACCTTTATCGACTCTTGTCATACTCGAAATTGCTACCAAATCTCTGTTTTTGGGAACTACAACAGCAAACATATGCCCTTGCTTGCCCTGTGGGTATTTGATTAAGATATGAGCATGTGCTCTAGGGTCATTTTGTTCCTTGACAAATAACCTTTCTTCATCGAGCCACTTTCTGACCAACGATACTATTTCGCTTGGTGTCACGTGTACTCCGAATAACTCATCCCGTTTGAATCAAACGCAAGAATTACTGTGAACCAGGCAAATCTTGCTTTATTTCTGCAACGATAGAGAATAATTCTTCTTTATCCTTATTCGACATTCTAGATTTTCGAAGAAATCCTCTAAAGTCAACATAATCATCCCAAACTAAGGAAAACAATCGTCCAGTGATAAGTGAGACCGGGAACATTAGCAGCCACATCATCACAACTGCAAGTGCGATATTTTCTACTGCTGTGCCGAAGTATTCTGTCCAGTCGCTGCCAATGATTTCTGCAATTGTACCGGTTTGCCAATATAGCAAAGCAACAATGATTGATGATGAAATTGGCCAGATTATTATCGAACCAAACATAGCAGCAAGAAATTGGTATGAAGTCCTTGCATCAATACCTTCGTCGGTGGAGTCTCCCAACAATCTTCCTAGAATAATTTGTGGCAATAATGAGATCAAGAATACCGGTAATAATGCGATAAATAGGCCCAATCTTGCTGTGGCAAAAGGCAGTTTGATCATCTTTGGCGAAGATAATCGCGTTGATGTTACATTTAGATCCCTTCCATCTAAGCCATTTCTATGCAGGATTTCTGCAGCCTTTTCCGATTTAGTAATCAAAGGATGGGAAATCTTTTCTGGCTGTAAATTATCAACATCGACAGTTGTTGGTTTGGTACTATATTTGTCCCTAAAATAACGTGCCTGTTTCACTTCTTCACGCCAAGTTTTTGGCTGATTGTTGTTCGCTCGTCCATTGATATGTCCCAAGAGTAACAACGCTCTATACTCCTCCCATGTATGTGCATTCGGGCTTAATGGAACCAACTCTTCGCGTAATTTATCGCGCAGTCGAAATACTGATTCTGCAGGTGGCTCGGACCATGTACCACTGGAAACAGCATCGACCAAGTTTTGGGGAACTTCGTTACTTTCTACTTGAATTGGTTCACCGTATTCAACCCAAACGTCAGTTCTAAAATATTCCCTAGTCCTAAAATGTAAGCCCATTGGAATAAGCACGGGTAATTCTCTATCAGATGCTTTAGCAAGTGCACTTGCTGCTAATACAGTACGCATTGGGCCAGTTCTAAATCGCAGCATATACGCATTATTATGGCTGGGTCCCTCTGGAAAAAGTACACAACCATAGCCATGTGAAATACCTGATGCTAAAGTCATTAAAGAACGTCCATTTAGAAAATTGGCTTCTTCTTCAGTACATCCTCCACGAAGTAATTCAGCTTTCCTAACCACTGGCTGGACTGCCATTTTTCGAGTCCACCACCCAAAAATTGGTCTTGTAACCAAATCATGCCTTGCCCCTAATACGAAATATTCTGGATGGTTCAATGTTATTTGTAAGGCATCCAAAATACCATTGGTATGCCAAGCACAACATAGGGAGCCTCTATCTCTTGGAATCTTCTCCATTCCAGTAGCTTCTATGGAACGAAACTGAACTTTACTAATTCGATTGCAAATCCAATAAATTACCTTCGTCCAAAAATATGAGCCTGGTGTTTTTCCTTCATAAGTCGGTATTGGCGTTGACAATAATTTGTCCATTTTCATATTCTTTGCAGATTTTGATAGATATGGCAACTCCTCTCCACGATGATCCAAAACTCCATCATTCATTGTCGCTGGATCTGGGTGTTTCATCATTCCACCTCGCTTAATTTACTAGCCAAATTAGCAAGTGCTGTATGATCTACATCTCTTGACACACTGTTTGGCCACATCGACATGAGCGTTTTGCCACCATCTCCCTTAGTTCTTGGAATTACATGAACATGAACGTGTGGGACTTCTTGGCCAGCTAATGGGCCATCGTGTATACAAATAGTGAAGTCTGTTGTCTTGAAAAATTGTGAAAGCTTTCTTTGAACTGTCTTTACACCAAGAAAAAGGCTCGCTATTTCTTGTTCACTTAGATCTTGTAGGTTTGATACTTGTTTGTTTGGGATTACAAGAGTATGTCCCTCTCTGCGCGGTAATATGTCCAAAAATGCATACCAATCAGTACCGCTAGCAACTTTGTGTGATGGAATCTCTCCGGCGATGATTTTTCCAAACAAAGTTTGTTCGCCCATAGCCTTGGCTAACGCAAACGAGTTATTGTTTTTCACTGAGGTGCAAGTATCCAGTTGTCTTTCTGGCCCTTTCTTACAGCAAGGGTGCCAATATTGGAATTATTATCAACTGTGATATGGTGAATCAATTCTGGATCTTCTTCCAAAAAGTCACTTCTTTGATGAACTCCGCGAGATTCATTACGGGCAAGTGAGGACTTTATTGAAGCAGACAAAAGTCTAATTCCAGCATGAATTCTTATCAAAGCAACATAATTTGTGTTTGCTATCAATGACTTTTGATCTAAATGGATAGATTCGGCTAAAATCTCAGCCTGTTCTAATTCTTGAATGAAATTAGATAATTCATCCGCATTATTGGAGTCTGAACTATATTTTGTCGCAATACCGAGTAACTTTGACTCTAAGGCGCCTACTCTTTGTACGGTTTCAGAAGTTTCATCAGAAAATTTAGCATCGAAATTGGCTTCGCATGATTCGAGTGACTGAAGTAGATTTTCAGTATTGGAAAATGATTGTTTTGCCACCCATTCTGCTGCATGGCCGCCAGCACTGCTGCCACCAGTTAACGCATCAAGTAGACGGTTGCCTGGTAATACTCCTGCCCCATTTAATCCTGAACAAGCAGCATCTCCTGCAGCGTACAAACCAGTAAACCATCGTGACCAACTCCCGATTACTGCCCTACCATATTCATCGGTT
>MDTE01019568.1_pt1 | contig 10223 bp, 8 predicted proteins | sample 811231 | NCBI WGS metagenome assembly MDTE01 (sample SAMN05326651, study PRJNA326480) | marine metagenome | isolation source: seawater | place: Indian Ocean: Red Sea | collected 2010 | reverse complement strand
TTGTTTCTGTTGAAGATAAATTTGCTGGAATATACTTTGTTCCGATTCCATCATATTTGGCAGAAAAATCATAAAACTCATTGGGAGAGATTATCTCTATTGCTGGATAAGTGCTTTCTCCAACAATTGCAACAGTCAATTCTTTCCCTTCGATAAATTTTTCAATTAAAACTCCTTCGCCATATTTCTGAGCTTCTTTTAGCGCTTCTTCTGTCTCAAGACTTGGCCTACTTTTTTTGTAATCCCACCAGCGTTTTATTATCGAAACTCCAAAACTTGAACCTTCTCTTAAAGGTTTAATCACAATAGCATTGTTTTCAGAAGGGCTATGTTGCAACATCATTCTTAGTGGAACTTCCAATCCATTTTTCTAAAAAATCTCCTTACTTTTTAATTTATCAAAAGCATTTAGTGAAGAGGTGGAGTCACTTCCAGTATATTTTATTTTTGCTGCTTCAAGTATTGATTGGATTTCTCCATCTTCACCGCCTTTGCCATGAATCATAATAAATACCAGATCCAGTCCTTTGTAGGTTTCTAAAGATTTTAATTTCTCCTGAGAGTTGATATCGATAAGCTTTGAAGAAAAGCCATTTTTAGATAGGCTTTCATGAACTGCCCTGCCACTTTTCAAGGAAATCTCTCTCTCACTGGATATTCCGCCTGCCACCACGCCAATTTTTAGTTTTTCTAAATCATCCATTTAATCAACTTAAGACTTAAATTTAGATGCTAATGCAGAAGTATTTCCAGCTCCCTGTGTCAAAAATATGAAATTATTTTTATTGAATTTTTGCATTTCTTGGTAAGCCTCTTCTATACCGTTTACTAATATCGCTTCTGGATTTTTAATCTTTATTTGTTTGATTAAGTCTTCACTTTCATAACCTTTTATTGGTTCTTCACTGGCCGGATAGATCTCTAATAGAATAAGATTTTTGCAATCCGAGAGAATTGAAACAAAATCTTCAAAAAGTGCCTTTGTTCTTGTATATCTATGAGGTTGGAAAACTACCAAAATTTCTCTGTCTGGCCAAACTTCTTTAGCTGTATTGATTGAAACAAGCAATTCTTTTGGGTGATGACCATAATCGTCTATGAGAATTATATCTTTCTCAAAGACATTTTCAGAAATAAGTTGAAACCTTCGCTCAATTACAATGAATTTTTCTAAGGCCTTCTTTATACCTTCATATGGAATTCCTTCATCTAAAGCAACAGCAATAGCAGCAGCAACATTTAAGACATTATGCTTACCAATCATGTTGGTCTTAAAATTCATTTTGTTATTATTTTTTTTATCAAAAAGAACAAAATGGGATCCATTTTTATTTTGAGTAAATTCTAGTATCTGTAAATCATTTATATCTTCAAACCCATACAAAGATATGTTTCGAGGAAGATTTTCAACGACTTCTAAAACTTCTTGATAATCACCATTTGCAAATAACTTGCCCTGAAAAGGGATATTCAGACAAAACTTTCTAAATGATTTTTTTAGATTTTTAAAACTATTGCCATAAGTCTCTAAATGGTCATTGTCTATGTTTGCAATTACCGCTTTGTGCGGTCTTAACAATAAAAATGAGCCGTCACTTTCATCAGCTTCTGTAAAAATATGATTACCTTTGCCGAGCTTTGCATTTGAAGCAAAAGATTCTACTTTTCCGCCTATGATGTAGGTAGGATCAAGCTGATTGCAACTGAAAATATGAGCAAGAATGCAGGTAATTGTGGTTTTTCCATGACTACCAGCAATTGCAACACTTTCTTTGAGCATCATTAAATTTGCAAGCATTTCTGCTCTCTTAATTACCGGAATTTTTAAATTTTCTGCTTCTAATACTTCTAAATTTTCTTTTGAAATAGCTGATGAAATAACTATTAGATCTTTCCCTGATACATTTGAAGCACTGTGATCATAAAAAATCTTGGCCCCAAGAGATTCGAGCCTATGTGTTACAGGTGTATCAATCAAATCAGATCCAGAAATTTCATAATCTAAATTAATTAAAATCTCTGCAATACCACTCATTCCAGCACCGCCAATACCAATTAGGTGTATTTTTTTTATGTTATTCATAGGAAAGAATGTTTTTGAGAATAATTTTTTTATTATCAGTCAAAGACACTTCAGATATATTTTTTTTCATTTCTTGTAGAACTTTAGGATCATTAACAATTTCTCTCATGAGCTTTAATAAGTTTTCTTCTAAAAAGTCCTCCTCGCATAAAAATGCAGAGTCTTTCTCAACTAAGTATTTTGCATTTTCATACTGGTGATTATCTATTGAACTTTTTAAAGGTATAAAAACTGCAATATTTTGAGTCTCACAAATTTCTGAAACTGATAGAGCTCCAGATCTTGAGATAATAAGATCAGCATCTGAATAAAAATTTTCCATGCTCTCTTCGAATTCAAAAAGACTTAAATCAAAAACTCTATCGATTAAGTCATAATGTGATTTTGTTTCTTCTAGGTTTCCTCTACCACATTGGTGTGACAAAAAAAATTTAAACTCAGGAAATTCTTGCGAAAGTTTACCGAAGACTTTTGGCATTGTAGTGTTAATTAACTTTGCACCAAGACTTCCTCCCATGATTTTAATTTTGAGTTCATTTTGACAAAAACTTTTATGTCGAACTTTTTGCGCATCCAAATTGATAAGGTTTCCAGAAAATATAGCTGTTTTTTCTTCAAAAAAATCTAAAGCTTCTGGGAAGCCGCAAAAAATCTTTTCAATTTTTTTGTATTTTGCTAAGAGCCTAGTTGTAGATCCGGGTATAGAATTTTGTTCTTGGATGAATATTGGTCCAGAGAAGTGAGATAAGCCTACCAAAGAAATATAACCTCCAAAACAAACGAGAGTGTTTTTTCTAGAGAAAATATCCCTAACTTGAAATTCGAAAAAAAATCTTAAAGACGAAAAAATCAGAGACAATAAACTTAATATTTTTAATGCAAGAGATTTACCTCTAAAACCAGCTAAGGGGTATCGATAAAATTTTATCCCTAAATTTTTACAAATCGTTTGCTCAGGCCCTCTAGAAGAGCCTATCCATCTGATATCAACTCCCTCCTTTAAAAGCAATTGACTTAATTTTTTTGCGGGAAACACGTGTCCTCCTGTCCCTCCTGCACAGATAATTATTGTTCTTTTTTTATCTGACATATTTTTTAGACAGAAATCTTATTTGAAAAGTTTATTTCTATTTTAATTTTTTGTACTAGAGCAATTAAAACAAACATTAGCATCAGATTAGAGCCACCGAAGCTAACTAAAGGTAATGTTATTCCTTTGGTAGGCAACAACCCTATTGCAACGCCGATGTTTATGAAAACATGAAGGGCTATTAAAACGCCAGTGCCATAAGATACCAAATAACCAAAAATATGATCATTTTGGCGAGCGATTCTGCCTATCATAAAACATCTAAATACCAGGTAAGAAAATGCTGAAATTAAAAGCAAACTAAAAATAATTCCTAACTCTTCTGTGATGATTGCAAATATAAAGTCCGTTTGCGCATCAGATAAAAATCCTTCTTTCATTTGACTATTGCCCATGCCAACTCCAAACCACTGGCCGTTGCTAATTGCGCTCAAGGAAGTTCTTAGTTGTTCTGAGAATTCGTTATTCCAAGGATCTAAATATCCCAGAATTCTTTTTATTCTATAACTTGCTGTGAATATTAAACCAATGAAAGTAAGTAAGCCTACAAAAAAAATTGATAAAAGATGCTTCATTGGAGCTCCAGCAATAAACAAAATAGAAAAACATACTGTAAATATCACTACAGATGAACCTAGATCAGGCTCAAGCAGAATTAGGAGTATTGAGAGTGTTACTAAAAAAACAGGCTTGAAAAATCCCAACCACTCCTCTCTAAATTCATCATATTTTCTAATGCAATAAGAAGATATATAAATGATCAAAGAAAATTTGATCAACTCTGATGGTTGAAATGAAAATCCTAAAATTCTAATCCATCTATAAGCACCATTTATTTCTCGACCTATGTATGGAATAAAAACTAAGACTAATAAAATTAAAGATATCAGTAAAAGATAAATTGAATTTCTTTGCCAAAAGCCTAAGGGGACCCTAAAGACAATCAATGCAATAATTGAAGCAATAAAAATTTTTTGAATGTGACTCAGAGTCATACTGAAAGATCCAGAAGTTAAGGGAAGAGAAACAGAGGTGATCATGATAATCCCAAAAAAGACTAAAGAGATAGTTACGAATAACAAGGGCATATCAAGATCTTTTAAACCTAAAGATTTATGGTTCTTCCCGATCAGAATTCTTTGCAAGATAGATTGATTTTTAATGTTTGACATTTAGGACCAAATCTTTAAATTTTTTACCTCTTTCCTCAAAGCTTTCAAACATATCAAGGCTTGAACATGCTGGGGAAAGAATCATCACTGTATTTTTTTTTAAAACTTTAAAAGCTGAATCAACCGCTTCATCTAAATTGTTCACTGGCTGTGCTTTTGATTTATCAAGAAGCTTTTTGAAGGTTTTTATGCTTTCTCCAAAATAAAAAATATTAGTTGCACGATGGTTTAGAAAATTTGTAAAGTCTTTTAAATCCTGATTTTTTGATCTTCCACCACATATGACTATCAAGGATTTTGATTGATCAATGCTTTTTAAGCCCTCCAAAGCAGAAGAGACATTTGTTGCTTTTGAATCGTCAATGAAAACAATATCCCCATCTAGATTATGGAAATTTTCCATCCTATGAGGTAGCTGAGGAAAGCAAGATAAAATTTCTTCCTCGGAATAAGAAAGATTTAAGGCAGAACAGACTTTACTTATAGCTAGTAAATTCTGTTTTTTTACTGAGCCTTCGCAATCAAAAAAATAATCAGCATGGGGTATATATTTTTTGAGATTTTTATTAACAATTGAAATTTTACTATTATGATTTAACTTGTTTTTTGCTTTGATGTAATTGTCAAAACTTTTATGACGATCTATGTGATCAGGTGAAATATTTAATAAAACCGAAATCTCAAAGTCAGGTAATGGCGCAATATCTAAGTGAAAACTTGAAACTTCAAGAACAAAAAAGTCTTTTTTTTCAAGGACGTAATCCAATACCGGTTTTCCAATATTTCCTATTGCTGAAGTATCTAGATTTTTGAAATTAAATAACTTTTCTAACCAAGCACATACAGTTGATTTTCCATTAGTTCCAGAAACCAATATCTTTTTTGACGGATTAGCATCTATAAAAATGCCTATATCGCTTTTTATTTCAATATTTTGTTGTTTTGCATTTCTTATTATTTCATGGTCTAGATCGAATCCAGGGCTGCAGGCGATAAATTTTATATTTTTAAAATCAATTTCATTTGCGCAAACGAGATTAAAATCTTTGTTTTCATTTAGATTAAAATCTTTTTTTTCAATTCGAGTATCAAAAGTAATAAAGGGTTGATTATTAGACGAAAAGTATTTTCTAAAAGATTCTCCGGTTATTCCTTTTCCAAGAATAAGAATAGGTTTAGAGGAATTCATTTTTATCTGAGTCTAAATGTAGCTAAAGCAAAAAGAACAAGAATCAAAGTTATAATCCAAAATCTAACAATTATTTTTGGCTCAGCTAGACCTGAGAGTTCAAAATGATGGTGCAATGGAGCCATTTTAAAAATTCTCTTACCTGTCAATCTAAATGATGCTATCTGTAAAATTACTGAGAGTGTTTCAATCACAAAAACACCTCCCATCAACATCAAAATGAATTCCTGTCTGATACTTACTGCAATTATTCCCAATGCTGCTCCTAAAGAAAGAGAGCCAACATCTCCCATAAATATTTGGGCTGGGTAAGTATTGAACCAAAGAAATCCTATGCCTGCTCCAACTAAGGCTCCACAAAAAATTACTATTTCAGTTGAATAAAAAAGATAAGGTACATTCAAATAATCCGAAAGAATCGCATTTCCAGAAATGTAGGCGATTATTCCTAGTCCGGCAGCCACCATAACAGAAGGCATTATTGCCAACCCATCTAATCCATCAGTTAAATTGACAGCATTTGCAGTAGCAACTATTACTAAACAACTAAATAATATAAACCAAAGACCAAGTTGAAGAGCAAAGTCTTTGAAGAAAGGTAAAAACAAAGTAGTTTCCTCTGCGCTAGTTGCAAAATAATAAATTAATGCACTTGCAGATAAAGCTACTAAAATTTCCCAGGTAAGCCTAGTTTTTCCGCTTAGTCCTTTGCTGTTAGCGTAAAGAAGTTTTTGGTAATCATCAACTAGACCAATTACCCCAAAAAGAAAAGTTACAGCCATTGAGACCAAAAGATACTTATTACTTAAATCTCCCCAGCATAAACATGAAAATACTATTGAAAATAAAATTAGCAGGCCCCCCATTGTAGGAGTTCCTTCTTTTTGAAGATGGCTTTTTGGCCCATCATCTCTTATAACTTGTCCATACTTTTGTTTCGCAACAAATCTAATAAAAGCTTTCCCAAAAAATAAGATGAAAACCAATGAAGTTAAAGTGGCAAGAATCGCTCTAAAAGTAAAGTAGTTAAAAATTCTTAATGGCCCAAAGCTTTCTGCTAAATACTCGAGTATTGGTAAAAACATTTTAGATCAGGTTATTGATTATATTTTCCATTTTAACTGAACGGGAACCTTTGAAGAAAATCAACGAATCTTCATTTAAATATTCTTTCAAAGAAGATTCTATTTTTTCTCTTTTCAAGAATCTAACATTTGATGATTTCAAATCCATTTTTAAATCAATAACAAAAACAAGATCAAAAATTGAAGATGCTTCCTCTAGAATATTTTTATGAAGTTCTTCTGACTTATCTCCTAATTCTCCCATTTTTCCAAAGACGCATATTTTTCTTCGGTATTTATCCTTTACATCTTCTGACAATATTTTTGAAAGATCCAAATTTTGTATTTTATGGAAGGCGTATTTAAAAGAATCTGGATTTGCATTATAAGCATCATCAATTATTAAAGCTTTTGATCTAGATTTTTTAATTTCAAAGCGGCCTGGAATTGAAATTTTTTCAGCTAAAAAAGCATCGATCTGTTCTGAATCGCTTTTTAGTTTCAAAAGAGCATTGGTTGTATTTATGACTTTTTTTAGCAATTTTTTTGAGTCATTATTACTTATAAAAAAACTTTTCTTACGAATTGATTTCTCTTTGGCGAGAGTTAAATAATCTTCAGGAATATTTCCAAAGCAAAATCCACTATCATGTGTGAAGTTAAAAATATCAGTTTTCTCACTAGCTACTCCTCTGATGCTTTTAAGGCCCTCTAAATGAGCATGTCCTATGTTTGTTACTATACTCAAATCCATTTTTAAAATTTCTGCGAGTTTTGATATTTCTCCAGGGTTATTTGTTCCAATTTCAAAGAAACCAACTTTATGAAATGGATTAAGATCCAAAAGAGAAAAACAAAGGCCAAAAAAGTTATTGTAATTTCCAAAACTCTTATAAACCTCTTCTTCTTTTAGGTTGTTTTCATAATATTTGCTTAGAGTCTCTTTCGCTGTAGTTTTGCCATTACTTCCAGTTATTCCAATTACCAACCCGCGGAAAAGCTCTCTTTGTTTTCTGGCAATATTTTCTAAAAATAAACTTGTATTTTCTACGTGAATATAATTTTCATTATTTAGATTTTTCTCAGATATTACGCAAACTGCTCCCATATCATATGCTTCTTGGATAAATTTGTGAGCATCATGATTATCACCTTTTAAGGGTAAGAAAATGTCTCCTTTTTTGACATTTTTTGAATTAAATACAATATTTTCAAACTCAGTATTTTTACAATGATTTTCACCATTTCCAAAAATAGCAAGATTTTCGATCTTTTTTTCAAATAGCATTTTTAAATTTATTTAAGATATCTAAATCATTAAATTTAATTTTTTTATTTTTGATAATTTGGGTATTTTCATGACCTTTTCCGGCAATAAGCAGAACAGAATCTCGTTCTAAGGTCTTAAGTTTCTTTAAGCCTTCAAATATAGCCTCTTTTCTATCAAAAATAATTTTATAATCTGTCGACTTCATTCCACTTGTAATTTGTGAAAATATTTTTTTCGGATCTTCATTTCTTGGGTTATCGTTTGTAATTATCTGAAAATCGGATATTTCCTCAGCAATTTTCCCCATGTATTTTCTTTTGAAGAAATCTCTTTCTCCTCCACACCCAAAAATAGTAATAATTTGTCCTTTATAGTTACTTTTTAAGTAATTTAGAACAGACTTCATTGCATGTGGAGTGTGGGCGTAGTCTACATAGCAATGTTTATTTTCAAAAATAGAGACTTTTTCCAATCTTCCAGGAAGATTTTGTATTTTTTTTAGATTTTCAGAATCAAAATCTATTTCATCAAAAAGGTTTCCATACAACCCTAAAGCACACAGAAAGTTAGAAATCATAAATTTACTTTTAAAAGGAAGATAATTTGTTAAATCTTTCCAAGGTGTTTTGATCAAATCATTTTCTAAAAATAAATCTGCCTTATTTTTTTCAACTGAAGTTGTTAGCGTTGATTTATTTTCAAAAGCAATTTCTTTGCCAAGTTCATCATCAATGGATACAACATTATTTTTATCTGATTTTAAGAAAAAACTTTTTTTAGTTTTTCTATAATTTTTTAGAGTCTTGTGATAATCCAAATGGTCTTGTGAAAAATTTGTAAAAGATTTACCAGCGAAATTCAGGCCATTAATTCTTCCCTGATCTATACCATGCGAAGAAACCTCCATAATAAAATATTTTCTTTTCAAACCTATAGATTTTTTTAGAAGAAAGTGAAGCAAAAAACTATCTGGTGTTGTTAAAGGTGTTAGTTCTGTATTTTTAAAATTCAGTACTTCTTTCATGTTTGTCAAAAGAGTGGAATTTGAATCTTTCATTGATAAAAGCTGATGTAAATAATATGCAGTTGAGGATTTACCATTTGTTCCTGTAATTCCAATGATTTTTATGTTTTTTTTAGAACTTGCAAACAAAGCTTCCAGATATTCATCTTTGTTGCCTTCTAAATCTGGATCAAAGAGGTTTCTATCTTTTAACTCTTGGCTTAAGTCAACCGAGCTAATGACTAATGCAGCTCCTCTTTTTAATGCATTTCTCGCATGCTCAAGAGCATCGATTGGATTTTTTGAAAAGGACAAAAAGACGTAGCTAGGCTCAACGAAATTGGAATTGTCTGTAAATCCAGAAAATTTGATGCTCTCTAAGTTTGAAAGATTTTTTTTTAAAAAGGACATTGTCAAAAATTTTGAATGGTTTCAATAATTTCTGAGAATATTGGAGCTGCTACATCGCCTCCACCATCTCCATTTATTTTTGGATCTTTCACTAGTAAACCTACGAGATATTTTTTTTCATCTAACTCGGTCATTCCTATGAAGAGGGCATTATGCAAGTCCTCATTATACTGCTGATTTTTGAAAATTCTTGCTGTTCCTGTTTTTCCAAAAACATTTTGATTTTTCACTTTTGCTCTAAAGCCAGTTCCATTTTGTATTGCTTGAAGCAAGATATTCTTGATACTTACAGCATTATTCTCTTTTAAAATGCGTTTTTCTGTAAGTTGAGAAGAGTTATTAACTAGCTTCAAAGGTCGATACAAACCATTTGAAAAAATCGTACTATAGGCCGAAGTCAATTGGATTAAAGTTGTTTGGAGACCATATCCATAACAAAGAGAAACTTTTTCTCTGGGAGATAAGTCTTTAAACTCAGGAAGATAGCCTTCTCGAGTTGAAATAAAGATTTCATTCATATATTTTCCCAACCCAAGAGAATAATAAGTTTGAAGAATTTGATTTGACTCAAAATCTGCACAAAGCTTTACCATTCCAACATTACTTGATTTTGCTATGATTTCTTCGGTTGATAGAATTCCATAGTCTATGGCGTCTTCAGTTTTATAGCCTTCAAATTCTATCCACCCTGGAGAGGTATTTACTTCAGATTTTAGGAAGTTTTGATCATTTTCCAGAAGAGCTGACAAGGCAAGAGGCTTCACAGTAGAGCCAGGTTCAAACAAATCTATTGCTGCATTATTTTTTAATAACTTCATGTTCTTCAGCTCTTTTCTATTGTTTGGATCAAATGAAGGAAAATTTGTGATTGCAAGAATTTCATTCGAATTTAGATCAATCATAATGCCAGATGCAGATTCAGCTTGATGAAATTCAACTGC
>MDTE01006455.1_pt1 | contig 10224 bp, 9 predicted proteins | sample 811231 | NCBI WGS metagenome assembly MDTE01 (sample SAMN05326651, study PRJNA326480) | marine metagenome | isolation source: seawater | place: Indian Ocean: Red Sea | collected 2010 | reverse complement strand
TAGAGGTCATCATGAACAAAATATGGCTTTAACTGGTGTTGCGTATTCAAGAGCTAAAAGAAGAAAACAAATTTTTATAGCTACAAGTTCTGTTGGTCCAGGTTCAACAAATATGATAACAGCTGCGGCAGTAGCAATGAGTAATAGATTGCCTATTTTATTTTTACCCGGAGACACTTTTGCAAACAGAATGCCAGATCCAGTTCTTCAGCAAGTCGAACATTTTAACAATCCAGGTTTAACTCAAAATGATAGTTTTAAATCTGTAGTAAAATATTTTGATAGAATTACCAGACCAGAGCAGATTATATCTTCTTTGCCACAAGCCATAGAAATGATGCTGGATCCTGCAGACTGTGGGCCTGCATGTATCTCTTTGAGTCAAGACGTTCAAGGTGAACTATTTGATTATCCCGAGGAATTTTTTAAAGAAAGAGTTCATCATATTAGAAGGGCAAAACCAGATGATTTTCAAATCAAAAAGGCTGCAGAGATTATTAAGAAATCAAAAATGCCTCTAATCATTTCTGGAGGTGGTGTTTTTTATTCAGATGCTACGAGCGAGCTATCTAATTTTGCTATCAAACACAATATACCAGTCTCACAAACTGTTATGGGTTACTCTACGATGAAAAAAGACCATTCACATTTCTTAGGAGTAATAGGAGGCCTTGGAGGAAAAGCTGCTAACAATATGGCAAAAAAAACTGATTTAGCTATAGCAATAGGTACGAAACTTGGAGATTTTACAACAGGATCATGGGCAAATTTTGAAAACTCTAGTTTTAAACTTATTTCAATAAATACATGTAGATACGATGCAACAAAACATTTAGCTCAAGCAGTTATTGGTGATGCTAAGGTATCATTAAAGGAGTTATCTATGGCTTTGGGTGATTGGAGTGCTGATAGAAATTGGAATGAAAAAGGTCGAATTGAATTAAAAAATTGGAATGAATATGTCGATAAAGAAAGTGGTCCAACAAATAAAAAATTACCAAGTTACGCACATGCTGTTGGAGCAATTTATAGAAATTCTGAGCCAAGTGATATAGCTGTAACTGCAGCAGGTGGATTAGTAGGAGAAGTTATTCAAGTTTGGCGACCTAAAGAGTTAAATACACACGAGACAGAATGGGGTTTTAGCTGTATGGGATATGAAATATCTGGAGCTTTAGGAATAAAAATGGCACATCCTGAAAAAGAGGTAATCGCTTTTGTGGGGGATGGATCGTATTTACTCTTTAATTCTGATATTTATAGTTCAGTTATAACTAATCATAAACTCATCATTATAGTATGTGACAATGGTGGTCATGCAGTTATTAATAGATTGCAATTATTCAAAGGTGGAAAAGAGTTTAACTGTTTATTCAAAACTTCAAAAACATCCAATTTAATACCAGTAAATTTCTCTAATCATGCAAAAAGTATGGGTGCAGATGGAGAACACGTCAACTCTATTTCAGAACTTGAAGAAGCGTTTAAAAGAGCAAAAAAATCCAAAAAAACTTATGTAATAAGTATTCATACCGATGGTTATCAATGGCTCGAAGGTTCTGCTTATTGGGAGAGTCCTACTTTATCTATTCCTACAACCGAGGAAAACAAAAAAGCCCTGAAAGAACATATTCAGGGAAAGAAAAAGCAAAGAAAAGGTGTATAAACTTTAAAGATGAAAAAGATTTTTAAAGTTGGTTTAGTTGGTTGCGGACATATTGCTGAAACCTATTTTAGAGCACATAGATATTTTAATAATTTTAAGATTGTTGCTTGTGCTGATATAGATATTCAAGCCGCAAAAAAATGTGCAAAAATTTATAAAATTAAATTTATGTCAGTAAACGAGTTAATGAAAAATCAAGAAATTGACATTGTTCTTAATTTGACAATTCCAAAGGCACACTACTCTGTGGCAATTAAAGCTTTAAGAAACGACAAACATGTATATTCAGAAAAACCTTTGGCGATTAACTTTAAAGATGGCTTGAGTCTAATCAAATTAGCTAAAAGGAAAAAACTTAGTATAGGGAATGCCCCGGATACATTCTTGGGAGGGGGTAATCAAAAAGCAAAAGAACTTTTAGAAAAAAAAGTCATAGGAAATATTAAATTTGGTAATGCTATATTTGCGTATCCAGGTATTCAATCATATCATCCTAATCCTGAACCTTGGTTCGAAAAAAAAGAAGGTGGACCAGTCATCGATATGGGTCCCTATTATTTAACAGCATTAGTCAATCTTTTAGGCCCAGCTAAAAATGTGTTGAGTCAATGTTTAAAGAATACTGCTATCAGAAAAATAGGTATAGGACCAAAAAAAGGAAAAAGAATTAATGTTAAGTGTCCAACAACTTATTTTTCAACAATAAAATTTAAGAATGGCACAATAATAAGGTTAACATTATCTTTTGATGTAATTTCTCATTTAAGAAATCATATTGAGCTTTACGGTGAAGAAGGGTCAATGGTAGTCCCTGATCCCAATATGTTTGGAGGTTCTGTTTTACTGAGTAAAAAAATGGGAAGTGACTGGAAAAATTACAAAACAAACAAAGCACTTTTAGGAAAAATTAATATCAGAACGCAAAGTTCAAGAGCAAATGAGTCTCCAACAAATGCTAATTATAGAGGAGCGGGTTTAGCAGAAATGATAGACTCCATAAAAAAAAGAAAAATTCATAGATGTAATGGTGAGTTGTCTCTTCATGTTTTAAATATTATTGACGCAATTCACAAATCGGCAAAAAATAATAAAAGAATAACAATTAAAACTAATTGCAAAAAGCCTAAATTGTTTTCTAAAAAAGAAATTAATTCAATTATAAGGTAAAATTTTGTCTACTCAAAATAGCTGCGCCACGAACACCACTTGCATCACCAAATTTTGGTTTTAAAAAAACAGTTTTTAAATTTGGTTCGTCAATTAGTAGGGCTGTTTTATTTTTAACTTCGTCTAAAAAATCAATTTCATTTGATAAACCACCGCCAAAGACTATCGCATCAGGATCTATTGTTGTTATTATCGTTACTAAGCATCTTGACAAGATATCTTTGTATTCATTAATAAAAAATAAGGAATTTTTTTCACTTTTTCTATAATTAGAAAAAATTTCACTTGCCTTTAATTTTTTGTTAAATTTTTTTTCAAATCTTTTTTCTATAGATTTACCAGACAAATATCCCTCTATACGATTTGTAAAGTCATTAATTTTTCCAGCTTTTAAATTTGAAGCTTCAGATATAGGTGCTTGATTTAAACTCCACTCTCCTGTTAAACCATTTATACCTTGAATTATTCTTTTATTTATTACGAGGCCTCCACCACAACCTGATCCAAGTATGATTCCGAAAACTATTTCATAATTTTTTGCTGAGCCATCAAAAGACTCCGATAAACAAAAACAATTAGCATCATTATCAGATAAAATATTATTATTTAATTCTTTTTTAAGATCCATAATTAAATTTTTTCCATTTAACCAGGTAGAGTTATGGGCGTTTTTAATAAAACCTGTTGTAGTATCAACAGCCCCAGGATGACAAATACCTAAATCGTATTTTAGATTTTTATTTTTTTGAATTTTATTTACTATATCTTTTATAAGGTTAACTGTTTGATGGTAATTTTTAGGAGTTGAAACTCTATCTCTTTCGATTTCATTATTATTTTTATCAAGAAGGACGTATTCGATTTTGGTTGCTCCTAAATCTATTCCTATTTTCATTAAATTTTAGAAATTCTATCCATTTCTTTTAACTCAACTTCAAGTTTGCTTAGTTCTTCTCCTCCTGCCATCATACTTAAAAGTTTTTCACGTGATATATCTTTTTTGGAATAAGTTCCTAAACTTTTTCCCCTATTTAAAACGGTAAACCTGTTTCCTACAGGATATGCGTGGTGTACATTATGAGTAATAAGTATAACACCTAGTCCCTGAGAAGCAGCTTTAACAATATATTTTAAAACTACTGACGCTTGATGAACACCTAACGCTGAAGTTGGCTCATCTAAAATCAAAACTTTTGCACCAAAATATATTGCTCTACTAATTGCTAAGCACTGCCTTTCGCCACCAGACATAGTCCCTACCGCCTGCGAAGGGTCTCTGACATCAATACCAATTTGACCCATTCTTTCCGATGCGATTTCATTAGCTTTATCGATATCAAAAGTTTTAAGACCTGGGTATCCTTTTTGTGGTTCTCTTCCCATAAAAAAATTTCTGGTAACGCTCATTAAAGAAACTAAAGCAAGATCTTGATAAACAGTTGCTATACCCATGTCTAATGCATCTTTTGGAGATGCAAAAATTGTTTTTTTTCCCTCAACTATAATTTCACCTTCATCAGGTTTATGAACACCAGATAAAGTTTTTATTAATGTGGATTTTCCTGCACCATTATCTCCTAAAAGGCACATTATTTCACCTTTTTTAAGTTTCATAGTGACGTCTTTAAGAGCTATAACCTTTCCAAAAAATTTTGAAATATTATTAAATTCAACTAAATAGTTAGACATTATTTATTTTCTGTTACCTTTCTTCTTATGTAGTTGTTAAAAATTACTGCTATTAACATCATTCCACCTAAAAATACTTTAAACCAATCTGTATCTACATCTGTATAAAATATTCCCATTGAAACTGTTCCAAATATCAAAGCGCCGAACGCAGCTCCAATCGCTGAACCGTATCCTCCTGTTAATAAGCAGCCACCTACTACAGCTGCAGCAATTGCCTCTAATTCTTTAAGCGTGCCTCGCATTGTATCTGCTGAACCCGCATCAAGTACCTGTACACATGCAAAAATAGTCGAAGCTACAGCTGTCCCTATGAAGAGACCTATCTTAACTCTATCTACTGGAACCCCAACATTTCTTGCACCATGCTTATCTCCACCTGAGGCAAAAATCCAATTTCCATACCTGGTTTTCATTAATATCCATGTCGCTAAAATTGTTAAACCTATCCACCATAAAACCGAAGCGGGCACACCAGTTGCTAATGGGGTTCCATCTTGTCTTAAGGCTATTAATCCCATTGAACCTAACCAAGTAAATACCCATTTAAATGTGTCAGCAGCAAAAATCCATGCGATTGGATCATTTTCAATTAACACTCTTAAACCTGGAACCTGTGTTCTACCTGTTATTAGCCTCGTTATGGCAAGTGTGGCACCTCTTAAAATGAATAACATTGCGAGAGTAACAATAAAGGATGGTAAACCGGTTCGAACAACTAAAATTCCATTAAAGTAACCAACCAGCACTGCCATAGAGAAAGCAAAAATAATACTCATCCACAAAGGCCAACCCCAATAAATAGCGGGTATCGCAATACAAATACCAGCAAAGCCAATCATTGATCCTATCGACAAATCAAATTCTCCTCCGATCATAAGCATAGCTGCTGCAATAGCAATTATTCCTAGATTTGCAGAAACCTCTAAAAAATTCATCATACCGTAAGCACTAAACATTCCAGTGTCTCCAGCAACTAAACCAAAAAATATAAAAACTAAAATTGATCCACCTAAAGCTCCAAGCTCAGGTCTATTTAATAAAATTCTTAATCTTGAAATTCTTTTTAATCTTTCATCTTGAGATATTTTTTTTTTTGTTTCAATGCTTTTTGATTTGATTGACATAAGTAAATTTTACTGTTTAAAAAAAGGCCTGACTTTAAATGTCAGGCCTTTTAATATTTAGATTTTATCTATAACCTTGAGCTGCCCATTTTATTACACTTTTAGCATTTTGAGGCGTAACAAAACCTGGACCAGTCATCACTACACCTGCTGGCATAGTTCCGTATCTCATATATTGAGCAAAGATAGCTATTGGTAAATATCCTTGTAGATATTGTTGTTGATCAATTAAAAACTCAACTTTTCCAGCGGCTGCAGCCTTCAGCATATTTGGAGACATATCAAATGTTCCTAATTTAACTGAACCAACTTTACCTGCTGACTCAAGAGCTTTTAATGCTGCTTCACCAGATAAACCGGCTCCAAGTGTTAAAATAGTATCAACACCACCTAATTTTGCAGCGACAGCTTTCTGAATTTCAGTTGGGTCATTTGATGTTCCTAAAATTTCTACGGAACCACCAAAACCCTTTTTAAATCCAGCACATCTTCTATCAAGAGCTACATTTCCCACTTCATGGTTAACGCACAAAGCTTTTTTTCCTCCAGCGGCTTTCATTTTTTGTCCACCACCTACTCCAGCTTCGAACTCTGTTTGCCCGACGTGCGCACTTATTCCAAGTTTCATGTAATCATCAGAACCTGAGTTCATTGAAATTACAGGTATTCCAGCTGAAATTGCAGCTTTAACAGATTTACCTAATGCTGCTGCATCGGGAAGAGTTATAACTATTCCTTTTGGTTTTTGTGAAACAGCATTATCAATTAATTTTGCCATTTCAACCATATCAAAAGTTCCAGGAGCAGTATACTTGCAAGACACTTTCATATCTTTACAAGCTTTATCAACTCCGTTTTTAGCTACAGACCAAAAAGGGTCGTTAGCTTGCCCGTGTGACACTACAATTATGTCAACTGCAAACGCAGATAAAGACATCATTGACCATGTAACAAAAGCTACAATAGTTAAGTATAGTTTTTTCATATTTGTTTCCTTGTTGTTAATTTATATTTATATTAAAACAAAAAAAATTTAAAATTTCAAAAAATAATTAAGACAAAATGAATAATACAACTTATAGTATATATTAATTATTTAATAAAGACGGTTTTTTTTTGTTTAAGCGATTTGTACGCAGCTTCAGCTAATTTTAAAGCTTCATAACCGTCAGAAAAACTAGATCTAGAAATAATATTTTTTTCTGCAAGTTTAACCAATTCATCAAGTTGAATTTTATAAGCTTCATTATATCTCTCAATAAAAAAATTAAGAAACAAATTTTTGGAATTGGTATTTTTTGAATTATAAAACTCAGCCTCTGTTACTTTTTTATTATTTGATATCAACATACCTTTTGATCCAAATAATTCAACCCTCTGATCGTAACCGAAAGAACAATGTCGTGAATTATTAATTATACATAAAACCCCTTTTTTACTCTTCATTGTAACAGTTGCCAATTCGTAATCATTAATTTTTTTATACATATTTTTGAATCTCGTCGCAAAAGATGAAATCTCATTGATCTGATCTTTATCTAAATAATATCTACACAAGTCAAAATCATGTATCATCATATCTTTAAAAATGCCTCCAGAAATTTTTAGATAGGCCAATGGTGGCGGTGAAGGATCTCTACTAGTAATAATTATTTTTTCCAAACTACCTATCTTATTATTTTTTAAAGATAATTTTATGGAATGATGTCCGGGGTCAAATCTACGATTAAACCCCATTTGAATTTTATATTTTTTTTTTTTTTATAATTTTATAAGCATCTTTAATTTTATCTAAATTTAAATCCAATGGTTTTTCACAAAAAACGGTTTTATTATTTCTAACTCCAAGTTTAATAAAATTAATATGTGTAGGTGTTGATGAAGATATGAAAATTATATCAACCATATTATCCTCGAATAAAGTTTTATAATTTTTTACAACCTTACATTTAAATTTTAATTTTGCTTTCTTCGCTAATTTACTATCTTTCTCACATATATAGAGTAAATTAAGTTTATTATGATTATTAATATTTTCAGCATGCATCTGTCCAATTCTTCCAAATCCAAGTAAGGCTACATTTAACATTTTTATTATTGTATATGTTTTAAATATTATTTAAATTAAAATTTATGAGTATCAGATTAGGTGTTGCACCCATTGCTTGGAGTAATGATGATATGCCAGAACTTGGTGGTGAAACTACGTTAGAACAATGCCTTTATGAAGCAAAGCTTGCAGGATTTTCAGGTGTAGAGTTTGGAGGTAAATTTCCACTTGAGTCGGAAGAATTATTACCTAAACTTAAAAAAGAAAATTTAAAGTTATGTTCTGGATGGTATGGAGCAAAACTTTTACATAACACACCTAAAGAGGAAATGAATTTAATGAAAAAACAATTAGATTTATTTAAAGACTGTGGTGCACCCTGTATGGTTTTTGCGGAAGTGACTGGCTCAATTCAAAATATTCCAAATATATCTTTATCTAAAAGACCAAAATTGAATGATGATGATTGGAGTAAATTAATAAGTAGAATAAATGAAATAAGTAAGATGATGGAGGATGAAGGTATGCCCTTAGCTTATCACCATCACATGGGAACAGTCATTGAAACACAACAAGATACTGAAAGATTAATAGAAAGTACAAACGATAGTGTTAAACTTCTTATAGATACAGGTCACATGATGTTCGCCAGAGGTAGTTCTTTGCAATTACTTGATAAATTCTACCAAAGAGTAAAGCATGTTCATTGTAAAGATATTAGGAAAGAAGTTTTAGATAAATGTTTAAAAAAAGATTTTTCTTTTAGGCAAGCTTTTTTAAATGGAACTTTTACAGTACCTGGAGATGGATGTATTGACTATCATCCATTCCTTAAAATTTTAAAGGATAAAAATTACTCAGGATGGATAGTTGTGGAAGCAGAACAAGATCCAGCAAAAGCGAACCCATTAGAATACGCAAAAAAAGGTTATAAGTATTTAAAAAATGTCACAACAAAAGTTGGTTTTGAAATTTTAGATTAACGGTAAATTGAAACAAGTTCATTATTACCTGCGGCTACACATGGAGATTTTGTGCAAGTTCCAATAATCCATTCTGATCCTGGCTCAGCATTAAAATTATTTAAAGATACAAAAATAATTCCTTTATCGGTTGATTGACCCGCTTTACCCTCTGCCTGTATTCTAGGATCTGATGACATTTGAATTAAAGGTTTATTTAAAGAATATGGATTAGAAAGTTTTAAATTTTTTAATATATATTCAACAATCAAAGATGAGGTCCAAATATTTTTACAATTTTCCCCCCAAGGTGTCACAGAATTACTATTTTGTGTGCATATATTTACTTGCTCATTCATGTATTCGACTACTTTTTTATGATTAGATTTAATTTTATTAGCTTTATCTTCAATCGCAGATCTAGTCGATGCAGTCCAAATTAACATCGATATAACATAAATTAAAGAAGCAGTAACTAAAAATTCTAAAAGACCAAAGGATTTAATTTTATTGATTATATCTTTCATAACTTTACTATCATTGATTTATCTATTTTTTTTTCAAAAAAATCAATTATATTTTTTGTTGTTTCAATACTCATTTTAGACTTGCATTCTTCAGTAAATGTAGCTGAGTGTGGGCTTAAAAAAACTTTTTCATTTTTTAGTAATGGATTATTATTATCAACTGGCTCTTTCTCAAAGACATCTAAACCTGCTCCAAAAATTAAATTTTCATTTAAAGCTTTGTCTAGATCCAATTCATTGATTATAGATCCTCTAGAAGTGTTTATTATAATTGAATTTTTTTTCATTTTTTTTAGATTATCGTAGTTTATTATATTTTTAGTTTTGTCTGTAAGAGGCATATGAATTGAGACATAATCTGCGGTTTTTAATGCCAAATTGAAATCACTTACTTTTCTTCCACCACAATTATTTATAGTTTTTTCATCAACATAAGGATCATAAATATTCATCTTCATCTCAAAGCTTGAGCATCTCTTTGAAAGAGCTCGACCAATTCTACCGAAACCGGCTATAAGTATTTCTTTGTTGTTTAACTCAAAAGTTTTGATTTTTTGAGAATTTTTTTTGAAGTTTCCCAATCGCACTTCACTATCAAATTTATTAAACCCTTTAGAAATGTATAACATCATATAAAAAACATGTTCGGCTACAGATACTGCATTTGCTGTTGCTGTAATTAATAATGAAATTTTATTTTTTTTAATATAATCTAGATCAACATTATCGTAGCCAACTCCATGTCTTGATATAACTTTCAATTTTTTACAGTGAGATAATACTTCAGAATTTAATTCAGAGACTCTTAAAGTGCATCCATCAAATTTTGGTAATTCTTTGATAAGATTTTCTTTTGAAGTGTCTTCAATTAGTTCATATTCATAATTAGGATTTTGAGAAAAAATTTTCAAACCATCTTCATGGATTTTTTCGATAACAGCTATTTTATACATAAAAATTTGGCGGTCCCAAGGGGAATCGAACCCCTCTTTCATGGATGAAAACCATGTGTCCTAACCGATAGACGATGGGACCT
>MDTE01134209.1_pt1 | contig 10225 bp, 4 predicted proteins | sample 811231 | NCBI WGS metagenome assembly MDTE01 (sample SAMN05326651, study PRJNA326480) | marine metagenome | isolation source: seawater | place: Indian Ocean: Red Sea | collected 2010 | reverse complement strand
GGTGACCCCGACCCCAACGATGGAGACGCCGAGGGGTTCGATGCGATCTTCGACAATCCGAACTTCGCCGGTGGCGAATTCAGCTACTGGCAGCGGCAGGCGATCCGGCTCTTCGGTGTGGGGCTGACCCAGCGACAGAGCCTGATGGCGAACCTGCGTTCGAGCAAGACACAGGGACAGTCGAACTTCGTCAACCCCGGCCTGTCACTGATCAATGCCGGCATGGACATGGACGTGACACCCAAGCTCAAGCTGGTCGCCAACGCCAACTTCCTGTGGTTCGACGACACAAAATCCCTCGAGGTCTTCACGTTCCAGGACAAGATCGACAGCGAGATCGGAACGGATCTCAGCCTGGGTATTGAGTACCGCCCCTATCTCAACGACAACGTCCAGCTGATCAGCGGGCTCTCCTCATTCATCCCAGCCAGGGGCTTCAAGGACCTCTACACCCCCTTCAACGGCAAGGTCGAAACACTGTTCGGCCACTTCCTGGAAGTGATTCTCACCTACTGATCCCCTTGTCATCTCCCTCGAACTCCACATCACCGACCACCAACACTGACCAGAGACCAACCGAGACCGCGCTGACCAAATCGGCCTCGACCGGCAGGAGCCATACACGGATGTCACGAACACGCCTGACCGTTGGAATCGCAGTGATGTTTTCCTGGGCGTCGATCACGGTCGTGATGCAACCGGAACGATCGACGCGGGATCGGCTCGAGGCATCTGAACCATTGAGTCGTCCGTCAATCGAGGCGGTTCCGGTCCGTCCCGCCGGACGCGTGATCCCGCCCCCCGACAACGATGTCGCTGAGGCCGATCCGTCCCCACGCTTCGTTGTTCCAGCCGTCGTCAAGTCAGCCCCCGTCAAGCCGACTTCCCGCGCCGGGCTGCTCGGCCAGTCGGCCGCCGACGAATCCGCCAAGAGCCGAGGATGCGTGTCTTGCCACAAGACGGTTGGCGACCCGCACGGCAGCCAGGCCCTGAACCTCGGTTGCACCGACTGTCACGGCGGCGACGCCACCTCAACAGACAAGCACATCGCCCACGTCCAGCCACGGCATCCGGGAGCATGGACATCCTCGGCCAACCCGATCCGCAGTTACACGCTGCTCAACCACGAACGTCCCGAGTTCATTCGGTTCGTCAACCCCGGTGACCTTCGGATCGCTCATCAAAGCTGTGGCACCGTCGGCTGCCATCCCCGAGAAACACTCGAGGTCAAAAAGAGCATGATGACCCACGGCTGCATGCTGTGGGGTGCGGCGTTGTACAACAACGGATCAGTCCACGACAAGTGGCCGACCTATGGCGAGAGTTACTCGATGAACGGGACGCCACAGCGACTGCAGACGATCCCGCCGCCAACCCCGTCAGAAACCGCCCGAAAGGGAATCGTGCCGTTCCTGAACCCCCTGCCCCGCTTCCAGACCACTCACCCGGGCAACATCCTGAGAGTCTTCGAACGTGGAGGCCGGTTCCGGACCGAGACGGGAATCCCCGAACGGCTCGAGGAGCCCGGACGTCCGCGTGAACGTCTCAGCAACCGCGGCCTGGGGACGCTCAACCGCACCGACCCGGTCTTCATCGGCCTGCAGAAAACTCGGCTGCTGGATCCGACTCTGAACTTCCTGGGCACCAATGAACAACCGGGAGACTATCGGTCCAGCGGGTGCACGGCCTGCCACGTCGTCTACGCCAACGATCGCTCTCCCATCCACTCGGGACCGTTCGCCCGTTACGGGAACGATGGCCGCGCGGCAAGCGAGACCGACGAATTCGTGACCTCCGTCGATCCGACAATCCCCAAGGACGAACCCGGGCATCCGATCGCTCACCGCTTCACACGCTCGATCCCGACCAGCCAGTGCATGATCTGCCACATCCATCCGGGCACGACGGTGATGAACAGTTACATCGGCTACATGTGGTGGGACCAGGAAACCGACGGGGAGCTGATCTACAACAAGTCGGGCAAACCCCTGTCGGCCGAAGACTTTCTCGCCTCGCAGATGGCCAACCCCAACCTCATGGCCACGAAGCGATTCAATCCTTCTCCGAACCGCGAGACCGACATCCCGGAGATCAACGACAAGGCCACCGGCACCCAGTTCGCCGACTTTCATAGCCACGGCTGGCTGTTCCGAGCCGTGTTTCGCAAGGACTCCACCGGACACATGCTCGACCACCAGGGTCGCGTGATCGAGCGACCCACCAACCAGGACCTGAAGGCGGCGATCAAGTTCCCCGGCATGGTCCGAGAACTCTACCGCGGCCGCACATGGACCGCGCGCGACCAGCGATCCTTCGACAAGGCACTTAAAGACCTCGAACAGGTCCGCAACCACATGCCAGTGCACCTGATGGACATCCATCTCGAGAAGGGCATGCATTGTGTCGACTGCCATTTTCTCCAGGACGTTCACGGCAACACCAAGCTCTACGGTGAGGTCCGCGCCGCCGTCGAGATCACCTGTCAGGACTGCCACGGCGACATCGACGGACGAGCGATCGTCCGCGATCGAGACGGGTTGCACATGCGAACCTCAGGGCCGGCCGCCGCCGAACCGACTCCACGGAGACGCGGTGGCCGCAACCTGCTGACAATGCGGACACCCTACGGGAAGCGACGGTTCGAGTGGCGAGAGGGACGGCTGATCCAGAGGTCGATGGTCGAAAAGGACCTCAGTTGGCCGGTCACACAGGTGGCCGACACGATCGACCCCGAACACGTCGACTACAACGCGCTTTCGGCGGTCGCCAAGACCGTTCGCTTCGATGACCAGGACCGGATGACCTGGGGCAGCCTGCCCGACGACCTGCCCCACCGGCCCGGCCCCAGGCCGAACTCCCGCCGCTGTGCCCACGATTCGCGAATCGTCAACTGCACCGCCTGCCACACCTCGTGGAATCCCAGTTGCTTTGGCTGTCACCTTTCGCAGCGAGCCAACCAGAAGATGCCCTCACTGCACAACGAGGGCGAGGTGTCGCGAAACTACGTCTCCTACAACTTCCAGACACTCCGCGACGACGTCTTCATGCTGGCCAAGGACGGCACGGTCACCGGCAACCGGATCAATCCCGTTCGCTCGGCCTGCGCGATCCACGTGGGATCGTACAACCAGAACCGGGAGTCGATCTATTACCAGCAACAGACAATCTCGGCCGAAGGCTTCAGCGGAATCGCCTTTTCGACCAACGTGCCACACACCGTCCGCGGCCGCGACGGGACCCGGCAGTGCCGGGACTGCCACCTGGCCGACACCGGTGACAACAACGCGCAAATGGCGCAGCTGCTGATGCAGGGCACCAACACCATGAACTTCATGGGCCGCTGGACGTGGATCGCTGCCGGAAAACACGGGCTGCACGCAGCCGAGGTGACCGAGCGAGAAGAACCGCAAGCGGTCATCGGGAGTTCGCTGCACGAACTGGCGTTCCCCAAGCACTTCAAGCAACACGTCGAGGGCCATCGCGAGTTGCACGTCGAACACGAACATCACGGGTACGATGTTCTCGACCAGCTATTGGACCGGATTCGACCCCACCGCACCGAAATCCTCAGCATCCAGCATCGAGGCGAATACCTCTACGCGGCCTGTGGAGCTGCCGGTTTCCGAGTCTTTGACATCGCCAACACCGACAACAAGGGGTTCTCTGAACGGATCATCACTGCACCAGTCTCACCCCTGGGCCAGAAATTCTACGTCAAGACCCGATACGCTACCGCGGTCGCCGCCCCGGCCACGACCGCACCCGACCCGACGCGTGAACCGAGTCGCCGTGCCACCAACCAGGAGGGCGTCTCTCCGAACCAGCGGTTGGTGCACCTGATGTACGCATTCCTCTACGTCACCGACCGCTACGAGGGGTTGATCCTGGTCGGAGCCGGGACACTGCTGGACGGCGATCCGACCAACAACTTCCTCGAGCGAGCCGTGACATTCAATCCCGACGGAATCCTCGACGGGGCTCGCTCCATCACCATCGCCGGAACCTGCGCCTACATCTGCTGCGACGCTGGCCTGGTCGTGGTCTCTATCGACAACCCGCTCGAACCCCGGGTTACCGCCGTGCTGGGACCCGAGACTCTCGAACATCCGACTTCGGTTCAGGTCCAGTTCCGTTACGCATTCGTCTGTGACGACCAGGGCTTGGCGGTGCTGGATGTGACTGACATGACCCGGCCGCGCCCGGCTGCGCGGCTGAAGACACACCACGCTCACAGTCTCTACGTTGCCCGTACCTACGCCTACCTGGCTGCCGGCGAGCACGGGCTGGTGATCGTCGATGTCGCCAACCCACTCAAGCCACGCGTCGACCAGATCTTCACTGCCGATGGGGCAATCAACGATCTCCACGACGTGAAACTGGGCGTAACCTACAGCAGCCTTTTCGCCTACCTGGCCGACGGCCACAACGGCCTGCGGGTCGTACAATTGACTTCCCCGGCCACCCCCGGCAACGGGGGTTTCCGACCGCGCCCGGAGCCACGGCTGGTGGCCACCCTGCCGATGCACAAGGGCGGTCACGCGCTGGCCCTCTCCAAGGGCGTCGATCGAGACCGGGCCGTCGACGAGGCGGGAAACCAGCTGTCGGTCTTCGGCCGTGTCGGAGCCCGGCCGCTGACACTCCAGGAGCAGCGGAAATTCTATCTCCGCAACGGACGCCCATGGACCGTCCCGTCAATCAGCCGCAACCCGGACATCAAGGACACCCGCGCCCGAGAGCACAAACTGCAACGGGACCTCCAGCGGGCCCTCCCCGCCTACACGCACCCGAGGAAATAGAGAGCCTCACCGCGAGGCCGACTTGACCGGTGGCCACGCCTTGATCGCCGTCTCAACAGCCTGGAATGCCCGGGTCACCTCTGCCGGGTCGAAGTTTCCGATCGGGGGCAACAGCTTCGACAGGTCGATCTCGACCGTCTTGGACGGCCCCTGCCGTGGTTCAAACAGCCCCTTGGCCACCGGCTGGACAGGCCGTTGTGGAAACACCAGCACATGCCCGGCTTCTCGTAGCGCCTTGAGTTCCTTGGCGTCTCCCTTGCCCAATTCGTCGAAAACCACCTCACAGGCCCACACCAACTGGCGGGAGGACTCGTAGTCGAATCCTCCAACAACCCCGGCCCGGGCAATGTCCAGGAGCACTCGTCGACCGCCTTCACGGGTCAACGGCCTCCGCTCGAGTTGCTTTGCCTGGGTCGTCAACCATGCGGCGGTGGCCATCGTCGTACGAGCCAGCTCTGACCGATTCCCGAATGGTGTCTTGGCCAACACATCGCGGACCTGTTTCCACTGCGCGTCGAACTGGTCGCGCTGTTTCGGTTGCACCAGCGCGACTCGTGCCAGGACGGTCGCCCATTCCCGGAGCACCGGGCGTCCAGGAACCCCAGCGGGATTGACCCGCCTCTGGCGCCACGCCGGCACTCTCAGGTCATGATGGCAGGCGTAGCATTCGAACTGAGCCAATTCGGGCCAGGCACTGCCGCCGGTCGCCCGCTGGCTCAGGCCGGCCGTCAACTCCAGCGACTGAGCCAGTGACACCAGCGCCCCGACCAACATCGACTGTGTCCGGTGGAGGGAATCGAGCCGAAAGGTGTCGGGGCTGAAGAATGGATCGGCGGTCTTGGCCAGAAACTCACTGCGGGATTTCCCCGCCGTGCCGTCACTTTTTCCGGCGACCGACCGCCAATGCGTCGGCATCTGTGCCACAAACGTCGCAATCTCGAATCCGGGAAGTGGCGGGTGGCCGGCGGCGTACATTTCGTGAGTCACCACGCGACCCTGCGAGACATCGCCAATGTGGCAGGTGCCGCACAGCCGCGCCTTGTTCGACGGAGTTCGAACATCAAAATACCCGTGCTGTTCCCACTTGACCTTGGGATCGAGAAATCTCCACGGACGCTTCGGGTTCAACGGCGGCAGATGCAACCGAAACCACCCGTCGCGATCACTGTCTTTGGAGGCCAGATCTCCGCCCGGCCCATGGCACCCCTCGCAGGTGATCCCGAAACTGACATCCGTCTTCCTGTGCCATGTCTCGTTGACCCGGTGCTGGTCATCAGCAGGCATCAGGGCCCGGGGATATCCGGTATGACACGACAGACACCGCCTGTCGCGGTGCACGGCCTTGATGTTCATCAAGCGGCCCATGTCAACCGATCGCTTGTTGAAAAGGACCGCGTAGGCCTGATGGTGCTTGTCCTTGCGAGCCCACGTCAGGACCTCGTTGTCCAAGATCCAGTCACCACTGGGGCTCGGAAGGGGAAGATCATCACCCCCCTTGCCGTCACGGCTGCGACCATGGCATCCGACACAGGCGGTGAAGCCGACCACGGCACGGTGCGGCGGCGGGGCCCCCTGAGCCTGCGAGTCATTACTGGTACTTCCCAGTACGAATCCCGCAATGACCACCGACAGCATCCACTCGCGTCTTCGCAAACGACTTGCTGAAACCCGACTCATCTACTTGGCTCCATCGCTGTCATTCAATGCGGATCGTATCACCCGTATCGCCCGGTCGAAGTGGTCCAACGCCACCGGCGGAGCATCGACATCGGCGGTTGGTCCCCGCAGTTGTGCAGCACTGTCGTGACCGTCGGGAAACTGCAGTGCATCTCTCATCCTGGGCAAAGCATCGCTCAATGCGCTGTCGACCGCTTGACGACGTTTGCCGATCAACCCGGTCGCCTCCTTCTGACCCACCTGGAGTGAGGCGAGTGCCAGGTAAAGTTGAGCGGCCTGATCCCAATCGATCGGGCCACGGCGGTTCCTGGACTCGGTCACCAGCCGCCGGGCCAGTCGATCGAGATCCTTCACGGTGAAAGTGTGCTGGTTGAGCGCCTTGGACCACTTGTCGAGTTGGGCGGCCAAGGCCGCGGTCTCGATCTTCATGCGGTCCCGATCCGGTGCCACCGGCAGGGTCACATCGTCCACCCGCTTCAAAGCCGCAGTCAGCGTGATCCTCGGAGCAGTCGAGTCCATCACCAGCAATGACCCGATCATCGAACGTTCCCACCCGGACCACGGGAATTGCCCCGGACGCCGTCCCGATCGCTTCACCGTCTGCCGCCGCCAGCGCGCATCCCTCAGGTCGTGGTGACAGGCAAAACACCGAGTCTCGGCCAGTTCCGGCCACGGGGCGACCTCGGTCGACGCTGCCCGCCAACGAGACAATTCGGCTCGGGCCCTGAGCGTCTCGACCTGTCCAACGGCCCACAGCTTCAGTTCACGCAACGTACCGCCATCAGCCTCAGGACGCCCAGCATGCCGCTTGAGATCAGCAGCGTCATTCCAGTGTCGAGGCAGGTTGGCGTGGTAGGCGGACATCTCGAAATTCAATCGTGGGTGACCGGCAGCAATCAGGTCGTGGTTGACGTCTCGACCCGGACCTCCAACATGGCAGCCGGTGCATGCTCGGGTCCTCATCCTGACATCATCGGTGTCATAGAAACTCAGATCCGCCGCTTTCCTGAGCTTGACCTGTGGCCAGTCGGACCGAACGTGCCGGGCAATCCACAGGCTGGCCGGTCCATGACACGACTCGCACGACACGCCATCGGTGGCCAACCGCTGCTCATGGCCGGATTTTCCCCCGGAAACTGGCGGCAGAGCGTGACAGTTGAGGCAGGTGACGGCCTCGTGAGCCGGCTGCTTGTACCCCAGGGCCCGAACCATCCGTCGAGACCGCTCGTTCAACAGGACCGTATAGGACCGGGCATGTTTGTCTCGCTGGACCCAGTCACTGTACGAACTGGCCCAACGTGGTCCGCTGCCGTCGCCGCCGTGGCAATTGGCCGCCGCACACGAATTGGTTCCGACGTAATGGGCGACATCCTGGGCCAACACGGTTCCGGCCGCGGCCGAAAGGACCGCAACCGTCAACGCAATCACCCACGGTTGGTCGCCGGAGTTGTTGGGATACCGGTTCATCTCGATTTCCGCCTCAAACAGGGAATCGCATCATCTGATGAAAACCCTATCGACACGTTGCGGGTCAACGCCTGCTGACCGATCCGCCATCAGCCGGCAATGTGGTCGGTGTCAAACCGCCGAACCGCTCGCGGCCGTCACGACCGTGATAAACGTGACATTCGACACAGTCCGATCGAGCCCCGACCGTCGCACGTGGAAACTGCTTGGCCGCCGGCCGTGCGGCGTGGCAGTCACGACACACCGCAATCGACGGCATCAGGATGTCGGAGGTCTGTCGGCTGACTTCCACGGCGCCGTGGCAGTCACCGCACTTCATCAACCGATGACTGTCGTGACGGAATCGGCTGTGAGACATCCAACGGTCCGGAATCTCCGGAGACACCACTTTCCAGTCGGCTCCCGACTGATCAATCGCATGACAATACCGACAGCCACCCTTCGCCTCGTGACCAAACAACGTGTGCACGTGATTCTGCACAACGGCCTCCGCCGCCCTCACTCTCTGACCAACGGTTCTTGCCTGGGACGGATCCAGAGGCACCCGCCCGCCTCGGCCCGGGAGTGGGCGGCCGGTTTCTCCGGCCCGATCCCTGCTGTCGCTCTTCTCGAGCGCAGAGAGTGTGAACTGTTCGGTGAACCAACCACGGACGAGATCAGCAGCGACATGTGGCGCCTGGCGACCGGGATCGTTGCGGTTGTCGAACAACAACGGATGACACTCGCGACAATGAGAATCAAACCGCACCGGTTTCATGTAGCCGCCCGAGTCATCCGGCTGGTGGCAGGCATTGCAGTTCTTCGAAAAATCGACCGTCTTCCCGTCCTTGTTCCTCAGTCCGACAACCAGTTCCCCGCCCTCATCCCGCTCCATCTTCAGGTGGGCCGCATGATTGAAGCGGATGGTCGCCCTGTCACGAAACACCCCATCTCCGGTTTCCGGATCCGCGACCGCGACCGCCCAGACACCATGCTCGGATCCCGGATTGGTGCCGCCGGCAGCGGCCTTCACCAACCTCTTCAGGGCGAACTCCGGATGCGGATGCTCTCCTTCGGATTCGAACGACGTCACCGAATGCACGAAGGCCTTCGAAGATCCGCTAGCCGTTTTCAGGTCCCGGTGACACCGCAGGCACTGACGGTCCGTTACACGGGCCAATTGTTCATGGTGACGATGTTCGCGGTGACAATCCGCACACGACAACCCGTCGTGCCCGTGGCCGGGCACCTGGGTTTTGTGGTGCAGGGCCTCGTCGTGACACGCCAGACACTTGGAATTGTCTATCGATCGAACGACTTCCGGATCGACCCACCTCATCAACCTCTCGAATGGCGCCCACGTGGTGTGACACGCTTGGCAATCGTTTTCGATCATCCGGTGTGCCGTTGACACCGGACCCGCAGCAAAGACCTCGTGGTGACCGCTTCTCCACTCCGAGCCAATCCAGGCGGCAGCCACAAACGCCATCACCACGGCACCCCAGGCCAAGCGTCGTCGCAGAGGACGCCGACTTCGGCGATGGAAATCGACGTGGACCTGTTCGGCCAATTCACGACTGGACGGCAAGTTGTTCATCTGGTTGATCTCGCACGACGCTGGCCGTGCCCCTCGAAATTCACACCACCTACCATTCCCACGGAACCACTCTCAGGCTCATCACCACATGGGCAACGAACAGGATCAGCAGTGCCGCCGAAACAGGCACGTGCAGATACAGCCAGCCGTGCAACCAACGATGGATGGTCATCAGGCGATGCAACTGGCTCCGCCGATCGCAGAACTCCTCGAGTTGATCCAGAGGCTGGTGCAACTCCGACGGCAGGTCGCTCCGCATCTTCCGGAATGCGGCGCGGCGACTGTCGGCTCGAGACAACGGCGCGTTGGGACTCGATGAAAGTCCCAGGAACGGACGTACGGACTTCAGGTAAAACGTCTTGAGTTCATCCGTCCGGATCACCTTTCGCTCCTCAGACGCCGGCTTCGGTTTGGGAGCAGGACGTTTCTCTTTGGACAAGGACTTCTGCGTGACCGGTCTTGCGGCCTTCGCCGACCCACCCTTTGACTTCGATTTCTTGGCCGGGGCCGCCTGCTGGGCACGGGCCTGTTCCAGGACAGACATCGCCGGTTTCTTCTCAGAATCGTCCGACTCCTTGCCATCCCCACCCTCAGCGCGGGCCGCCTGCTGGGCACGGGCCTGTTCCAAGACAGACATCGCCGGTTTCTTCTCAGAATCGTCCGACTCCTTGCCATCTCCACCCTCAGCGCGGCCCGCCTGCTGGGCACG
>MDTE01123535.1_pt1 | contig 10225 bp, 13 predicted proteins | sample 811231 | NCBI WGS metagenome assembly MDTE01 (sample SAMN05326651, study PRJNA326480) | marine metagenome | isolation source: seawater | place: Indian Ocean: Red Sea | collected 2010 | reverse complement strand
TTTTTGCACCTTTTATAGTCATACCTTGATTTTTAAGTAAAAATTTTATTTTTTTTAAAAGTTCGATCGATTGTTCATTATAGTACCTTCTTTTTCCAGCTAAAATTACCGGTTTAATTATTTTGAATTCTTTTTCCCAAAATCTAATTGTATGAGTACTTGGTTTTCCAGTTTTTTTACTAACTAAGTTTAAAATTTTAGCTACTTCACTTATTGATTTATAGGCATGTTCGGATTTAATCATTTTTATTAATATAACTTTTAAAATCTTTTGATGGTTTAAATAGTACAACGTTTCTTTCTGAAATTACTTTTTTTTCTTTAGTTTTTGGGTTTCTTCCTATTCTACTTTTTTTAGATCTTAGTAAAAAGGTTCCAAAATTACTAATTTTAATTTTTTTATTTTTTTTTAGATTTTCAATGATTATAGTTAAAATCCCTTCTAATAATTCCTCAGATATTTTTTTAGAAAATCCAACTTGCATATACAATGAATTAATAATTTCTTTTTTTGTTAAGTTAACTCTCATTAATTAATTTATAGTTTGTTTGATTTTATCAATAAAATTACCAGATATAATTTTTTCACAAAGTGTAAGTGAGTTCGAAAAACCAATAAAGTCTGTAGAACCATGGCTTTTTACCACTGGTGAATTTAAACCTAAAAGTATTGCACCATTATATAATCTTGGATCTAATCTTTTTTTAAATTTATTTATATTTTTAATATTAATTAACGAAGAAATTTTACCAATAAAATTACTTGTCATTGTTTTTTTTAATTCATTTGTTATAAAATTTGCTGTTCCTTCAGCAGTTTTTAATGCAACATTTCCTGTGAAGCCATCTGTGATGATAACATTCGAAACACCATGCATGATTTCATTACCTTCTATATAGCCATTAAATTTAAAATTAAGATTGGTATTTGTATTAAGCAATTCATAAGCTTTTTTTATAATTTCATGACCTTTAATTTCTTCTGAACCGATATTTAAAATAGCAACCTTAGGCTGATCATTTGGAAATAAAGCTTTAAATAGTGCTGAACCCATAATACTAAAATCAAACAAGTTTTTTTCACTACAGTCAATACTTGCACCAAGATCTAAAACGATGTTTATCCCATTTTTATTTGGCCATAAACCTGCTAATGCAGGTTTATCAATTTTTTCAATCATTTTAAGATTTAATTTAGCAATAACAAAAAGTGCACCAGTGTTACCAGCAGAAATAACAATATCTGAATCTTTTTTTTTTACACTATCTATAGCTTGCCACATACTTGTATCTTTGGCTCTTGCGGCACTTAAAGCACTATCATTTCCTTTCACATGATCTTTTGTGTGGATTAACTCATATGAAGAAAATGGTAAAGATTTAGGTATAATATCCTTAATTATATTTTCATTCCCAAATATTTTATAAAAAATATTTTTGCTAGTATGAAAATGATGATTTATACCATTTAAAACTTTATAAGGTGAATTATCACCACCCATTGCATCTACTGCAATTGTTATTTTTTTAGACATTTAGATATTATAAATTATTTATTCCTTTGGGTCTAAGACTTGCCTTCCTTTATACATGCCCGTTTTAAGGTCTAAATGATGAGACAATCTATATTCACCACTTTTTTTATCTTCAACAATATTTTTTGCTGAAAATTTTATATGAGATCGCCTTTTTCCGGATCTCGAAGGAGTTGTTTTGCGTTTAGGAACAGCCATAATTAAAAATTAGTTTTAATTACACCTTTTATAAGAGAATTAAAAGAACTTTTTTTTAATAAATTATAATAATTATCAAAATAATTGCTCATTAATAGAGGTTCTTTTTTAATATTTAAATAATTTTTGAAAATTTTGTTTCTTTCAGTTAAATCATAAATTTCCCATTTATCGATACTCTTCAAAATCGCATAAAAAGTGTTTATATAAATTTTCATTTTTTTATTGATTGAAGCATCGCCATAACCTATTTCTCTAATACTTATCTCCAGTTGTTTAAATATATAATCAAATACATTTTGAAGTATAATTTTATCAATTTTGTGTTTAAATGTTTTTAAAAAAAACGCAAAATGAAATAAAAAAATGAGCAATCTATCTGAAAATTCATCTTGAGTTGTAAATTCTTTATATAATATTTTATTTCTAGTTAATTTTACTAAATTGTTATAAAAGTTAATATAATTTTTATTCATTATGAGAATTCTAATATTAGTTATTTTTTTATTTGTTTCAAATTGCAAATTTAGTCAAGTTGTTGATAGCCATGGTTATCATTTTTTAGAAAAAAAGGAAAAGAAACTATTGTTAAATTCTTCAAATAAAAATGATGTTGTTTCTTTATTAGGACCACCATCAACAAAAAGTAGTTTTGATAATAATCTATGGATTTATATAGAAAGAAAAAAAACTAGATCTGCTACAAAATTAGGAAGAAAAAGCTCTTACGTAAACAATGTTTTATTATTAGAAATTGATAATAGAGGTTTATTAGTTTATAAAAAATTATACAATATTGACGATATGCAAGATATTAATTTCATTAAGGATGAAACCGAAATATCTTATTCCAAAAAATCTTTTGTCTATGATTTTTTATCAAGCATGAGGCAAAAAGTTAACGATCCCTTGGGTGTTCGTGCCAAAAAAAGGAAAAAAATTAAGAACCAGCAATAACGGCTAACAATAGCAATGCAACAATATTTGTTATTTTAATCATAGGATTTACAGCTGGACCAGCAGTATCTTTGTAAGGGTCACCAACAGTGTCACCTGTAACAGCGGCTTTATGAGCTTCAGAACCTTTTCCTCCATAATTTCCATCTTCAATGTACTTTTTTGCATTATCCCATGCACCGCCTCCAGCAGTCATCGATATAGCAACAAATAGTCCAGTGATTATTACACCTAACAACATAGCTCCTACTGATGATAAAGCTGCAACCTGGCCACCAATTGGAAGTATTACTAAATATAATACTATTGGTGATAATACAGGCAATAATGACGGAATTATCATTTCTTTAATAGCTGCTTTAGTTAAAAGATCTACTAGTTTTCCATAATCAGGTTTTGCTTTTCTTTTCATTATCCCTGGAATTTTTTTAAACTGTCTTCTAACTTCAACAACAACTGCGCCTCCTGCTCTACCAACAGCTTGCATTCCCATAGAACCAAATAAATATGGTAGCATACCACCAACCAATAATCCAACTACAACGAAGGGATTAGATAAATCAAAAGTAACAGAAATATTTTCTAAATTTGAACCACTTAATTTTGAAAAGAATTTTATATCTTCTGTATAAGCAGCAAAAAGCACAAGAGCTCCTAATCCTGCAGAGCCTATTGCATAACCTTTAGTTACTGCTTTAGTAGTATTTCCTACAGCATCTAAAGCATCAGTAGTTTTTCTTACATTTTTTGGTAAATTCGACATTTCTGCAATTCCTCCAGCATTATCAGTTACTGGTCCATATGCATCTAATGCTACTACCATCCCAGCCAATGCTAACATTGAAGTTACAGCTATAGCAATACCATAAAGACCTGCTACATGATTTGTTATAAGAATTCCAGATACAATTATTAAAGCCGGTACAGCTGTTGCTTCTAATGACACAGCAAGACCTTGTATTACATTGGTACCGTGACCAGTTGTAGAAGAAGAAGCTACACTTTTAACTGGTCTATAACTAACGCCAGTATAATATTCTGTTACCCAAATTATTAATCCTGTTATAACTAGACCGATTATTCCACAAAGATATAAACTCATACCTGTAAAAGATTTATCTTCAATATTATAAATATTATCTAAACCTAAAACATAATCAGTTATTGGATATAATATTATAAGTGACGATATAGCAGTTACAACAAAGCCCTTGTATAGAGCCAGCATTATATTTTTTGAATTTCCTAGTCTCACAAAAAATGTTCCTAGTATTGATGTTAAAATACACGCACCTCCAATAGTTAAAGGGTATATCATCATATTAAAATCACCATGAAAAAAAATTGATGATAGAACCATTGTCGCAACTATAGTAACAGCGTAAGTTTCAAATAAATCAGCAGCCATTCCAGCACAATCACCAACGTTGTCACCAACATTATCCGCAATTACAGCTGGATTTCTAGGATCATCTTCAGGTATACCCGCCTCTACTTTTCCAACTAAATCTGCTCCAACATCAGCACCTTTTGTAAAAATTCCTCCGCCAAGTCTGGCAAATATTGAAATTAATGAGGCTCCAAATCCTAATGCGATTAATGCATTAATTAACTCTCTTTCATCAACATTAAATTTTAATAATAAATAATAATAAACAGCAATTGATAATAATGCTAAACCAGCAACTAACATTCCAGTAACAGCACCAGATTTAAATGCTACAGATAAACCATGAGATAAACCTTTTTTTGAGGCTTCTGCAGTTCTTACATTTGCTTCAACTGAAACTAACATACCAATATATCCAGCTAAACCAGATAAAGATGCGCCAATCAAGTAACCTAAACCCACCAAAGGACTAAAAGCAACACTTATAATAACTAATACAACAACACCTACTATAGCTATAGTCTTATATTGTCTGTTTAAATACGCTTTTGCTCCAACTTGAATAGCTGATGCAATTTCCTGCATTTTTTTATTTCCTGGACTCAAATTTAAAATATTTTTTCCTGTAAAATATCCATAAACTAGTGCAAGAACACCAGCTAAAATTGTATATATTAAAATTGTTTCGGTTGAAGTTTCCATAAATCCCTTAAATTAATTGTTACTTAGTTTTTAAAAGGCGCACAATACAAAAATAATAATAAAAGGCAATATTTAACTGGTTAAAACTTATGTGAATAACCTTCAAAATTAGTCAAATTTAAAGGCTTATTATCAAATATTACTAAGTTTTTTTTAAACTTATTATTTATTTTACCTATTAGTGTAATTTTGTGATTCATTTTTTTTGAAATATTTTTAATAATTTTTCTATTCTTTTTGGCTGAAGTGAAAAGAACCTGATAATCATCACCATAAAATAAATAACTAACTTTGTTTTTATTATATTTAATTAAATATAATTTTAACATATTAGAAATAGGAACTTTGTTTAAATCAATATGAAAAAATAATTTTTGATTGTTAATAAGTTTAATCATATCAGAAACTAAGCCATCAGAAACATCTATTGAAGTATTTGCAATTTTTTTTAGGTATTTATAAATTTTATAAGGTGGTTTAGGGCAGTAATATTGATTAAAAAAATATTTTTTAATTTTGTGATTAAGTTTAATTTTATTTTTAATTATTTTCAATCCAAGAAAACTATCTCCTATATTGCCAGTAATATAAATATCATCATTATTTTTTGCATTATTTCTTTCAATAATTTTATCAGAAAAACCTACTGTAGTTATAGTAAATGATACTTTAAATGAATTTGTAGTATCACCACCTGACAACATTAAATTGTATTTTTTTTGTTCTTCATTTAAAGATTTAGAAATTAAATTAAGATTTTTTTGTGTAAAACTTTTTTTATTTCCACTGGCTGAAATAAATATATATTTAGGCTTAACACCTTTACAAATTAAGTCGGATATAGAAGCTCTAATTATCTTTTTTATAATAAGCTTTGGATGTTTAAAATTAACAAAGTGGAAACCCTCGTTATATGTATCTACTGATAAAACTAAATTTTTCTTTTTATGAAAAAAAACATCATCATTTAATTTTTTTGCTGATGAATTATTTATTGAAAGTTTTCGAAAATAATTTTTAATTAATTCAAATTCATTCATTATATGTTCTTAGTTTTTTTGAAATTTTATCCAAAAGAGCATTTAAATATTTAGTTTGTGAGTCATCCAAAAAAGCATTTGAAGCATTTAAATATTCTTTGATAATAATTTTTGATGAAGTTTTAGGTTTATACAATAATTCAAAAACTGCACACTTTATTATTACCTGAAAAAGTTGATCAAGATGTGATAATACAAGATCACCTTTTAAGTGAATTTTGAGTTCTTCAGTAATTAAATCGTCTCTTTCTATGGTACCAACAACAACATCTTTAATAAATTTTTTAAATCTATGTTTGCCTATATTTAAATTTTCTTCTTTATTATAAAATTTTCCATAGATTTTTTGAATAGCTATCACTCTTGGATTATCTTTAGTTTTTGTTTCGATTTTCATTAAAGAATTTTAAGAACTGATATCACAGCAATGACCGCTTCTTTACCTTTTTTTGATCTAGCTTCAGCCTGTTTTTTATTTAAACAAGTTATTATAGCATTTCCAATGGGTTTTTTTTTTTCTACTGACAAATTCATAATTGCTTGAGTTGTTGCGCTCGAAATAAAATCAAAATGAGGAGTTTCACCTTTAATAACACATCCTAATGCAATAAAAGCATCGTATTTTTTTATATTTTTAGAAATAACAACTGGGATTTCAAATACTCCAGGAACATTTAATAATTTATATTTAATATTATTTTTATTCAAAACAATTTTTGCTTCATGAAACATTTTAGCAGATATATTTTTGTAATAATTTGCAGCAACTATTAAAATTTTTTTTTTCATTTAATAATCTCTTGTTTAGTTATTTTAATTCCATACCCATCTAATCCAACAACTTTTTTTTTTGATCTTGTAACCAATATCATATTTTTGATGTTTAATGATTTAATTATTTGAGCGCCAATACCATAATTTTTAATAAGCTTATCCTGACCCTTTTTGTAAAATTTATTGCTTTTATAATCTCTTAAGGTTTGTGAAACAGATTTAAGATTTGTATCTCTAATAAATATTAATACACAATCTTTATAATTTTTAAAATGTTCTATAGTCTTATTAAATGAATTAGGGAATTTTTGTCCCATTAAATAATTTTGTACAATATTTGAAGAAACTACTCTAACTCTTGGATTTTTATTCATTTTAATATTTCCTTTAACTAAAGCAAAATTCTCAGATCCATCCAATAAATTTTCATAAATATTAATTTTAAATTTTTGTTTTTTAATTAAAATATTTTCAGATTTTTTAAATTTAATAAGTTTTTCAATTTTAAGTCTATGAGCAATTAAATCATCAATTCTTCCAATTTTTAATTTATGTTTTTTTGCAAATTTAATGAGCTCAATACCTTTTGCCATAATGCCTTTATCGTTCATGATTTCGCAAATAACAGCAGACGGGCTTTTTTTTGCTAATTTAGAAATATCAACAGATGCTTCAGTATGACCAGCGCGAACTAAAACTCCTCCATCTTTTGAAATTATTGGAAATATATGTCCTGGTGAAACAATATCATTTTTTTTAACCTTTGATTTAATGGCAGTTTTAATTGTAACAGATCTATCTTTTGCCGATATACCTGTTGTCACACCTTTTTTTGCTTCAATAGAAACTGTAAATGCAGTTTGGTTTCTTGATTTATTAACTGATGACATTAATGACAAATTAAGTTTTTTCGCTTGTTTATTATCAATTGCCAAACAAATAAGACCTCTTCCATATTTTGCCATAAAATTTATATTTTTTGGAGATACATTGGATGCTGGAATTACTAAATCACCTTCATTTTCTCTATTTTCATCATCAACTAAAATGAACATTTTGCCTAACTTAGCAACTTTTATTATTGATTCTATTGAACTAAAATTTTTACTTTTCATTAATATAATTTCTTACATATTTTGAGAGTATGTCTATTTCAATATTAACTAAATCATTTTTTTTAACTTTTGACAAATTTGTTAAATTAAATGTATGTGGAATAATCCATGATTGAAAACCATTTTTAGTTTTTTTTGAAATAGTTAAAGATATTCCATTAATTGAAACTGAAGCTTTTTCTATAAAATGTTTTTTATCTTTATTTTTAATATAAAATTCAAATAAATAAGATTTATCTATTTTTTTTATAAAACCGACTATTCCAACACAATCAACATGTCCTTGAACAATATGGCCAGATATTTGATTACCAAATTTTAAAGGTGCTTCAATATTAATAATATCACCAATTTTGGCATTACTAAATTTTGATCTTTTGATAGTTTCGTTTGATAAATAAAATTCTAATAATTTTTTATTAAAACTTACTAAGGTTAAACATACGCCATCACAAGCTATAGACATACCAATATTTTTTTTTGAAATTTTTAAATTAGAATAAATAAAAATATTTATCCCTTTTTTTCTTTTTAAAATTTTTTTTATTTTTCCCTGATTAAAAATAATTCCATTAAACATTTAATTAAGAGTATATTCTAACTACATCTTTTCCAGTAAAAGAATTTATAATTGATTTATTTTTATATATAAAATTTATTCTTTTCAACTGGTTAGAAACATTTAACCTACCATGTGAACCTAGATTTATTGGACTTTTAAACAAATAGAACTGATTATAAAGTTTACTTTTTAAAAAATTATTAGTTAAAGTTTTTCCTCCTTCTACAAGTAAATTTCTACAACCAAGAGAAAAAACCTTTTTAAGGATATATTTTAAATCAAATAAATTATCCTTATTCACAGAAGTATGGATTAATTTTATTCCTTTTCTTTTTAACAGTTTGATTTTATTTTTGTTACCTTTGTTAAAAAAAATAACAGTATTATTATTTTTTGAAGTTAAAAAAATGTAAGATTTTATACTAATGGATAAATTTTTGTCTAATATTATACGTTTCGGTGAAAAATTAGTCAATCCATTCAATCTGCAATTTAATTTTGGATTATCAGAATTTAAAGTTTTACTTGAAATCATGATTGAGTCATTTTTGTATCTAAGCAAATGAGTAATTTTATCAGAATGTTTATTTGTAATTTTTTTTCTTTTTGTAGAAAAAATAAAATTATCCTTTGAAACAGCAAGTTTTCCTGTTACGAACGGTATATTTTTAACTTTATTAATTTTATAAGCTTCATATAAACAGTTTCCTTTTTTTTCTAAAATTCCACTTTTAACTTTAATATTTTTCTTTTTAAAAAATTTAAAAGATTTTGCTTGAGTTCTTTTATCAAAATCAATTATCGAAAAAATTACTTTTTTAATTTTAGAATTTATAATTAGATTTGAACAAGGTGGAGTTTTTCCATAATGTGTACAAGGTTCCAATGTTACATACATTGTTGAATCTTTTAAATTTTTTTTGCATGATTTAATAGCATTAAACTCTGCATGAGGTCTGCCATTATGGCCTGTCTGACCTATTGATATTATCTCATCATTATTGACAATTAAACATCCAACTGGAGGATTTTCACCTGTTAATCCGTGGACTTCTCCTGCTAAATTAAAAGCAAGATTCATGTAATATCTTTCTTTTGTAGTGAATTTATCTTTTCTTGTAGACATCTAGCCTGTCCACAAATTGAACGAAATCTTTTTCTTCTTTGAAATTTCTATATACAGATGCAAATCTTACATAAGCAACTGGATCTAACTCTTTAAGACCTTCCATAACCATAGTGCCTATAGTATTGCTTGCTATTTCTGCTTGACCTAATTCTTCAAGTGATCTTGATATTTTACTGATAAACTTTTCAACAGTATCTGTGTCTATAGGTCTTTTTTTCAAAGCAATATAAATAGATTTTGCTAACTTGTCTCTATCAAAAGAAGATTTTCTGCCATTTTTTTTAACCACCATAAGTTCTCTAAATTGAACTCTCTCAAAAGTAGTGAATCTATGTCCACAAACACATTGCCTTCTTCTTCTTATTGCAGTTCCATCTTCAGTTGGCCTAGAGTCAACTACTGATGTTTCTCCCTTTTTGCAAGATGAACAAATCATTTATCTTAAATTTTTATAAATTGGAAATTTCGAACAAAGTTCAATAACTTCATTTCTTACTTCATTTTCAATTTTTGTATTATCATTAGGATTTGCAGCTATACCTTTAACTGTTTTGGTGATTAATTCCCCTACTTTTTTAAACTCATTTAAACCAAATCCACGCGTAGTTGCTGCTTGTGAACCTAGTCTTATGCCTGAAGTTATCATCGGGCTTTCTGTGTCAAAAGGTATTCCATTTTTATTGCATGTAATATTAGCTCTACTTAAACTTTCTGCAGTTATATTACCTTTTACATTAAACGGTCTAAGATCAACAAGCATTAGGTGAGTATCTGTTCCACCAGAATAAATTTTAAAACCATTGTTCTTTAAAGTTTCAGCTAA
>MDTE01064819.1_pt1 | contig 10225 bp, 5 predicted proteins | sample 811231 | NCBI WGS metagenome assembly MDTE01 (sample SAMN05326651, study PRJNA326480) | marine metagenome | isolation source: seawater | place: Indian Ocean: Red Sea | collected 2010 | reverse complement strand
GCATCAGGCCGGCGTTGAGGTAGTTGACCTGGTCGAACGTCACGCGGTTGCCCCGCTCGCCGCCTACCTGTCCGTGCCCAACCCCGCGAAGACCGTGATAAAGGAAAACAGTTCCGAGGCAGCCGGCGACCCGAACAGGTCCTCGCGCACCCAACGTAAACCGACGTTGGTCGTAAGAGCATAGCCGAGATAACTGGAATTGTTCGCAACCTGTCCGGCCAAAATCAAAGTCTTGCCGTCTTCTATATATCCCGGCGGCAATGGATCGGTCCGTTCGCGCAGGTTGTAGAATAACTCATACTCGGCACCAGCAGTAAAGTTCAAATTCCGATTGATGTCACGGGTGGCCTGCAGCGAGAAGATCTCGGTCAACTCCTGCGTTTCCAAGACTCCGCGATCGGTCGGAGTCCGGCTACTATATAGCTGCTTCCAACGCGGCAGAAACTCCCACTTTCCAAAAGACACCGGGTACTCACCTTTATTTATTATGCCAAAAAAACTCTGGTCACGGCGGCCGGCGTCATGCTCACCCAGAAGTTTATACAGGTCGTGCTTGACCTTGGTGATGAACGGAAAAAACCGATCATACTGCGCTTCGAAATACGTTGAGTTCACAAATACGTCGCGTGCGACTAATTGGTCGCGAGTATAGACGGCCGCGCCACGAGTACCAGGGGTATCGGTCCACAGGAAGACGTCGTCAGGAATGTCATCCTTGACCTTGCGCGGATTTACCACCAAACGCAGGCGCAGATGTTTCTCGGGCATTTCCTTCTTCGTCGTAAGCAGAAGGTAGGTGGATTCGTTCTCTCTCGCAGTATTTAACAGTCTCTCGTCGAGGCGGCCGATCATTAGGTTGGTTTCTGGCATTATCTCCAGACCGAGGTAGGCGTTAAACCCCCGGTGCCCCAGCTTGTACGGATAATCGGCCTGCGAATCATCCTCGAATCGATCTATCACGGTATTGTTGTTCATATCCATACCGAACAGAAAATCGGGCGGATCGACCTCGTAGCGCAGGAACGGCTCTGCATAATCGGGCTCGCGATTGAAGTTGCGGTTGAAATCGGAGATATCGTCATTGTTCTCGTCGATACCTGGAAATACCGCATTATCAGTCAACAGTCCCCGACCCTGACGGGTGTTTACGCGCGAGCCGAAATAGCGCCGACTCCAATCGGGCAGTTCATCCTGATCGTCGTTATCATCGACGAATTCAAAGACGTTGCGCTCCTCGCTATCGTAATGTACTTCACCTTCAGCATTGGGTATGAAAGCACGAGTCGAATAATCCGAATCAATGCTGAAAGTCTCGGCAAACACCGTCCATGGGTAGCTGCGCTGTTGCGCAGTCAGATACATGGCACTGGCTTCGTTGTCGGCGAGTGCCTGGCGCCGAGTGAAGTTTTCGTTGGGATAGCGCCGCGATTGAGTATTGCGCACATACTCGCCACGCAACTCAAATCCAGCGACATCGCTGATCGCCAGATCGAAACCCAGCATCCGGTTAGCCGTCGGCAGGCCGTAGCGAAAGCGATGAAACGCCTGGTTCGAGCCGTCCTTTACGTTACCCGGCGCCCGCAACAACGGTAGAAAGACCGGAGTACCGAGCTGGTTGGTCTGTTTGTTCGATGTAATTTCTACCTTGTAGTCGTTGGCTAACACTAGCCCGATCTCTACCGCTTTGATCTGGCGAAAATCGTCGATCTCGTCTTCAATGGTCGGCGAGAAATCCTCAATATTGAAAGTCAGCGTTATCACGTCTGCGCCGCTGGCCTCGATAACGCCGCGCCGACGCAAACCGCCTTCGACTGTCGGCTCGATATCGTCGGTATGCTCGACACCATCGACAAAAATCCGCCAGCGTGACAATAGTGCGCCGCCCTCGCCGTCCTCGGGCGAATCATCAGATATCCGCACGATGATTGAACGCACGAAATCGGCATTCATAGGACCGCTAAGTAAGCCCTTCAGCGAATTATCGCCAAAAGGTACGTCCGAATTGCGGTGAGCGGCGTTGACAAACGTCATACCCACTTTAGCAAAATCGCCAACACCAACCTGACCGCGTGCGGCCCACAGATTTGTAAATGTAGAGAACGCGACGCCGGCGGCTCCCTCCTCCTGAGCGACCTGCCCAGTATTGTTTACTCGTGACGACAGCAGGGTCACCGCGTATTTGTCGGTCATCAAGTCCCACTGCACCCCGTCAAAGCGAGGCTTGGAAAACGTCAGCGGGGTGAGCGTGGTGCGGATGCCATCACCGACCATGAGCGACGAGTGGAATTGCCCCGAGTGGCTTGAGGCTATAAGAATATTGTTGAACCAGGAGGTAAATCGGGGATCCTTACTGATCGAACTACCGTTTTGCGTTGGATAGTCCTCGGTCCAGTCGTAGACCTGCCAGCCCTGAGTAATGTAATTGCCGTAGACATCGTAGAAAGGTGAACCTTCAAGGAATACATCGTTATAGCGCTCGTAGGGGCTACGTGCGTAGTTTGAGTATTGGTCCTGTCGCCAATCGTAGAGCGTATAAAGGCGCTGCGGCAAGTACCACTTGCGCACCGTCGGCACCAAAGTCGAAGGTGCGATTTCGGCCCCGGATGTATAATAGGGATTCTCGAAACCAGTCTCGCGCTGGGCGCTTGACGTCTGCGTCGTCGCGATGATGATCGCGCTGGCGCACGCCAGCAGCTTCAGGGATCTATAGTTCACGTCACCCCTCCCATAGGTTCTTGGCGTGAAGGCAAAACATTATTTCAGTAAACTACATGGACCAATTTGTGGACAACCTCATTTGTGGCGTCCGTGTTCATTTCGATAAGCAACAAATAAACGCCCGGTGGCACGGCCGTGCCAGCCACCATCCCGTCCCAAGCGTAGCGCGCCTGACTCCCCTGCGGGGTCTCGTTGACCAACTCGGCCACCGCACTTCCGTCGAGCGCAAAGATGCGAGCCCGCGGCAATTTGCCAGTCTTCACCACGGTAAAACTCAACCGATAGAGGTCGTTTGCGCCATCACCATTCGGCGTGAATACTCGATTGTGGACCAGGTTGCGAACCAGCGCCCCCCCCGCCACGGCATCGGGTACGAAAACCTGATCCGCCCCTAGCACTGCCGGCAGTACACCCTGCGTATTGTCGGCTTGTTCGGAATTAAAAACGAAAGTCTCGAAAACCGTGGGACTCTCGAACAACCGGGTGGCGAATGTGATTTCAACCGAGTCCCTGCGGACCAGAGGCGGCGGCAGTTGCACCAGTAGCGTATCGCTCTGCAAGACCCCGGTCGCCGCCACCTCGGCGCCGCCGACTGTTGCGCGAACCAATTCGGCGCCTGCACCGCCCTCAGGCAGTGCAATCAATACCCGGTCGAAACCCGGGTCTGCACCACTGAAAGCCTCGGGCTTTATGGTGTAGCGGAACTCCATAAGTGAGTCCAACGCAGCCTCGCGCGGTAAAACCACGCCACTGAGCCCGGCAGAGATCACCGGGTCACTAGCGACAAAAGTAAGTGAACGCAGCCGCGGGAAGACATCAGGATCGTCGCTGATCAAAGCAACCCGTGCCTGTAGCCATTGCCGCGGCGTCGGCGACTGGAAGTCCTGACCTGAAAAGCGGTGCGGGTTGCTCCAGGTCGACCAAGAGGCGTCGCGGACCTGCTCTTCGACAATGTCACCCCGCTGGCGCCGCTTAGCGGCCTCATAGCCTTCTTTGGTTACTTCCTTGCCATTCGCAAGGAAGTAACGGGTGATACTCTGGAAATCGTTGCCGGTCTGAGTCTGCACTTCAATTCGGGTGCCCGGCGGTAAATCGGCATCCCACTCGACCCGCCGGATCGACCGCGCGCCGCCTAGTGGCAAATCCGCCGATTGTATCGATATCCGTGCGGGATATCCCTCCGCATGGAAAATCCACCACTGTATAGCTCGGCAGTTGCCCCGCCCATTGGGCACGCGCCAGTTGATGAGTCGGACCGGTCGTGGGGGAAACTGGAAGTCGTATATGCCCTTGTTGCCGGTATCAGCAGCTAGCAATTCGTATTCGAAGAGGCCTTCGACCTCCGGAACCGCGGTCTTGCTCACTGTCCCGTCCGAAGTAAACAATTCCTGATTGCGCCAGCCGCAACCTCCTGAGAAATGGGCGTAGGGATAGGGACCCACACCGCTGACATAAGGCAGCCAAACCACCCGATCGACCCGGAACACATTCTCAAAATCAAGCACGCCCCAATAGCCTGAATCGCGCCAGTCACCGCTCTCGATGACTGCCTCGATGTTCCACATGCGAAAACCGAGATCTTCATCGATCAACGCCTCAGCACCGCTGCCGCGACCGCAGGCACGATCGCTGCATTCGCGCGAATCAGAGGTCCAGGTCCTGCCGCCCCAAATCTCATCACCGCGTTCAATACGCTTCTCAATCGCTACCTTGGAGGCAATATTGAATCCGACGCCGTCGACCTCAATTTCAGCAAGCGCCGCGTTAGGCGTTCGGCCGGCAGCCTCGAAACGCACAAAGCGCACCGGCGCGAATTTCTGCGCAGGATCTTTGTCCATGGCGACCTGGAACTCCACGACGCGTTCACTATTGTTGTTGACAGGCCGCCCAATGCGATTGAAAACAATACGCTTACCGCCACCAAAAGCCACCCGGACACCCGGACTTACGAAAACCGAGAAAAAAGTGAAAGGCCGAGCATCGGTGGTATCGGGAAAGATAACCCTGATCTTATCGGCGATTACCGCTCGACCCAGGTCGAGCTCGACCCAGTAATTTTCCGTCGGGTCGTCGGCAACGGGTTTCCACCAGGTCTTGGGATCCTGATCTGCAATGAGGTGTGCATCGGCCTGATTTGACGGCGTTCGCGCCGGACGCACACTGCCGTAGAGATCGCCTATAACCACCGACTCGAACTGGTCGGCATTGGCGACCGCGTTAAAGGTCTTGCCGAAGCGCATGACCTCCACGCCGTCGTCGGTTGGGGTTACCAACCCTGCCGGATGATCCCAGGACGCAAAATCGGATCCGCTGAAAACCAAATCTTGAGCAATAAGGTCACTGCCGGCGAGTACTCCGGCGAGCGCTAGCATCACTTGGTTCAATAAGCGTTTCATCGAATACATCACCCGGCCTCAATAGACCACAGCTACGGGTTTAACCACCATCTCAGTACCGCGATCCACCTCCACCTCCGCCTTGATCAGGTAAATGCCCGGCGCAACCAATCTGCCCTCACCATCCTCTCCCCCCCAAGTCGGCTCGTAGGGGCCAGCGTTGGCGGACTCATTGAGCAGCGATACAACGCGCTGGCCGGTTAGGTCGTAGACGGTGACGCGAACTTGGGCACCTTCGACGCCAAAGAGATTAAAGGCAATCCGAGCACTGTCGTTGATCCCATCTCCGTTGGGCGTGATTGCCCCAACCGAAACCACCAAATCATCAATTACCCGACTCTTGATCCGCGTCGCGACTACCTGAATATCGTTGCTACCGACAGCGGCACTGGCGTCACCTGATTCAATGGATTGGGGCAATCCCGAGCCTTGATTAACACTATTGAAAATACGGCCTTCGATAAACACGGAAGCCTGATAGACAGCGCTGCGTAATCGCAATCTCAACGCCGCATCCTCGGTAAGCGGTTCAGCGAGCACAACCCGCAACCGCCCGGCCTCGCTCTCCTGTGTAAAATCCGTCCCTTCCAATAATTCGCCCTCAGCGCCAGACAGGCCGACAAGACGCGCCCCTGCCGGTACGTCCAGTTCGATCCCGTCGAAACCGGGACGCTGAACGCTGCCTGTCACTGTGCGGATATCATATGCGAACAACGTGTCTACTCCCAGCGGCACTTCGACTACACCTTGCATCCCGACATCCGATCCCACGAGCGAAATTTCCCCCAGCACACTATCGACTAGAACGGGAGCATATTCGAATGCCACTGAATCCAGAACGCCGAAGGCAAGTGGGTCTTCCGTCATAATCTCAAAGCGAAACTGAAAGAAGCGCCGACCGTCAGAGGAGCGAATCTCGTCGCCCGAGTTCTGGTACGGAACAGACCAGTTGTTCCAATTGGTTACGTCCTCAGAACGCGACGCGCGAAACCCGGCCAGGCCACCCGAGTTTACCGACGAAATTTCAAACTGGCTTCGAGGTGGTGGACCTTCATAGTAGGTCTCACGATCGACGAGGACCTGCCGACCGAGTTCGTCGAAGATGTAGTGATCGAGAGGATCGTCATCGATACCGCTGCGCGTGCGCAGTAGCAATTCGACTGGTGCCGCCGGATCGACCGATACGTCGCCTGAGGGCGCCTGACGATATTTGGTAAAACGCCAGGTTATCCGTCCAAGACTGACCGGCTCGTCGAACGATTGAACTTTGGAGTAATAGCGAGCCTCAGCCGGAAAACCGCGCCCAAATGCCTCTACCTCAGCGAGCATACCAGTAGACAAGACACCGCCGAACTTAAAGCGCAAAAACCGGGTAAAACGCAAACTTCCCGTCAGCGAAACGATACTTGTGTTATTGGTAAACGTGCTACCCAGGATCTCGTCTAAAGGATGGTAGCCCGCCGACCCGGCTGCAACATCCTCGTCTTCAAAAATCAGCCAGTCGACCGGGGTGTTCGCGCGACTCACCTCGTAGGCGACCGGGAATAGTGCGCGCTGGCGTCGTCCGTCTTCGGCCAGGCCGCTCTGCGGCGGATAGAAGGATACGCTGTCTATGGGCACCGGCACGCCCAGGTCCAAGGTGAAAAACTTGTCGAGCGTGGGTAGACCATCAGCACGCTCGGCATGCAGAAACGCGGGGCTGAGCCCGTCTCCATCGACAAGTCCGCGAGAAATCGCCACTGTACCCGCCTCGCGCCGACCGCCATCCCATAAGCGTGGGTTCCACCCCAGACGCAGCGTGTCGCCCTCCAGCGTAATCGGTCCCTTGGAAAAGTTCCATGTGTAACCAAACACATTGCGCTGTGTCTGAAAGCCCGAGCTTCGCGTCAACTCGCGCATCACGCTATGTCCCCGGGGTATTTCCTGGGGCAGGATAGAGCCAATGCGACTGGTGTCATCGAGAGCTATCCAACGATGCAGGGCATCTACCCAAGCCTCACCGCTACCCCCAACCACCCAAGTGCTGACTTCCGATTGCCCCCAGGCCACTCCCTGGCACAGCAAAAGAGCCGCGCAGACTCTCGTAGTCAAAGCAATCAATACGCCACCCCTATGAGCTTTGCGGTTTCGAGCGCTTGCGCGTCGGCCGCTACCGATAGCCGCACGATATACAAGCCCGGCGGCACGGTGATGCGGCTCTCGTCCCGACCGTCCCACATTTCGGCGTAAGCTCCGGCAGGACGCGCCCCGGATGACAGCTTCCGCACCAACCGCCCTGACAGGTCGTAAACCCCGATATCAACCTCAAGTTCTCCGGCGAACTGGGCAAGGACGAATTCGATTTTGATCGCATCGTTTATTCCATCGCCATTAGGCGTGACGACCGAAATAGAAACATCGGTCTCAATCGTCGGACGCGAATCGAGCGTATAAACATTGACCACGCCGGTACTGATGTCATCGCTGGCATCACCTACGCTAACCGGGTGCGGTGGTACAGCAGCATCACCTAACAACCATGCATTTACTGGAGTATTGTGTTCGAGCAGGCGTAGTTGGAAAGCGACTCGAATCGGCTGATTGTTATTTTCATCGACAGGATCGAACAACACCTGAAAGCCATCAGCCGTCTCTTCGACCACCACATCTTCCACTTCGACCAGAGGGTCACCCATGTACAAGCCTTTGAAGACCGGCGCTGGGAAGGCCGCAAGCTTGATGCCCTGAAATCCCGCAAGACCCGCGGCAGCAAAATCAGCGCGAATGTCGTAGACGAATGAAGTATCGACGCCACCCGCAACGGCGAGGATACCGCTCTCGGGACGCAGGTCATTCGCCAGTGCGACCTCTCCAACCGCACTGGTCACTAGCGCAGGCGAATTCTCAAGGCTAAGCGTGTCGATGCGGATCGTTGATACGGCGTCGCCCTCGAACGCAAAGCGAAACTGGAAAAATTCGCGTGGACTCGGCAGGTTTACCGGTAGTACTACAGTACCGGTGGAATCGATTTCCAAAGGCGTCGACCACGGGCTCCAATTAGCACCGTCTTCGCGAATGTCTCCCTTGACGAAATCTCGAACCGGTCCCTGTTCTTCCGCCGGCAATTCCAGATATACACTACGGTCCAGTTCCTCCAGCACTTCGCCCGTACTCGGATCCTGACGAAAAAGAGCGCGACGCGGCAGATCTGCGTTGTATTCGGCAAAGGAGACTTCCTCGACAGAACCCGTGTCGCGATCGCGGCGGAAATACGCCAGAGGCGTATCGTCGGCACCGCTCCGCATCCGCAAGACAGCAACCGGACGACGAGCCTCGCCGCCTTCACCACGCACCAACTTCGTGGCATGAATGCGCAAACGCCCGAAATTGACCGGTTGACCGAAGGAATGCAGGTTTGAGACATATGCTGAAACCGGCACGAAACCTTCGCCGAAGATCTCAAACTCAGCTAGATTGAAAGCCGTTTTGGACAGAACGCGTAGCTGAAGAAATCGTCCCTCAAGTGGCGGAAATACCAGGTCGACGACTTGATCGCGATTGTTTTCAACCCGGCGCAAAAGCTTATAAACCGGTCGGTTGATTTCGTTGAATTCGGCGCCATCGTTGACTAGGAGTTCAAAACCCTGGATAAAAGAGTCAGGGTCGTTAGGGTCAGGGTAAAAACGCACCCGATTGATTGGAAACGGCGATCCCAGATCCCAGAAGAATAGCGCGCCAGCCTGATTGCGAATGGTCTTGTATACACCCTCGGACGAACTACTCGGATCGCCGTCTACCAGGCGCAAGGGGCCGTCGATTTGATTGAACAATCCATCGTTAGACCAGGCCCGTGGCTGGCCCACCGCCGTGAATACCGGTGGTTGGCCTTTTACCCAGGTCAGGCCAGAATCTCGCAACAACTGAATCAGATTTTGGCCGGTGGTAAGTTCGAGCGATTGTAAGGCACCGTCGTTTTCCACTGCACCGGTCTGCACCTGTGCCTGATCGGTCCATGACAGACCACCGCGCCCCACCTGGTAAATACCAACCTGTGCTACAGCCATGTCGGCACACAAGAGCAGCACCACACAACAGGTGGCCATTGAGCAGAGGATATCCCTCACAGACATCTGGCGATAGGTTATGCGCACTTATGGCCGCCTAATCTGGTCCGCATTAGCCTGAAGCGCCTCCTCCTGGGAATTGCCTCTCAGGACCTCGCGCTCGAAAGAGAATCTCAGATCCACCTTCTCTATGGCCTCGCCGGCATAATTGAATCGCACAGCGATGTCCTCAAGATCAAGTCGAATCTCCGTGACATCATCATTCAACAGCGGAAATACCAGATAGCCTTCCTGCTCACTTCCGCTGAAAACGGTTGTGGCCTCGGTGTACATCGACTGGCGCAGAATGCTCGTTCGGCTTTTGAAGTCGACGCGGCCCTGCCCGGTACGTCCCAACCAGAACGCACGAAAATAATCGTAGAGTTGGGCATAGGAGATCGAGCGGTAAACTCTATTGTTCGTCGAGGTGATCGTCGCCTTAAGGGGGTCGATCACAACCTTGGGATACTGATAATTGCTGACTTTAAGCTGGATGACGGTGAAGCGTGACCGGGTCCAATCCTCGCCGGGCTGTTTCCAATCGCCGAATGTGTAGGGATTGGTCGAGGCCGCTCCCCCGCTGGATGCGGCGGGAAATTGCCGGTTGAGTTCGGCGTCGGTCATTGGTTTCAGGTTTATGGCCAGGCGATCGATCGAAAAAGTTATCGAACCATCGTCGTTGACGACCATCCCCTCGGCCTGTTGAGCCAAAGGCTGCAAGTCTTGCGGAAAATAGCGCCCGCAACTCCCTAACGCGAGCAGAATTCCGATCCACCACAATCCACGCATCTGGTTTATTTCCCTGAAATTATCGCCCGAAGCGAACGCACGATAGAATGAGTGCTTAAACAAGTCGGGGCAACGACGATAAAGCCCGTTGCCCCGACCTTCTCAATGGCGGAGGCTATGCAAGCCCCCAATGCAGAAACTCAGCCAGGTCGCCTACTTGTAGGCGTGTTTGATCTGACCCCAGGTCGAGTTTTCAATGGCGGTCGCATTGTCGCCGCGCCCATCAACGTACTCACCGGT
>MDTE01200556.1_pt1 | contig 10226 bp, 11 predicted proteins | sample 811231 | NCBI WGS metagenome assembly MDTE01 (sample SAMN05326651, study PRJNA326480) | marine metagenome | isolation source: seawater | place: Indian Ocean: Red Sea | collected 2010 | reverse complement strand
TGCTATATGTGTCATTGCAGTTCTTGCATTTTGACCTTTAATTAAATGAATTTCATCGAATCACGGTTTGGGCTATGATGAGTGCATGGACGAAATCATAAAGCCTCAGAAGTCTGCGCTCTCACAATTTGGCGAAACAGCAGCGAATTACAGGGTTAGTAAGCCGCACAGTCAGGGAGAAAGCCTTGATATTCTTGCTTCATTCGTAGCAAAAGGTGCTCGTCGTTTTAATGTCGGCGTTGATATAGCGACAGGTGCGGGCTTTGCTGCATTTGCCTCTGCAGTAAATGCAGACCTTATGCTCGCAACAGATCCCACACCTGCAATGTTGCAGCAAGTCCATAAACTCAAGTTAGAAAGAGGAGTGAACAACGTCGAAACCATGATGGTGATCGCCGAAAGTCTCCCTTTTTCTGATGATTCAGTCGACTTAGTTACTTGCCGCGTAGCACCACATCACTTCCTGAATGTTCCGCTTTGGCTCTCAGAGGTTAATAGGGTGTTGAAACCAGGAGGGGTCTTCGTAGTTGCCGATACTAGTGCTCCTGAAGATCCAGAAATTGCAAAATGGATGAATGCCCTCGAGTTAAAGAGAGATCCCAGTCATATCAGGAACTGGACACTGAGTGAATGGGAATCCGGTATCAAGACCACCGGACTAAAAGTCACTGATACTGCTCTAGGTAAAGTTAATCATGAATGTAATGACTGGACTAAACGGTCAAATTCCACCGAACAAGAAGCTGCAGAGATAGAGGAAACCATCAGGAATGCCTCCCCATCAATCAAAGCTGAGTTTAATATCAAAGAGGATGAGGCTGGTGCATTAACTTGGCACTGGGGTGTTTCAATTCTAAGAGCTGAAAAGCCTTAGAAGTTAATTTGACTCAGAAAATACACGTCTAGCTGCAGCTAGGCTGGCTCCAACTGGCAATTCAAAGCTTTGATTACTCAATGCATCTTCTAGCGCACTAAGAGCAGTGAATACGCTACTTGGAGTAGCGTTGTAGCCCATCAACCCAACACGCCACACCTTTTCTGCTACTGTCCCGAGTCCGGAACTAAATTCAATATTTCGTTCCTCCAAAAGGAATTTTCGAACCAAAGATGCGTTTACTGTGTCTGGCACTTCTATGCTTGTCAGGTTAGGCAATCTGTCATTTGGATTTTTTACATAAAGACCCAGGCCCATAGCTTCAATTCCTGCCTGGAAAGCTTTCCCGACTACCTGATGTCTGTTCCATCGATTTTCTATGCCTTCTTCGGTTACCAGGCGTAAACCTTCACGGAGTGCATATATCTGGTTAATAGGAGCGGTGTGATGATATGCGCGTAACTGGAAATAACTTCTTATTTGAGTCATGTCGAAATAAAAGCTGTGGGTTGGGTGATTTCTATTTTCGAGAACTTGCATAGCCCGGGGACTAAAAGTAATAGGCGATAAGCCTGGGGGACAGGCTAGGCACTTTTGAGTACCCGAATAGCAAACATCGACTTCCCAGTCATCAATTCTCAGTTCAATTCCTCCAAAAGAAGTAACTGCATCAACTATCAGCAAAGCCCCGTGATCATGGGCAATGTTAGCAATGGGGAGAATTTGGGAGACAGCCCCTGTTGAAGTTTCTGCATGGACCATTGCTATGGCTTTTACTGAGTCATGTTTAGAAATTTCAGCTTCCACTTGTTCGGGAGTTACTGCAGTTCCTGGTTCAAATTGAACTTTATAGACATTGGCACCACACCTTAGTGCTATTTCGCCTAAGCGATTAGCAAAGTACCCATTCTCACAAATCAAAATTGTGTCACCGGGTTCAAGTACGTTTACTAAGGCTGCTTCCATACCTCCAGTGCCTGTAGCTGAAACTGGCCATGTAACTTCATTGCTAGTTTTAAAAGCAATTCTCAGCATTGCTTGGACATCATCAAGCACTTGAAGGAAATCAGGGTCCATGTGCCCCAGTAAGGAGGTTGTCATTGCACTAAGAACCCTAGGGTGGATGTTACTAGGCCCGGCTCCCATCAGAAGGCGTGGCGGGGGGTTAAATTCTTTAGTGAATGATTCCATTAGCAAATTCTCACTTTTTGAACAATCTCGTTCTGGTTTGAAATAACGATTAATGAGGCATTATAACAGCAAGGCGGGAATTTTCTAAATCGTTAGCCGAAAAATATTATAAGTCTATCAGGTCTACAAGTTAAGGTTTAGTAGTTTTTAGACTTTCCTAACTAAGCTATTAATAACCAAAAAAATTACTTGGGCACAAGAAGATTGTAAGAACATAAAATATCAAGAAATTCTTCATACAATATTTAGTAGTTGTTTAAGAAAAGCGCCCAGCAATCGCATAAACAGTATCTAATATTTAGTAGTTATTTTTAAAATTTAATGTTTTACTGGCTTTAATTTTTTTACAAGTCTTAAACTTTGGTATTGTCATAATTTTAAACAAAGTATAGTTTTTTAACCAACAAGTTTTTATTGAAAGAATTGTTTTGCTGGTTAGGTTGCAAAAATGGAAAATGAAACACAAAAGTATCACCAGTCCGTTTTGCTGAATGAAGCTATCGATGCTCTAATGCCTGAAAGTGAAGGTATATACATCGACTGTACTTTAGGTGACGGTGGTCATTCCGAAGCAATTCTTAAGGCAAGCAGCCCTGCTGGCAGATTGATTGGCATCGACGCTGACCCAGAGGCTCTCGCTCAAGCAGAGCAACGATTAGAGGCTTATCGGCCACGTGCACGATTTATCAATAATAACTTTGCTGCGCTAGCAGAGGTGGCCTGGAAGGAGGGCCTAAGTCAAGTAAATGGGGTATTGCTGGACCTCGGTGTGTCAGCCAGACAGCTAGACACCGAAAAACGAGGCTTCAGTTTCCGTAGAGCGGAATTCCTCGATATGCGGTTCTCGCCAAGTAGTGGGGTTACTGCAGATGAAATAGTCAATTCAATCCCAGAGGCGGAATTAGTTGATGCCTTGTTCAGGTATGGCGAAGAACCCAGGGCAAGGCGAATTGCCAGTGCAATAGTATCGGCTAGGCCAATCAAGGACAGTATGCACTTAGCTGAAGTAATCAAGCAAGGTTCTGGGTACAAGTTTGGGAAAATACATCCCGCAACTAGGACATTCCAAGCCCTTCGAATTCTCGTTAACCAAGAGCTGGAAAAGCTTGAGCAAGCTTTGGTTTCAGCAACTTCTATCTTGATAAACGGGGGAAGGCTTGTTGCAATTGCATATCATTCTTTAGAGGACAGGGTTATCAAGAATTTCATACGGTCTTCCTCAAATCTTGAACGTATTAACAAAAAAGTGATCAGGCCATCAAAAGATGAAATTCAAAACAACAGAAGAAGTAGAAGTGCCCGAATGCGAATAGCAGAAAGGCAAGCAGAATAAAGCCCGCATTAGCGGCAAAATCGCGCCAAGGTAGAGAAGCAAAAAGGGAGTAGAAATGTTTGAGTCATTTGGATCGAATCAGTTACCACCTACGGATGGCCTAGCAATGGTCAAGGTTATTGGTGTAGGCGGAGGAGGCTCTAATGCCGTCAACCGTATGTACCGTGAACGAGTTCCTGGAGTTGAATATTTAGCAGTTAATACTGACACTCAACACTTACTGAGAATGGATGTGCCTGTCAAAATTCGCATAGGCGATAAACTAACTAGGGGCCTTGGTGTCGGTGGTGACCCCGAAATTGGGAACGCTGCTGCAGAAGAGTCTCGTGAAGAGCTTTACGAAGCAGTTCGCGATGCTGATTTAGTTTTTATCGCTGCTGGAATGGGTGGTGGTACCGGAACTGGTGCTGCTGCAGTAATGGCACAAGTAGCCAAAGAAACTGGAGCATTAACAATTGCAGTGGTAACAAAGCCTTTTGGTTTTGAAGGACGCCGCAGGGCTATGAACGCTGAAGACGGCCTGTCTAGATTGAAAGACAACGTGGATACTCTAATAGTAATCCCCAATGACAGATTAGCCTCATTCTGTGAAGAAGAAGTTACAGCCGAACAGGCATTTAAAATTGCTGATGACGTTTTGAGGCAAGGGGTTCAGTCAATTGCAGAGTTAGTCACCGTACCCGGCGAGATCAACCTGGACTTTGCAGATGTCAAGACAATCATGAGCGGTGCTGGTCCTGCCTGGATGGCTATTGGAACTGCCTCAGGTGAAAACAGGGCCGTAGAAGCGGCTAAAAATGCCATAAATAGCCCAATGCTCGATGTCAACATAGAAGGTGCCAAGGGTGTAATTTTTAATATTACAGGCGGAACCGATTTAACCCTTAGAGAAGTAAATGATGCCGCCAAGGTGATTCAATCAGCAGTAGATCCAGAAGCAAACATTATTTTCGGAATGGTTCCTGACATGAAAATGGAAGGTGAAGTCCGAGTGACCATCATTGCAACTGGCCTGCCTACTGTAGAAGCAGCCAACCTTCGAGACGATGATCTATCAGGGATATTGAGAGACGTACTTGGTGAAAGCCATGAAAGTGAAGCGGATCTTCCTGCGTTCTTACAGACGTCGCATCAAAAAGAAGCTAGCTAAAATCTCCTTTTCGCTGTGCCGATTGCATAGCGAAATCACATAGAGACCTCCTCCCCGGGAGAGGTTCATAGATTTCTCCTAGCGGTCTCTACCCTAGCCCCTCCATTCGCGCCAAAGGGAGTGGGTAAAAGAGGCTTTGCTGGAATGTTTCAGCAAAGCCTCTGTTTTTATGAATTTCACTAACCTTATTACGTATAAATTGATCTCACGGACTCTTGACATACTGATCCAGTCACTGTGATAACAAGAAAGTCAAAAATAAGCCTATAAGTTGTGGCTTGCGCACTTTAAAATACTATATATTGTTGTCATTACATGTAATTATGTATTGGGTACGTATTATTTACTGAGTTTCATGCAGTATTGCTAGGAGGCATAAATGCGCTGTCCCCATTGCGGGAACCCAGAATCTCGAGTTACTGATTCAAGAGATAACGGTAATGAGATACGCCGCAGGAGAGAATGCTCTGAATGTGGTGCTCGATTTACTACTTATGAGCGTGTTCAACATGCAGCTCTTATGGTTGAGAAAAGAGATGGTCGTAGGGAGGAATTTAGTAGGGAAAAAATATCCAGGTCAATCAGGCTGGCTTGCGTTAAAAGGCCTTTACCAACTGGCTCAGTCGAAAAGCTAGTCGATGAAATTCAAAGCGACCTTCTACGAATTGGAAGAGCTGAGGTAAAAGCTTCAAGAGTTGGTGAGATTGCGATGGAAAGATTAAAAGATCTCGATCCAGTAGCCTATTTACGCTATGCAAGTGTCTACCGAGACTTTGCTGACTTAGACATGTTTTTGAGGGAAATCCAAGCTATAGAAACTCTTGAGGATGAAACTGACTTATCTTCTATAAGCCAGTTAGCTTTGATACCTAATGAATCTGCGGCTCCGCCAAAGCCAAAAGCTAAGCGAGGAAGAAGGCCTACTCTTTCGGTACCGCAAAGTCAGGCCCGCTTTACAGATTTCGATTCAGATCAATGAAGAGTTCTACTGGATAACCAGGAAATTACTAATTCAAAGCTCTGAAACTTAAGTTCATAACAGGGAGGTAAGCATGGGAAAAGGAAATTTTAGATGGCTTCTTGATTTTGATTTGCCTGCTTCCCGATCAAACGCACTGGATGCCTTGCATACCTTAAAACTATTCCGTAGACCGGGCCATTCAGGGATTAGGGAATCGACTGCATTGGATAGATGTTTAGTCACACTGGATCAGGAATTCCGAGGAATTTGGTCTTTAGACGGAACTCATGGTGGGATTGTTATTCTTGAGATTGCGCCTATTGACCATCATGAAGTTGAAAGAATTTTATCGATGCTGGAATTCCGACTAACTCAATATGGACATACAGAACTCTGGGGACTGCGCTACCTAGTGAGGAACGACCAAACAGTTGCAGAAATTAAAAGCGACGGTACAGAGGTAGAGCTTTCACCTTGGAAGTTGGCTCAAAATTTGATTACTGAGGAGCATGGCCTGCCAAATTCGGCCTAATACATTTACTTGAATAAATTGCCTTTACTGAGCGTAAAGGTCCCAGAATATCTCTACCCCGGAGATATTCATCGTTCCCTCCTCCGCAGGCCCCTCTCGCGCGCCACGGGTGTGGGCCACATGAGCCCCGAAGGTGAATCCTTCGGGGCTCAACTTTTCTCGCTAGATGCTCTAACCTCACTCACGTTATACTGAGTAGTAGAAGCATCTCTGTTAATTGAGGCATTTAGCTTTGGATAGACTTACTAAAATTGCAATAACCATGGGTGATCCAGCTGGAATAGGTCCTGAAGTGGTAGCAAAAGCATTAGCTGCTTACCCTGAGGGCTACGGAGCAAGGCTTGTTGTTATTGGTAATTATTTAGTTATGGAGAAAACCTCAAAAGATATTGGATCCAGTTTAAAATTGAAAAAGATCACTACTCCGGATGACTTTAACCAATTATCGCCTGCAGAGTACGGAATCATCGATGACAGTGACTCAGACCTTGTGAACCACCCAATGGGAACAGTTTCAGCTACTGCAGGCGAATCGAGTATTCGGTGGGTTAAGGATGCGGCCTACCTAGCCCTTGAAGGGTCTGTTGATGCAATCGTAACCGCACCTATAAACAAAACGTCTGCTCACGAAGCAGGGTATGCGGAAGTTGGGCATATGGAGATTTTCCAAGAGATGAGCAAATCGGCTCAAGTCGCAACCATGCTAATGACCACTGGCTTAAACGTAGTGCATCTAACCACTCACAAGCCACTAAGCGAGGCCCACTTGCATCTAACTATAGACAATATTTTGGCAAAGATATTGTTGACTCACGATTTTTTTAAAAAGTACAACTTTAGTGCTCCCAGAATAGGTGTATCAGCTTACAATCCTCATGGTGGTGAATCCGGAATACTTGGGAGCGAAGAGATTGAGTCTATATCTCCCGCGATAATCAAGGCACAAGATATGGGAATCTTAGCATTTGGACCTATCCCCGCTGACTCAATTTTTACTAAAGCTATCGAAGGAGAGTTTGATGTCGTGTTAGCGATGTACCATGATCAAGGTCATATAGCAGTAAAAGTCCATGGTTGGGAGCAAAGTGTTACTATCAACCTTGGATTGCCATTTTTAAGAACCTCGGTTGATCACGGCACAGCATTTGATATTGCCGGTAAGGGTATAGCGAATCCTGCTGGAATGATCAGTGCAATTAAGGCGGCTGTACGTGTCTCTAGCCAGAATGGGTTAGGTGTGGAATGACCACAGCATTCATAGGCGGCGGCAACATGGCAGAGGCGATTATATCTCGAGCAGTTCGTTTACCTTCATTTAACCCTAAATCAATACGAGTTTCAGATCCCGTTGCTGAGAAAAGAGCTCATTTACTATCCACCTATGGTGTCCAATGCGTGGAATCAAACACAGAGGCAATTGAAAATGCTGGTTTGGTTTTCTTAGCTATAAAGCCTCAACATTTTAAAAATGTTGCGACCGCTTTATCTGGACTATTCAGAAACGATCAAACAGTAGTCTCTATTATGGCAGGAGTGACAATCCAGAACCTGCGTCTCAATTTAAATCATTCTAAAATAGTAAGGGTAATGCCCAATACACCAGCGCAAGTAGCGCAAGGTGCCTCAGTATGGACTTCTACGAAGGAAGTAGACTCTTCTGCTCTTACTGAAATATCAATACTGCTAGAAGCAATAGGATATCAGGTGCGTGTTGATTCAGAAGATTTAATCGACGCTGCTACTGCTATTTCAGGAAGCGGACCAGCGTATATTTTCAAAATGATTGAAGTGCTTACAGAAGCAGCAGAAGAGCTTGGGATTCCTCCTGAAATAGCAAAGCACTTGGTGGAGCAAACATTTTTCGGATCTTCTTTTCTTGTAAAAGAATCAACTGTTTCTGCTTCATCTCTTCGTCAAATGGTTACATCCAAAGGTGGAACCACTGAAAAAGCCTTAGAAATATTAGACCAAAGGGGTTTTGACTCAATTATCAAAAGTGCGGCCATTGCCGCATACAAAAAATCCAAGGAGTTAGGTGGAAGCGATGTCCTCAATAGTTGATATATTTTTGATACTACTTGATTTGGTATGGTACTTACTGCTTGCTCAGGTGATACTTTCCTGGTTAACAGTATTTGGTATTAGAAACGATTTACTCAGGCAAATCACTCTTGCTGTCTCTTTACTTACTCAGCCTATTCTTGATCCTATTAGGAAAGCACTTCCTAGAACCGGGTCGTTTGATTTCTCTGTATTAGCAGCCTTCATTCTCATTTATATAATAAGAGCAGGTTTACAGGTAGCGCTGCGATAATAAATCTCTACTTTAGGAATCAACTCTGATAAATCCATCGACTGCAATTGTTGTAGATAGCTCCGTGTCACTTCCAAATCAGCTAATTGACAAGCTGCCATTAATTTTAGTGCCGTTTGAAATACACCATGGCCTTAACGTATATCAAGATGGAGTGGACATTTCTCCAGCTCATTTTTATCACTTACAGTCCTTAGAGCAACCTTTACCTATTACATCTGCACCTAGCCCTGAAGAATTCATGAAAGCTTTTAAAAAAGCTTCTGAAATCTCTAAAGAAATTATCTGTCTAACTTTATCTAAGGATTTAAGCGCCACTTACCAAGCAGCATGGTTGGCATACGATGAAATGAAAAAAGCTTTCCCCGGTTTTAAGGTTACACTTATTGACACAAAGACAGCTGCAGCTGCAGAAGGGCTCATAGCACTAAAAGCAGCGCGCTTATCTGCAAATGGAGTTCCTACTGAAAAGGTAATTCAATCTATTAATGATGGAATCGACAAAATAAAATTTATCGGCCGGATAAATACGTTTTATTATGTGTGGAAAAGCGGACGCCTCCATCGAGCTGGGCATGTGCTTGGCACAATGCTAAATATAAAACCAATACTAGATTTGGAATCCGGGAAAGTTGGAATAATTGCCAAACCTAGAGGCAACAACAAATCATTCAAATTGCTTGTTGAGTTGATTAAAAAGCAGATGGGAGTGCGAAAATCCCGCCTCTTAGTAGTACATGCCCATGCGCTGGACAAGGCTCAGGATCTAGCTGCAAGACTAGAGGGATCGGGTAATATCGAGGAATTGATACTAACGGAGTTCACTCCAGTCATTGGCGCTCACACTGGCCCTGGTTTAATTGGATGCGCAATAGAGCCCATCGACTCTGTCTAGTAGTTCCTTTTGCTTTCTTGTGCGAGACTAGCCACATCACAGTATGAAATAGGTGAATAATGGTATCTATTAACGTATCTCAGGGTGACGCTCTTGAAAATGACAGTTCTGCTTTGGTTATTCATGTATTTGAAGGTATCACCAAGCCCGATGGCATTCTCAGTACAATTGACTCGCTGTTAAGTGGTGTTGTCAACAGTTTGATAAAAGACGGTGAATTTACTGGTAAAAGTACTGAAATAGTGCGCTTCCCTACCCTTGGGAAAATTAAGCCTACCAGAGTGGTGCTGTCAGGGTTAGGGAAAAAAGAATCCATTAATTCATTGAAGATAAAGGAAAAATCAGCCGAAGTTGCTCGTTATTTAAGGAATATAGGAGTTACCAACATATCAATAGCGCTTCTTAGTGAAAGTGATACCGGCATACCTGAAGAATCATTTGGCCAGTCAGTTGCGATGGGCTCTACTATGGGGCTTTATCAATTCAAGAAGTACAAGTCCCCAAAAGCCAACAATCCAGAGAAATCTGTAGAATCTATCTCCATTATTTCCCCCACTGGCTCATCATTGTCAGACTTGAAACGCGGTGTCGAAAAAGGGGTCCTTTTAAGTAATGCAGTAGAAATAACCCGAAACCTTGTCAATGAGCCTGCTAATGTCGTTACTCCGTCCCAAATGGCAAATATCGCATCTGAAACTGCTAATGCAGCTGGCCTACCAATTACCATTTTAGAAAAAGATGACATGGTCAAGCACAAGATGGGCGCGATGCTCGGGGTAACTGCTGGCAGTGCTCAACCTCCTAAGCTTATTCTTATTGAACACAAAGGTGATCCAGAAAACCCAGATAATAATATCGCGCTAGTTGGCAAAGGAATTACTTTTGATACTGGAGGGATTTCGCTCAAACAAGCTGCGGGAATGGGTGACATGAAAGGTGATATGTCAGGTGGAGCCTCAGTGATTGGTGCAATGCA
>MDTE01146269.1_pt1 | contig 10227 bp, 10 predicted proteins | sample 811231 | NCBI WGS metagenome assembly MDTE01 (sample SAMN05326651, study PRJNA326480) | marine metagenome | isolation source: seawater | place: Indian Ocean: Red Sea | collected 2010 | reverse complement strand
TCTTTAATTGAAAGATAAGGGTTTAGAAAAAAAACATTATGTTTTTTTTTAAGAAGATTTGCGATCTGAATCTTAGACGTATAGAAGTTTTGATATCTTTCGGGAGAAATAATTAAAACATTCATTTCAAAACTTTTATATTTTTTAATTAACAAAGCAATAATAGAGATAAATTTAAGTTTTATTTAGTAAAAATTTTTTACTATATATATTAAGATTCATATCGCTTGGTATTTCAAAAACTTTACAATTATATTTGTAATTAAATTTCTCTTAAAAATCTTGCGGGGTTTCCAGCATAAATTCCTGTTTTATTAATATCTTTTGTTACAACGCTACCCGCACCGATCACTACATCATCACAAATTTCAACTGGCAAAATTGTTGCGTTTGAACCTATTAAAACATTATTACCAATCTTAGTTGGTTTCCAATTCTTTACGCTTCCGCCTAACTTACCTGTTTTAAACAAATCATTTGTAAACATTACCCCGTGACCTACAAAACAGTTATTTCCAATTGTAACTAATTCACAAATGAAAGAATGGCTTGAAATTCTTGTTTTATCCCCAATTTCTACACCTTTTGTTATTTCAACAAATGGACCTACAAATACATCATTTCCAAATACACACTCATACAGATTTACTGGCTCAACAACTTTAAAATTCTTACCATGTTTAATATCCCTAATTTTACTTTTTAAAGTTATCATTTATCTAACAAAATTTTTTTTTCTTTTTTTAAAAGATATAGCTTTTGAAAATATTTTATAACACTTAATCTCGTCTGAAGATAGTAGGTAGGAATATTTTTCAAATAAAAATTTTACACTATCAGGCTTTTCATAGGCAAGAAGGATGTTAAGAATTTTTTTTAAATAAGATTTTTTATTCTCATTTGTTTTTTTTTCCGAAATTAGGTTATGAATGTGATCTAGTTTTTTTAAAAATAAAAAATTTGAGTAAACTAACCTTCCACATGATCTTTCCCTAGGGTCTCCATAAAACAATGAATTTTTATACTCCCATCTTGAGAGATCCAATATATCTAAAACCTCAAAATTTAATTTATTTAAGTAATCACAAATTTCTATATAAGTATCCTGATCTGTATAAGTTTCCTGAAATTCAACCTCAATTTCAAGACCAATTACTGAATTTTTTAAATTTTTTTCACTTCCCTTAAGAACGCTTAGAGCAGTTCCTTGGGTATCTATTTTAAGGAAATCAACTAGAATATTATTTTTAATAGAGATATTATCTACAGTATCAGCATTAAGCTCTCTTTCCTGTATTATTTCAAATTTTTTTAAATCATGGTAGTTTTCTTGAAATTTAATATTGGGTTTTAATGTTGAGCTCAAATCTGGAATCCTGGTAATGTAAAATTTTTTTTTCCCTGAGTCTTTATCAATAATATTATTAAAAATTTTTTTATATCCTGTATAAGATCCATTATTCGGGTCAAAGCCAAAAAAATCAAACATAAAATTATATTTTTTTACTTTTAGGTCAATTAAACCATTTAAAGAACCAATATCAAAAAAATTTATTTTAGAATTAGAAATTTCCATAATAATTTTTTTTCTAAAAAAAAATAAAATTAAACAATAGTAAAATTCTTCAAGTTTTTTTTTTATATTTTGAAATTTATAGTATGGTTTTCTTAGTAAGGAACGAAAGTATTCATTCATAAAAAGGTATTACAATATTTTGTTAATTTTGTATGTAAATAATTTTGATAAATAAATTTACTAACATTTTTGAAGTTATATGGTGACTATTTAAATACTTAATAATCATATATTTATTATTTTTGTTAAATTGTTTATTTAATATCTTTGGAAATAAATAATTTATGGTAGGGCAGCATTAATAGCCACATTAGCATATTTCCAACAAAAGCTATCGCTACTCCCATCGTAAGAAAATGAAAAGCAACATAGAAAATTCCTAGGAAGAAAGCTCTATCTCTATACCAAAACAATAAAGGTGACATCAAATGTGAAAAATATGACATGGCAGGACCAAAATAAGAAATAATATCAAGTATATAAAAGTTATAAAATTTAATTTGTGTTAGATCATAAAAATATTTAGGTACATAAAATGGTAAACCAGCCAATTCTTGTTTCAGGTATACAAAAACTATCTCCTCTCTTAAATCATAAATAAACCAGTCAATTAAATTAATATCTGTAAGCTTAGTTGTGCCTGATCCAAAATAGTAAATTACAAATACACAGATAATCAGTGAAAAAGAATTTCCATAGGTTTCATGATATTTAGTGAGAATCTTTGGTTTGAAAATTGTTAAATTATCTTCATGTTTCATAAAACAATGAATAAATATTAAACCCTGCATAAGTAAAAATTCATTCTCTTGTGTTCGATTTACATATCCCATGAGATAAGTACATAAAATGTATGTTAAAATGACAAAAATATTTTTTGGACCTCTGCCAAATAATATAATTAATATTGAAAAAAATATTATTAAGTATTCTAAGGAGACAAATATTATTTTATTTGGATATGGTACTATTTTAAACCAATGAATAAAATGAAAACAAAAAATATCAAATAGAAATTTTGGGGATAAAAATCCATAATCAAATGGACTATAAATGCTCATGGGTCCAAAATTCCAATTTTCCTCCGGGAATAAAACAAGATTTTCGTAATCTCTATTTAAAACTTTGTAAATTAGAAATAGAAATAAACCTATTCTATATATATCAAGCCTAACGGCCATTTCTGGCAAGTTATATTTTTTTTCAAATAATTCTAAAAAATTATTAATACTTTTCATAATTACATTGAAATATTTCTTTTTGTTCAAATTTGTTGATTTTTTCTTTTTTAATATCTATCTCTAAATATGTGTCTAAAAATGAAATTTTTTTAATTTTTTTTGGATTAATTTTTTTATAATTTTCATAAACATAGCTCATATTGTGAGTCGGATATGAAAACTTATGGAAATTTTTTTGGTATGGAAATATTCCTTTTTTTAAGTATGGGTAAGCATCTGCGTAAATATCTATCAAAGTTTTACAAATGCTTTTTTCATAGTCACTAATATCTATATTTTTTTTATAATTATTTTTTAAAATTATACTTCTCTGAAAGTTCAATAAAGGTCTTCCAAAATGAGTAATTGGATTAAATAAAGCATGAGAGAAATATTCTTCGATGTTTTCGTTCTTATAATCAGCATATATTTTATAATAAATTCTTTTTTCACTTAGATATTTTTTATCAGATAAATTTAATCCCCATCCGGGTATACCGCTAAAAAATGGGTGTAAATAATAACCTGGAAATATTGCAATTATTAACCCTAATATAGAAAAATACGCAAAGATTTTTTTTTTTATTTTAACTGAATAATAAACCTTAAAAAAAAAGTATATCAAATATGGTAAAAATAAAACGAATAGGAGTACTCTTCTAAAAAAAACAATATCAAAAATTGTAAGGATTAAGAGAATTTTTATTATTATAATAATAATTAATTTTCTATTAAATTGATTTAACAATAGAATGAATTTTTGAAAAATTTTGTACCTTATATCAACTAAAAATAAAATGAAAAAAATTGAAATAAGGAACCAATAATTATTGTTAGGATAAGATTTTAAAACATTACTTGTATAAATTTCATTTTTAAAATTAATATAATAATAATCAATTAACCATAATGTAAGTGAAGATAGTAATAGAATAAATAAATAGTATTTAATAAATAATTTATATAAAAATTTCATAAATTAGGTTAATTTATAAATACTATTTATTAATATGAGTACTGAGATCAACATACAAAAGTTAAACATATATTACGACCACGAATGTCCTGTGTGTAGAAATTTCATTAAGTATTATAAGCTTAAAAATGATTTTCCAAATATTAATATAATTAATGCAAGAGATGATGAATATAAACATAAAATTAAAGATTTTTATGAAAAAGGTTACGATATAAATGTTGGTATGATTGTAGAATTAAATAATGAAATTTACTGGGGTGATAAAGCGGTCAATATAATGAGTCTAATATCAAATAAATCTTCACTGTTTAATAAAATTAATTTTTTATTTTTCTCAAAGCCCTTTTTAGCTTCTTTATTGTACCCATTAATGGTTTTTGGACGAAATATTCTTCTTATGATACTAAGGGTAAAAAAAATTAAAATTTTTTAAAATATTTTTTTTGTTTAAAAAATATAAGTAACAGGTGTTTTAGAAAGGTTTAATGTCTTTAAAACCACCTTAAAATTTATGAGCAAGTAGAATATTATTAAAATACCTTTAATAATATTCTGTCCTTTAAACATGTTTGTCAAATCTCCAGTTTTATCGTTTTTTTTTCCAAATCCCCATTCGTAATAATCTTTAAGGTCAAAATTATTCTCGTTAAAAATTTCAATTAATTTGTTATTTGATATTTGGTAATCATGAGTAAATTCATCAAACATATTTCTAAAATGTGTTCCAATTGTATTTTTACCAATCGAAAAAATTACTGATCCTCCATCATTTAAATTTTTTTCAAAAAATTTAATTAAGTCACCTAGGTTTTTAGAAAATAGACTACTACAAATTATATATATTATATCAAATTTTGTATTTGGAATTAATTGTTCAAGATTAATTTTATTTACATCAAATAAATAACAATTTAGATTTAATTTTTTTTTCATTAGCTCAACAGTAGATGGTTCAAATTCAGTGGTAAAGTAATTTATATTTGGATGCTTTTTTTTAAGTTCTTTTCCTTGAATACCTGGTGCTCCTGAAATTTCCAAAAGATTTGTGCTTGTATCTTTAAGAAGATTATGTTTTTTTGCGAGGTAAAATAAATGATCATAGCATTTTTCAAAACTCCATTTATTTGTATCATTTTCTAAATTATACTTGTCAATAAAAGCCGAATAAGGATTAAAAATTGCATTACCTATATAGTTCTCATTAATTTTTCTAATAATAAAAAAATTTGATATCTTTTTTAATCCAATTAAATTCAGAAATTTTCCTAGAAATTCTAATGGTGCTTTAGTTTTCGTTATTCTTGTTGAACACTGACAATTATTACAAAACATATAAATACTTTTGTAAGTATTTATTTTAGAAAAATTTGTTTGATTGCAAAATTTACAGTTAAAAGTCACTTAAGTTTCATAGTAATCATCAAGTGTTCACCTAATACACTTTCTAATCTTTTAAAAATTTTAGTTGGCATAACATCAAAATGATTGATTTTTTTGTAAATGTTATTTTTATAAGGTTTAATTTTATATGGGAAAATAAAGTCCTGATATGAATTAATAATTTTAAAACCTAAAAAAATACTTTTGACATCTTTTATATCTACCCTATCACATTTTGGTACATTAGCCTGCGCTTCATACCTATAATTTGTAATATCTAACATATAATTTTTATATGAATTTTTTGCATACAGCATTATCCTGATTTCTGTATTTTTGTTAGAAATTTTCTTAATTTGATTAGCAGCTTTTTGAAGGCTAGAAGTGTGATGCAATACGCCCCAAGAGTAAATTAAATCAAATTTATTTTTTTTACTTTTAAAATGTTTTGTAAGATTTAGCGCACTGCCTAAAATTAATTTAGGTTTATATTTATTTAGTTTGTAAACATTAATTCTTTTTTTTAAAATTTCGTAGGATTTGTTCGATAATTCTATGCCCGTATAATTTGCTCCATTTTTTATAAATTCACACGCATCTGTTCCAATTCCAAAACCTATTTCTAAGACATTTTTATTTTTCCATTTTTTAAAATCTACAAAATTTTTTATATGTCCTTCAACAAAATACTTCTTCTTTGTTACTTCATCGAAATACTTTTTTGAAAATAATTTTGATTTGGAAAATCCAATGTTGCAAGGTTTTCTATTCCAATACTGTTTTATTTTTTTTTCTGAGGTCATAATTATTGATATTAGACTAATTAAAATCCTATTGAGCTAGATTATATTCTTTTTTAAAAATAACAATGATTGTAAATACTTAGAGTGTTTACGAAACTTTATATTAAATTGTTTAAATCGCAACATACTCATAATTTGATCATCGAACGATGGGTTATATTTTAATTCCATTACAATATTATCTCTTTGGGTAGTATTATAATAGTTAAATGAAGAGTAGCTAATTTTTTTATCAATTGTTAATCTTAAATCTTTATAAAATGAATGCTCAAAATATTCTCTTTCATAACTAACATAGGAAATAGGGCTAAAATTAAAACAAAACTTTTTTTTAATTATTTCAAGGCTTTTTTTTACTAAATTATCAATATTGAAATTTTCTAAATTATTAAATTTAATAATTTCTTTTCTATTTAAAAATCCTTTTTTAATTTTGAACTCTAATTGTGGATCAGATGCTTTTTGATACCAGCGAAGTCTAATTTTTGTCTTATCTGCAACGCCATCTAAGTTTTGTTCTGCAAACAAAAAATTTTTATCAAAATAAATTGAATTTACTTTTCTTATTGGATACGATTTAATAAAGTAATTGAAGTTGGCAAAACTATAGTAATTAAAAATTTTACTTATGTGTCCTGGATATTTTCTTTCGAATCTAAATTTCATTTAGTTACAGTTTCAAAAATTTTGTTTGAATTTTTAACCTTTATTTTTGCAATTGCCTCGTTATCAATAGTTAACTTGGATTTTCTATTTTTTAATATTTTGTAACTTTTGTTACTTAAATCCGAAACTAAATTTTTAATTTCAACATTTGTATTTCTCAAAAAAAACTCCTTTTTTTTATAAAGTGCAATATCAAATTCCAAATTATTCAAATTTATAGATTCAATTTTAACATGAGAACCATCCTTCGCTGCCAAACCAAGATGAGCATTGTTTATATTTATATTTTCTATTCTAACATCAGACTGTTCTCCAAGACTTAAAGCTTTGTCACCAATTTTATGTGCTAAAATATTTTTCCCTATTACAATTGAAGATGAAGTATCCAGGCAATCATTTTTAACGTTATAACATTCAATTCTATCAAAATTTAAATTCGAGAAATCAGAGTCTAAGGCATCATATGATATATCTTCAAAAAAAATATCTTCAATAAACACTTTTGATGAAACAAAATTAATTGCATCCTCAATATCTATATCTGATATTTTTGTATTTCTAATAGTTACACTTGAGTTTAAAAAATTAATACCACTATAAAGAATGTATCCAAATAAATTAGGTAACGTTAAATTTTTAAATTCTGTACTCTCAATTTTTCCATTTGCATGATTAAAAATTAACGATCCAGGTCCATTTACATTAATATTTTTTTTTGGAGTTCCATTAAAAAAGAATTCTCCATTTATAAAAATATTATAACCATTGAGATTTAAATTAACATTCTCATTAATTATTAATTTTGAATCTTTGTCAAAATAAAGATTTTCATTTAGTACATAATTCTCATTAATTATTTTCTCAAAACTGATTTTTTTATAATTATCAAATTTTTTTTTTTGAAAGATTGAATTTTTTTTATAGTCATCTATTTGTATAATGTTTTTATCTCCATTAACATTTAAAAAAGTAGCTTCTCTACAATTTAAATTATTTTGTATATTAATTGTTTGATCAAAATAGAAATATTTGTTTATTTCAAATAATTTGTAATTTGAATTAATATCTTTACAGTTTATAGATTTTAGAAAGACTGGAATTCCATTTTTTCGATTTACAAACTTATAATCATTTTCTAAATCTGAGTAAGTTATTTTGTAGGAGTCTTTTAAAATTTCGCTGTTTACTCTATTTCTAATTTCTTTTGCTCTATCGTAATAATAAGATGGTTCAAAAAAATATCTTGAAATAGATTTATAAAAAATAAGATCTTTCTTAGAATTTTCTCGGTAGAACTGATTATTCATATTAGTAATAAAATTGTCATGTCTTGTAAAAAAATCATCTAAGTATTCAGTATTTGAAATATTTTTAAGAGTTTTGAGATATGTATCTATAAAATTAGATCTTAAACTTCCGTCTAATTTTTTGAAAAATTTTTGAAAAAATGGCTTATCATAACATATCCAGTAACATCCTTTGGTCTCTGTCTTCAAAAAATCTAATAAGTAAAAACTTTTAAAATCTCCTGTCCCGATGTGACCGTCAAATGGTATAGGTTCAACTTTAGAAGTTACAGGATTAAAAAAATATCTCACGCTATGTTTGACGGTGCCATGATAAGACCTGGTAAGGTCAGCTATAGCGAAAAACTTTGCCCATTTTTCAAAATCGACATGTTGATCAAAAATATCGTCATTTAGAAGGAAATTTTCCAAAATATATGTTGACTCTGATAATATTTTTTTATTTTCTAAATTCTTTGTCCAAAAAGCTTTGTTATAGACTGATATTAAAGCCATAGCATCTTTGGTGGCACTCACTCTAGAATCAAATTCAAATACCGGCCCAAATCTTTTTTTATTCCTTTCAATTAATTCTTTGCTAAAAGTTTCCTCAATTGCGAAAATACCTCTTGGTGTGCCATTAATTTTCAATTTTATAAAATCATAATTTGGTGAAAAAATACCATTTTCATTTAACATTTTGTGAAATATCCATTCATGGATATAATTTCTTAAAAGTGGCTTATGAAGATTAAATTCCTCCATACCTAAAAAGAAGTCATCTCCTCTCATGTCAACTCGTAATGACATTTCATTAAAATTTATATAATGCATTTGCCTAGCACCACGCGGTCTTACTTTAACTTTGAATGTTTCGTTATTATAATCTAACTTCCCATTGACATATTGCCATGGTGAATAATCTGATTTATTTAATCTACTCTTTCGTTGTAAATCTAAATTTATAAGTGATTTTTGGTTTAAAGATATATTAATTGTTTTGATTTCAGATTTATTAAAAAAACTTGAAAAAATGCTTACATATATTTTTGGCAATAATTTAACTTGATTATAATCAAATCCTATAACTTTAAAAATTTTATTTTTTACTCTATCAAAAGGAATTTTTTGAGATAATGCACTTGTTTGATAATAGCTGAATAAAAACAAAACTATAAGGACCTGTATAATTACTACAACGGCAGATATGTTTTTAAAAAAATTAAAATATTTTTTGAAAAAATTTTTGTTTTTTCTCTTAAATATCATTCGATGATATTGTCATCACTTACCAAAGAAAATTCAATATTGTTTTCATTTAGTACTTTTTTTAAATTATTTAAAATGTCATCGTAATTTTTCTCTTCAATATTTACTTTAAAATAAATATTATCTGTATTGTTATCACTAAACCAAGACTTTAAGGATATATAATCAAAATTATTTTTAATTTTATTTATAATTGGCAAAATATCTTTATCTTTTTTATTTATTTTTAAATTCAATATTTGATTTGGTAAATTGATACCTTTTTTGGAATATTTAGACATAAGGTATAAAATCATACATATTATTACAGTTGAAATAATTGATATAATAAATTGGTTAGCTCCACACGCTAGTCCGATTGAGATACAAAAAAATAAATAAACTAATTCCTCAGGTTCTTTAATTGCAGCTCTAAATCTAACAATGGATAAAGCGCCAACTAGTCCTAATGATAAAGCTATAGAAAATTTTATAATTGTTATAATTAAACAAGTTACCATTGTTAAGGCAATAAAATTGTCAGAAAAGTATTTTTTATTACTAAGTGTTTTTGATGACGATAAATAAGTTAATTTAATTACATAAGATAAAATTGCAGAAAGTGCTAATGCCAAAATGAAATTTCCAAAGTCTATTTCAACATTTGAATTAATGAGGTATTCTCCAATTGATTTATTCATAAATTTTTATTGATATACAAATTTTTATAAAATACACCAATATAAATATATTAGACTAAATTTTTTAATCTATTAATGTTTTCGGTTTATAGATAAACTCAAAAATCCTTATAAAATACCTTAAAAATATTATCCTTGAGAAAAATATTTTACCGTAGGACTTAAGTATATCTCTCAATTCCTTATTAATTAAAATTTTATTTTTAAGTTGTGAACTTATTCCCCTGTTATCCATAACTACCGAAATTTTTTCATATCTAAACCATTTAATTTCAAGCTTCAAAGATAAATTAAAAAGAAACTCAAAATCAGATGCAATTTTGTATTGAGTTGAATAAAGCTTATTTTTAAATAATTGTCTTTCAATA
>MDTE01085187.1_pt1 | contig 10227 bp, 9 predicted proteins | sample 811231 | NCBI WGS metagenome assembly MDTE01 (sample SAMN05326651, study PRJNA326480) | marine metagenome | isolation source: seawater | place: Indian Ocean: Red Sea | collected 2010 | reverse complement strand
CGAAGATCCATCTGTTCGTACCCGACAAGGCGCCCTGGTACGAGATCACGGACAGCCTCCGCCAATTCGACGCATTTCCAGGCAATTCCGGCCCGACGGAACTGGCCGAACCCCGCGCGCCGCGCGGTGGCAGTGGCAGTTGCCAGTGCGGCGCGTGCGTCTTTGAACTCAGCGAGCCCATCTCGTATGCGCACTACTGCCACTGCGGGCGATGCCGGAAGGCGCTGGCGGCCGCGCACGCGGCAAACGGCTTCGTCCCCATTGACGCGCTGACCTTCGTTCGCGGCGAAGAGCACATCGAGCGCTACGAGTTACCCGACGCCGAGGTGTTCGCGCAGGCGTTCTGCCGAATCTGTGGTTCGATCATGCCCCGCCTCGAGGCGCCGCGCGGCATTGCCGTCATACCGCTCGGGTCACTGGACACGGCGGACGCCACGCGCGCGCCCGGCACGGGGCCGGTGCGGCACATCTTCGCCGGCAGCAAGGCGCCCTGGTTCGAGATCACGGACACCCTCCCGCAGGCCGACGAGACGTGAGCGAGCCATCCTCACTTCCGCGGGACCCGCTGTACGGCTGGATCCTGGTCGCAATCGTCTTCACGCTCTCGACGCTGTCCTTTGGTGCACTGGGCGCCGTTTCGGTCTTCCTGAAACCGCTCGCGGCCGAGTTCGGTTGGGGGCGCGGCGAGACCGCGTTCGGCTACACCGCCATCGCCTTCTCCGCCGCGCTGTTCGGAGTCCTGTGGGGCGTCATCGCCGACCGGTTCGGCACCCGCTGGTTCGGGATCGTCGCGGCGGTCGCGATGACCGTGAGTCTGCTGTTGCTCTCGCAGCAGGACTCGATCATCGAGTTCTACACCTTCTACTTTCTGTTTGGCGCCCTCGGCAATGCACTGACCTCCGCGCCGCTGTTCGCCAACGTCGGCTTCTGGTTTAAGCGCCGCCCGGGCCTCGCGCTCGGCATCACCGCCGCCGGCGGCGCGTTCGGCCAGGGCGTGGTGCCGTACCTGGCGGGTATGGGCATCGAAGCCTGGGGCTGGCGGGAGACGTACGAGGTCATGGCCTGGACCTATCTAGTCATTGCCCTGCCGATTGCACTTTTCATCCGCGAGTCTCCCGGTCGCCTGGCCGCCCAGAGTGACGCCGTGGTGATCAGAGCCGACACAGGCGTCTCCGACTGGGAAGTGGTCGGCTGGATCAGCGTCGCCGTGATCTTCTGCTGCAACTGTATGGCCGTCCCGATCGTGCACCTCGTCCCGCTGCTGACCGACAACGGCATGCCGGTCGCGGACGCGACCCGCGTCCTCATGGTGCTGATGTTCGCGGGCGTGGCCGGCCGCATCTTCGGCGGCCAGTTGGGCGACAGGATCGGCGCGTTGCCGGCGTACATGCTCATGTCGCTCGGGCAAACCGTCTTCGTGCTCTGGTTTCCGCACGTCTCCGGGATGCTGTTGCTGTATGCGCTCGCGGTGGCGTTTGGTTTCACCTACTCGGGCGTCATGTCGAGCATCCTCGTCACGACCCGACAGATGGTGTCCGCGAGACTCGGCGCACGCGCGATGAGCCTCACCTCGTTCTTCGGCTGGATGGGCATGGGGATGGGCGGCTTCGTTGGCGGACTGCTCTACGATCAGACTGGGGCGTATGGGTGGTCCTACGGCTGGGCCTCGGCTGCGGGAGTCATCAACCTGATCGTGCTTGGATGTTTCTGGATGCGCATTCAGTCACGCCGGAGTCACCCGACGCCGGTTACGCAGTCTCGGTAGGCGTCAGCACAGGGAGTGGACCCGCCGCGCATGCCGCCGTATCCGGACAGGTCTGACGGTGGCCCCCGTGCGGGGGTTTCGGCATGCTGGGGGTTCCCAACAGCAACGGAGCTGACATGGCCGGACGACACCGCATCGTGCAGGCAAACGGCGTGCGCCACCACCTCGTCGAGGAAGGTGAGGGCCCCCTCGTACTCATGGTCCACGGCTTTCCCGAGAGCTGGTACTCGTGGCGCTATCAACTCCCTGCCCTGGCCGCAGCCGGCTACCGGGCAGTCGCCATTGACGTGCGCGGCTACGGGCGGTCCTACAAGCCAAGCGCCGTCGACGGCTATCGCATGGTGAAACACGTCGGCGACATAGTGGATCTCGTGAGCGTGCTTGGAGCCGACCGCGCGGTGCTGGTCGGGCACGACTGGGGAGCGCCCATGGTCTGGAACTCCGCCCTGCTCCGCCCTGATCGTTTCGCGGGCGTGGCGGGCCTGTCGGTGCCGTACTCGGCACCGCGCCCGCTGACAGGGCCAAGTCCGACGGCCGGAATGCGCGCAGACGAATCGAGCGGCGAGTTCTACATCTCGTACTTCCAGGAGGTTGGCCGGGCCGAAACTGAAATCGAGCAGGACGTCCGGGACTGGCTGCTGGGTTTCTACTACTGCGCGTCCGGCGACGTGACAAACGGGCCAAACATCTCGCGCGTCGACCACGGCAAGCAGCTTCGCGACAAGTTCGTGTACCCGGACACGCTTCCCTCCTGGCTGACCGAAGCCGACCTCGACGTCTACGCGGGCGAGTTCGAACACAGCGGATTCTTCGGCGGTCTGTCGCGGTATCGAAACGTCGACCGCGACTGGGAAGACCTTGCCCCCTGGGCAGGCAGGCCAATCGAGATTCCCTCCATGTTCGTTGGCGGTTCGAAGGACGGACCCACCGTGTGGGGTGGTCCCGCGATCAACCGATTTCCGGAGACGCTGCCCGCTCTCTACAAGAGTGAGATCATCGAAGGCAGCGGTCACTGGATTCAGCAGGAACGGGCTGATGAGACCAACGCCCTCCTGATCGAGTTCCTGGATCAACTGGAGCTTGGGCGATGAGCCTGCCACGCGAGATTGCGCTGACCCCGGAGCAGATCGACACGCTCATGCTGGAGACGTGGAACATCCGGATTGCGACCCACGGCCCGGGCGACGATATCAACCTGACACCCATGTGGTTCGGCTGGGCGGGCGGCAAGGTCTACATCACGGCGCGGGGCCAGAAGATTGCGAATCTCCGGCGCAATCCAAACTGCACATTGCTGCTCGACCGCAACGAGCGTTTCCCCGAACTGCAGGGGATCATGATGCGGGGCCACGGCGACGTGCTGGAGACTGCCGAAGCCGAAGCCGCCGACCCGCACCTCGCGGAAGTCCGCGTTCAGATGGGGCGCAAGTACAACGGCGGTCACGCAGACCCTGTGGACGACCCACCGCCCAACGGGGCAACCGCGCGTGGCCGTAACCGCCGCTGGATCGTCTTCACGCCGAGGCGGACGATCACCTGGGACAACTTCAAGCTTTGACTGTCACCTCGGGTACAATCCCGCACTGCGGCCGGCACGTGCGGCGTGAGGAGCTGGCCCACCCACGGTCTGCGTTCTGACGAACGTCCGCCGAGAACCCGCCCGTCCACCGCGCGACGAGCAGGGCCTGAAGGTCCCCGAGTTCGTCCGGCGACTCGTGCATGAAGCCTCCGTCCCTGCCGCCCAGGTGCCTCTGCCTCACTCCCTGCAGAACTGGGCGATGCTCGCCGCGGTGTCGCGGCTGATTTCCGGGCAGACCATCGGGAAGATCTCAGTCCCGTGAATCGTGCCCATGACCTGACGACACCGCGCCGCAACCCCGTTCGCGAGCAGCCTCTGGTAGAAGACGATCCCTTCGTCCCGCAGCGGGTCGAACTCGTTGACGCTGATCATCGTCGGCGGCAGACCTTTGACATCGTCGTCGGTCGCAAAGAACGGCCAGGCAAGCGGATTCTTCGCTTCCACTTCCGCGATGCCGTACGCGACCGCGCCACGATTGTTGTGCAGATCGAGCAGGATGCCGTTGTTCTCTTCCGACGACGGGCAGTCCGGGTGTGGCCAGTACCCGGCGATGTACGGGCAGAGGGCATAGAGCCCTTTGATCAAACCGATATCGCCGTCTTTCAGCAGCTTGAGCCCGGTCGCGAGCGTCAGGTTGCCGCCACCACTTTCGCCGGCCACAACGATGCGGTCGGGATCGATGCCCAGCGCGGCGTGAGACTCCGCCACCCACTTCACACCGGAGACGCAGTCATTCAGTCCCCCGGGGAACGGCACAATCTCGGGCGCCGAGGACGGCGTCAGACAGTTGCGGAAGTCGACCATGGCCACCGCGAGACCCTGGGCCGCGATGATCTTGCCCCACGCGCGGTAGTTGCCGAGGAAACACGACATCGACTGCATGCCGCCGCCGTGGATGTAGTACACGCACGGCACCACGTCGTCGTTGTCCGGGCGGATGAACTGCACCTGGATCGAGTTACCGTCGGGTGACGAGGTAAACGTCTCGGTCCGCATGGTCAGTCCCGCCATCGGGGCAATCGTCTCGTTGTCGGCCGCTTCGAACATCGCCGTCATCCCCTCCATGCGCGCCAGCGCTTCTTCGGAGTTTGCTTCGGCGACCAGCGTGTCCCGGTCGGTCGCGTCTTCCTGCGGGCCGGCGAGCGGCATCGCGCCAAACAGTGCGCGGATGCGTGGGTCAATACGGGGATCGTTGATGTCGGGCATTGCCATGCACTCCTGGCCGATGTTTTCGTTCGTATGTTCGGGCCGACATGCTATCAGGCTGACGGCCCGGGAGATCTGCCCGATCAGGCTTGCATGTCGACCCGTGACTCGTAGCCGAGACCCGGCTGGGCACCGTCACCCCCGCCCTCCTGCATCAGGCGCAGATAGGCGAGCGGATCCTGCAGGTCGCAGCCGCCGAGTCCCATCGCGCTCCGGTGATACCCGAGGTCGGCCTGCAACTCCGGCGACATCGACAACACACGCTCACGCGGGATCGACAGGTACTGGTTGAACTGCGTGCGCAGCCAACCGCGGGTGTAATTGAGGGTCAGCGTGCGCCTGCTGCGCCGGGTCGTATTGCCGCCGCCGCCATGGAGCACCGCACCGTCCCAGACCAGCACCGAACCCGCCGGCATTGAGCAGCGCATGATGTCTGACTCCCCGGGCTGCCGTTCAGCCACCCAGCAGTTGGACCCGGGCACGATCTGCGTGCCGCCGTTCTCGGGCGCGAAGTCGTCAAGCGCAATGGCCGCCGTGACAACAAGCGGAATCCGGGGGCGGGGAAAGTGCGCGAAGAAGCCGTCGTCCCGATGCAGGCCCTGTGGGCTGCAGCCAGGGTCGGGCGACATCGCCACAGCGCCCGCGTTCATGATGAAGTCGATGCCGAGGATGCCCGCAACGAGTGCGCGCAGGCGCGGCAGGGTCGCGATCGCGTCGATGCCGTCGGTCTTGGCGAGCACGTTCTGCACGTGGACCGTCTGTTTGGTGCCCCGTTCGATGTGCTCCGGGCTTGCGAAGATCTTCCGCACGCCGTCGTACATGGGCTCGAGGACCTGTCTCGCATGGTCCACCTGCGCGTCGTCGAGCAGGCCTTCGACAATCACGTAGCCCCGTTCGTGCAGTTGCGTCACGAGCGCCTCGATCTCGTCGGCATCCACCTGGTGCATGAGATCCCGGTACGCGCGCGCAACGGGCGTCTCCGGCTCATCGGTCCCGGCCGCCTTGCGCAGCGCCACCAGCCGTTCCGCCAGTTCCCGATCGCGCGTGCGCTGGTTCAGGGCGAACTCCGCCGCATCGAAGTCGGCATTCATCGCTTCGGTTTCGATGTTCATTGCTGAAGTGTACCCCGTGCGGTGCCGACCGGGACTGCGCTACGCTTGGGGTCGATCCACCATCGGCGGGCACCACGCGTGATACCGGACGGCACACAGTTCAGATTTGGCGAGCACGTCTTCACGTTTGGCAAGGACGTCATGGAACTTCGGGACTCGTCCGCGCTGCGGGACGATCCAACCGCACTCCGCGCACGGCTTGCTGAAGACGGGTACCTCTTCATCCGTGGGTTCCACCCCCGCGAAGATGCCGAGCGCGCCGCGAATTTCACGCTGGCGGCGATCGCGGACCGTGGCGGGCTTGCGCCGGGTACGCCGAAGGCGCAAGGGCGCGTCGGGCCGGACAACCGGAACTTCCCGTTCTTCCGCGTGCTCGACGTGTCGCACGACCGGCATATCCTCGACGTCGTCGATAGTCACACCACGTTCGATTTCTACGCACGGATGTTCGGGAAGCCTGCGCTGACCTTCGACAAACGCTGGCTGCGCTGCATGGCAACGGGCGGCCACAACCACTTTCACTACGACAACGTCTATGTGGGCCGCGGCACGCCGAACCGGCTCACCATGTGGTCAGCCCTGACCGACACGGACCTCGACGAAGGACCGCTCGTCATTTGCCTCGGCTCCCATCGCCACGAGCGGCTTATCGCCACCTATGGGCAAACCGACATGGATCGCGACCTGACCGAAGCGGTCTTCAGTTCGGACCCACGCGAACTCGTGGATGACTTCGGCTTTACCCTCGGCACGGCGCACTTCGAACCGGGCGATGCGATCATCTTCGGCATGTTTATGATGCACTCGTCAGCGCCGAATCTGTCCGACCGATATCGGATCAGTATCGACACGCGATACCAGCCCGCGGACGAGGAGAAGGACGAGCGGTTTTTCTTCCGTGAGAACGGCCGCTGGCTCGGCAACTTCCACAACAAAGATGCGACCTACACGCCGATGACCGAACTGCGGCGGCGCTGGTCAATCTGAACGAAACACAAGAACAGACGACGAGGAACATCACGCATGGACCAGTTCGAAGGTAAAACCGCCGTCGTGACCGGCGCGGCGAGCGGCATTGGCCTTGGCATGACCGAGGCGCTGACCGCACGGGGCATGAAGGTCGTCATGGCGGACGTGCAGCAGGCTTCACTCGAAGCTGAAGCCGAACGCCTGACCCGGGAAAACAAGGACGTCCTGCCGAGGCTTGCGGATGTCAGCAAACAGGAAGACGTGGACGCGCTGCTGGCCGCCGCCACGGACGCCTTCGGCCCGGTCCACGTGCTCTGCAACAATGCGGGCGTGGGCGGCGCCCCGGGGCCCATCTGGGCAACTCCACCCGACGCCTGGGACTGGGTGATGGGGATCAACCTGAACGGGGTCATGCACGGATTGCGCGCCTTCGTGCCGCACATGCTCGATCACGGCGAGCCGTCCCACATTGTCAACACGTCATCCATCGCCGGCCTCATGACGGGCGGCGGCAACGTCTATGGCGTCTCGAAACACGCAGTGACACGTATCTCGGAAGGGCTCTACTTCGATCTCGCGGAACGCAACGCAAACATCGGGGTGACCTGCCTATGCCCGGGCATCATCAACACGAACATCGTCGGCTCGAGCCTGCGCCCGCCCGGGGCACCGCCGCGGGAAGCTCCATCGGACCCCGCCGTGGCCGAGCGGATGGCGTCATTCCGCCGGTATTTCGCGGAACAGGGCATGGACCCGCGGGTGGTCGGCGAACTGGTCGCGAACGCCATCCGGGACAACGCGTTCTACCTTTTCACGCAGGATGAGTTCGCCGCGGGAATCAAGAGCCGGTTCGATCAGATCAACGCGGTCGCCAATCCCGTCCTGCCGCCGCCACTCCCCGAGACGCTCGCCAACGACCCGAAGGTGTAGACGGCGGCTGCTTTCCAGGGTGTCAGGACGGCGGCACGGCTTCCATGAGCTTCGCCAGCATGCCGTGGAACTTCGCGGTGCTGGCGGGGAATCCACCATAGTGCCCGAGGCGGACGACGCACAGGTCGTGTGACGGGATCATCAGCGTACGCTGATCGCCCGCGCCGCCCATGTAGTAGGCGTCCTTCGGCACCGGCAGGTGGCCGTCACCGTTGATCCAGAAGAACCCGCCGTAGATGGGCCGCTTGTCCGCCACCCAGCCGGGCGCCAGCGTTGCGACGAACCCGGCAAACCCTTCAGGCAGCAGGCGCTCGCCGTTCCACACGCCGTCCTGCAGGTAGAGGTTCCCCAGCTTCGCCCAGTCCCGCGCGGTTGCGAACTCGTAACCCTGGGTCAGGAACGTGCCGTAGGGGTCCGTTTCGATCGTGAACGACGTGATCCCCAGCGGATCGAACAGCGCCCGCTGCGGGAACGCGTGATACGCGGCGAGATCGTCCTCACCTTCCGTTGCGAGACGGACCAGGAGATTACCGAGCACGGGATCACAGTTCCGGTAGCGGCCGACAGTGCCCGGCTTCCACTGCTGCGGCAAAGCGGCCGTGAATGCAGCCGCGTCGATGCCACCCGTGTAGACATACAGGTGGTCCGGGTAGCCGATCGACGGGTCGTAGTCCGGGTCCTGCATGGCGCGAAAACGCAGCCCGCTCGACATATTCAGGATGTCGCGGATCCGGATGCCCGCACGCGGGTCGCCCGGCGCTTGCCAGGCGGGAATCGGTGCCGGTTGATCGAGTTCGTACACATCCTGGTGAATGAGGCGTCCGACCATTGTCGCGGTGACGCTCTTGCCCATTGACCACGACTCGAGCGGCGTACCAACAGTGATGCCATCCCGATAGCGTTCGGCAATGACGCGCCCCTTGTGAGTCACAAGGCACGCGGCCGTCATGACCGACTCATCGAACATGATGTCGAGCGCATCGGCCAGCAGGCTTCCGTCTACCCCGTCCGGCGCATCGATCCCCACCGGGTCATCGCTCCACACGCAATCCTGCTGCTCTGCCGGATCGGGCTCGACCACGCTCGGTTCGAAAAACACGCCGGTCTCCCCCAACGGGATGGTGATGGCGCCCTGGCTGCCAAAAAAACGCGCGGTCCGGGTCACGCCATTGTCCAGGACGACGTTGATCTCCCGGGCGCCCTCGTCTGCCGAGACGTCCGTCGCGTGGACCCGGTCGGCGAACGGTGCGGTAAAGAAGCCGGTGTTCTGCAGAGCAAAGTCGAGCGGCAGTCCGGACAAAAAGACGTTCGACGCCATGGTCTTGGCGAGACCCGCGCCGAAGTGACTGACGGGGTCACCGGGGGGCGGGGTGAACGCGCCGCCGAGATCAAGCTCCTGGCCGCGTTTGATGGTGTAGGGGAGATCGAGCCCGCGTGCGGACTGGGCACCCTGGTCAGCCGGTTGATCCGGCGTGTTCTCAGCCATTGCGCCTCCTCAGGCTTTGCGCTTCGCGTACTGGATCAGGGCTCGCAGGTAGCCCAGCGTATACGCCTCGTTGATCAGAATCTGTGCGTCATCACCCGGCACGTGGTCGGGCACGATCATGCCCTCGAAGCCCACCTCCACCAGCACGTCCATAACCTCATGCAGGTCGAGGTAACCGGCGTCCGGGAAGGTCTCCGCGAAGTTCGGCAGCGGCGCTGTGATATTGCGGAGATGCACCTGATGGATCTGCCCCCGCGCACCAAACTCGCGCAGCGCACCCGGCACGTCTTCACCTGTGCCATCCGACCCGGCCATCTCGGCCCAGGTCCCGACACAAAAGAGAATCCCGGACGTCGGTGACTGACCTGCGCGCGCCATGGCCCTGCGCACGGCATCCGTCGACTTGAAGAGCCTCGGCACCCCCTGGTGGTCAATCGGCGGGTCGTTCGGATGGAGCTGCAGCGCAACGCCTGCCTGCTCGGCCACCGGCAGCACTTCATCGATGAAGCGCTCGTAGTTGGCCCAAAGCTCGTCCTCTGTGAAGTCCCGTTCGTAAACGCGGGGGGCCGCACCGGCCAATTCCGTCGAGAATCCCCGGGTTGGCACCCCTCGCGTCTCGTCGCGATGCGTCTCATACATGCCGCCCGTATGCCAGGCATAGGTCGTATGGGGAATGCCAAGCTCCCCTAGATCGACGAGAAACCGCTTGAACCGATCGACGTCCACGTCGCGCTCGGGTCGCCCGAGGACTGCGGTCTGTGAGTTGTAGAGGTCGTCCAGCATGATCTCGTGCAGTTCGAGACCACTGCCGCCGACCGTCTCGACGATGGACTCCAGCCTCTCCCGCGTTGCTTCGGCACTGAACAGCCGTACCTCGATCGCTTCCACGCCAAGGCCGAGAAGAAAGTCGAAGCGCTCGGAGTTGAGATCGTCCGGTCGCTGGTGTGATACACCCAGTTTCACGCGTGTGCCCCGCCGCCAAATTGATTCCGATTACACCAGCTTTGCACCTTCCCCGCTTGCCCCTTCCCCGTCCGGCTTTCCACCGTTGCCGCTTTGCACCGGAGTCCGGATCGCGTGCATGCTGCACAGCAGCCCTCTGAGTGAGACCGCGCATGGTTCGACCGACAGCTCAACCCTCCTTGTCCCTTCTGCTGACGACACTACTCATTTCAGTGCT
>MDTE01036075.1_pt1 | contig 10227 bp, 9 predicted proteins | sample 811231 | NCBI WGS metagenome assembly MDTE01 (sample SAMN05326651, study PRJNA326480) | marine metagenome | isolation source: seawater | place: Indian Ocean: Red Sea | collected 2010 | reverse complement strand
TATATATTGGTTGATGGAGGTTCATATTCATCTGTTGCTGCAATCAGTAAAACATTGCCGTTACCAAATAATAAATTTGATATAATTGCTGCACACGCATTGGCTGGACAATATTTAGGTATGAAACTTATTTATCTAGAAGCTGGAAGTGGTTCAAGTGTATCTATTAATCCGAAATTAATATCATTTCTTAAAACAAAATTAAATATACCAATAATTATTGGTGGAGGGATTAAGGACAAAATACAAGTATCAAAATTAGTAGAATCGGGAGCTAAATTATTTGTTATAGGTACTGCTATTGAAACAAAAGGTAATCAAAAAAAACTTATAGAAATAAATCAGGTAATTCATGGAAAAAGTTAAACAAATAAATGATAATAAATTAGATAATTACGCAAAAAAATATCTTATTCACCTACAATTTGAAAGAAGACTTTCAAAAAATACGATAGAATCATATTGGAGCGATTTAAAAAGATATATCAACTATTTAAATGATATTTTTAATATAAACAATCCAAAAAAAATTAGGATTAAACATATAAAGGAATTTGCAAATTTACTTAATACAATTCCCATTATTAAGTCTGGAAATTCTGGAGTATCATCTAATACATTACATAGATCGTTTTCATCTATTCGAGGTTTTCATAAATATTTACTCAATGAAAAATTTACAGATAATGATCCAACTTTATATTTAGAGTCTCCTAGCACTGATAGAAAATTGCCTATTATTTTATCAGTTGAAGAAATCGATAATATAATATCTTCAGTTAGTCCAGAAAGTAAAACCTGTTTAAGAGATAAAGCTTTAGTTAGTATTATGTATGCTACTGGATTGAGAGTGAGTGAAGTAGTTGATTTGAAACTAACAAACATTAATTGGGATGAAAATATTTTAAGAATTATAGGCAAAGGTAACAAAGAAAGAATAGTACCAATTGGTAATAGATCATACCAATTATTAAAAAAATATGTTGATTTGGATAGACCAAGATTAGCTAGAAAATCAAATAGTGAAAGTTATCTTTTCCTTAATAATCGTGGACGACCAACAACCAGAATGACTGTATGGAATATCTTGAGCAAGCATATTAAAGCTGCAGGTATAAATAAACGCGTAAGTCCTCATACATTAAGACATAGTTTTGCCACTCATTTAATTGAAGGTGGCGCAAATCTTAGAGCAGTTCAAGAAATGCTTGGTCATGCTGACATATCTACTACTCAAATATATACACATCTTGACTCTTCTTATTTAAAAGAAGTACACAAACAGTTTCATCCTAGGTCCTAATGCTTACAAGAGGGATACCAATTGAACAAATAATAATACTTATACCAGTATTATTGTTTTCCTTATGTTTTCATGAATTTTCTCATGCATATGCTGCTTTTAAGCTTGGTGATAATACTTCAGAAAGATTAGGTCGATTAAATCTATCTCCGTTAAGTCATTTAGATCCATGGGGAACTTTAATGCTTTTATTTGTTGGTTTTGGGTGGGCTAAACCAGTGCCTGTAAATCCTTTTAACTTGAAAAATCCAAAGAAAGATTTAATGATCATAGCAGCTGCAGGCCCATTATCAAATCTTTTTTTAGCATTTATTGCAAGTATGATACTTAGATTTATTAATCATAGTATCATACAATCTAATAATGAAGTCTTCTTTATATTTATATTTATTAATATTACTCTTGCAATATTTAATTTAATACCGATTAGACCTTTAGATGGTTCTCAAATTTTATCAGGTTTTTTACCTCAAAATAATAACATTGTTAAAACTATAGAGCATTATGGTCCTAATATACTAATTGGTTTAATAATTTTTGGAATAGTAACAAATATTCCAATAATTTTTACAATAATGTCTCCTTTCATTAACTTTTTTATATATCTATTCCTGGGTATACATGTTTAAAATAGATAAAAAGAGAAGTAAATCATCAACAATTAACATAATTAGAAATATTGTATTGTTGTTTTTAATTACTATAATATTATTTTACACTAAAAGTATAGGTATGTAATGAAACAAATAATTGAATGTGTACCAAACATAAGTGAAGGAAGAAACCAATCTATAATTAATAATATTGTTTCGTCTTCAAATAATATTGAAAATGCAAAGATTGTTGATGTTGATTCAGGATATGATACAAATAGAACTGTCATCACTATAGTAGGTGAACCAGAAGCAGTACTTAAATGCGCATATAATATTATAAATAAATCTTTAGAATTAATCAATTTAAACAAACATATAGGTACACATGCTAGAATGGGAGCTACTGATGTATGCCCTATAATACCCATAGAAAATATATCAATGGATGAATGCATTGAATTATCTAAAAAGCTTGCTAAGGATGTTGCAGAAAAATTAAATCTACCTGTATATCTTTATGAAAAATCAGCTTTATCTAAAGAAAGAATTAATCTTGCTAATATTAGAAAAGGTGAATTTGAATTAATGCATGCAAAGATTAAAGAAAAAAAATGGAAACCTGATTATGGGAAAGCTTCAATACATCCTACGGGCGGTGTTATTGCAATTGGTGCGAGAAATTTTCTTGTGGCTTATAATATAAATTTAAATACAATGGATAAAAAAATTGCATCAGATATTGCATTAGATATTAGAGAAGCTGGGCGTGCAAAAAGAGATGAAAATGGAAAAATTATTCGTGATAAAAACGGTAAAATGGTTAAAGTTCCTGGAACTCTAAAAGAAACTAAGGCTGTTGGTTGGTTTTTAGATGAACATAAAATATCGCAAGTTTCAATGAATTTAGTTAATATCGAAGTTACATCTATACATATGGCTTTTGAAGAAGTAAGAGAGCAAGCAAGAAAAAGAGGGGTCAGAGTTACAGGTAGTGAAATTGTAGGATTGGTTCCAAAAGATGCAATAATTAAAGCTGGCAATTTTTATTTAAATAAACAAAAACGGACAAAAGGTATCCCTGAAGATGATATAATAAAAGTAGCAATAATGTCTCTTGGCTTAAATGATATATCAAATTTTGATATGGAAGAAAAAATTATTGAAAGATTGATTTACAAAAATAAAGACTTACTTTCAAATATGAAAATAAATCATTTTATAGATTTACTATCTTCAAATTCTCCGGCTCCTGGTGGCGGAAGTGTTGCAGCATTAGTTGGTTCAATATCATCAGCATTAAATTCTATGGTTGCATCTCTAACTGTTCATAATAAAAAGTATATTTCTGTAAGTGATCAAATGGAAGAATTAGGAATTAAATCACAATTACTTAAAGATAAATTAAAAAAACTAATTGATGAAGATACAGATTCATTCGATAAAATAATGGATGCGTTTAGATTACCCAAAAAAACAAAAGAAGAAATTTCTTTTAGAGAGCAAAAAATACAACAAGCTACAATAGGTGCAACTGAAGTACCTTACAAAACATCATTAATAATAATTGATGTTATAGAAATTTCAATTTCTGTTATGAAATTTGGAAACAAAAATTCTTTTTCTGATGGTGCTGTTGCTGCAGAATTAGGAATAGCTTCTGTAAAGAGTGCAATTATGAACGTTAAAATAAATCTCAATGATATTAAAGATAAAAAATATATTAATTTGATGAACGAAAAAATATCTTCATTAAATGAAAAATTACAAAGTTTAACTACCAAAATTTCTGCACTCATAAATCAATCTTTATGAATAATATCATTAATGTTTTACCCTCAAAACTTGTAGATCAGATTGCTGCCGGTGAAGTAATAGAAAGACCAGCTTCTGTAGTTAAGGAATTAGTCGAAAATTCTATTGATGCTCAGGCTAATGAAATAAAAATAATAGTTGAAGATGGTGGTAAAACTTTAATACAAATAATAGATAATGGAATCGGAATGTCTAGAGATGATATCATTTTATCATTTAAAAGACATGCTACTAGCAAGCTAAAAGAACATTCAGACCTTGAGTCTATAAACTCAATGGGTTTTAGGGGTGAAGCTTTACCAAGTATAGCATCAGTTTCACAAGTAGATATATTATCAAGAACTAAAAATGAAACTTCTGGCTATCGATACACAATCATTGGGGGAACAGAAAAAAAAATAGAATCAATTTCAACATTTATTGGAACATCAATTACCATAAAAAATTTATTCTTTAATACTCCTGCAAGAAAAAAATTTTTAAAAACATCGAATTCTGAATACAGGCAAATAACCCAGATAATAAGAGTATTTTTATTATCTCATCCAAACATATCATTCAAATTTATACATAATGGTAAGACTTTATATGATTTGCGATCAAAAGAATTAAAAAATAGATTATTAAATATATATGGTCAATCGATCGATAATTCTTTAATAAAAGTTAATTTTAAAAATGATTATTTAAAAATCAATGGTTTTATTGGTAATTTAAATTTGGTCAGAAAAAGACCATCTAATCAATTTCTTTATCTAAATAAAAGATACATAAAAGATCGTTTATTAGCATCAGCTATTAACAAAGGATATGTAAATTTACTAGAAAGAGGAGAATTTCCTTTCTACGTGTTATATATTAATATAAATCCGAAACACGTTGATTTTAATGTTCATCCAACTAAAAAAGAAGTTCGTTTTGAAAATGAATGGAAAGTATATGAATTGCTTAAAGAAACTGTAGCAAATCATTTATCAAATATTAATGAAACATTGCCAAATTTTTCTAAAGCTCATCCTATTTCGTCAGGACCATCATTTTTTAAAAATGATCAATTCAAAAGTAATACGACACAAGAATTTTACAATTTTGATTCAAAATCAGTAAATATAAATGAAATATTAAATGAGAACGAAATTACAGATGACAAAGTTAAAAGAAATTTTGATACCATGTTTGAAAAAACCCAAAATGAACTTTTTAACATAAACGGAGACATATGGCAAGTCGCAAATAAATACCTTATTACCGAAGTCTCTGATGGTTTAATTATTATCGACCAACATGTAGCTCATGAAAGAATTTTGTTTGAAGAGGCTCTTGTTGCTTTAGAAGGAGATGGTTTAACATCACAGACTGTTTTATTTCCTGAAACGATACAATTTCAACCTGATGAATATAATTCTTTTTTGAATATTTTAAAGCATTTTGAAAAGATAGGATTTAAAATTAGAGATTTTGGGAAAAATACAATTATTGTAGATGGATTACCATCAAGTATTCCTTTAGGTAATGAAAGTAATTTGCTAAAAAATATACTAGATGAATATATGAAATACAAAGATAATGATACATCTTTCATTCATAATATTGCAGCATCCTATGCTTGTAAAGGTGCAATAAAAGCTGGAGATGCTTTAAATCAAGAAGAAATGCTTTCATTAATTAATAAATTATTTTCAACAAACAATCCCTATTATTGTCCACATGGGAGACCAATAATAGTTCGTATGTCAGAGCATGAATTAGATAAAAGATTTGAAAGGAAGTAAAAAATGAATTCTTTTAAAAAATATATAGTAACTGGCCTTCTAGCCATATTGCCTGCAGCATTCACTTGGATTATAATAGTTTATTTATACAATATATTCACCAGTCCTGGTTCTTATGTAGTTTCAATTGTTTATAATTTTTTATATGGAAATCAATTTGAAATAAATGATTATTTAATAAACTTCCTCAGTTTTTTATTTACATTATTTTTTATATATATATTTGGTTTTGTTACTAATAGATTTATTGGTAAATCAATAATGTCATTATTTGATAGATTAGTTTTAAAAATTCCTGTAGCAAAAACTATATATAAAACTATTAAACAACTTACTAATTCAATAGCTGATACACAAGCTAATGCCTTTGAAAAAGTTGTATCAATTGAATATCCAAAAAAAGGAATATGGACAATTGCAATGGTAACTGGTCAATCTATTGATAAAAATAACATTGAATACTATCATCTATTTTTACCAACAACACCTAACCCAACCTCAGGATTTATGCTCATAGTTAAGAAAAGTGATGTCATTGAATCAAAAATGAATGTTGAAGAAGGTTTGAAAACTATTATTTCTGGCGGTATGGTAGCCCCAGAAATTAATGATTTATAAAATGTCAATAATAAAATCAAATATAAAATTAGGTAATAAATTCTTTAAATATAGAACTTACATACCGTTTTTATTTATTGTACCTCTCTTAACAATATCTTACATAACGCCTCAATTTTTTTTTACAACGGATAATAATTGGTTATTGTTATGTTTTTTTGTCACTTGTATTGGACAATGTATAAGAATGTTTACTCTTGGGTACACTCCAAAAGGTACATCAGGAAGAAACACTGGTAGACAACTTGCAAATTCACTAAATACAAAAGGTATATATTCTACTGTCAGACATCCACTATATCTTGGTAATTATTTAATATGGCTTGGATTATTATTGTTTTTTTACAATATTCATGCGACTATATACATAACTTTTTGTTTTTATTTTTATTATTATAAAATCATGCTCGCAGAAGAAGATTTTTTAATTAAAAAATTTAAAAATGAATATGTGGATTGGGCATCTAAAGTTCCAACTTTTTTACCAAACATATTTATATATGAAAAAACAAAATCAAAGTTTAATTTAAAGAAAGTATTATTCAGAGAATATTTAAATATTTCTGCAATTTTTACTTCATATGTTCTAATATCTGTATACACTCATCATATGACAAAAAAAGAAAACTTTATATATTCGAATTTAAATTATGTGATTTTATTTATTTTATTATTTTTTATCATTGTAAGATTTTTTAAAAAATTTAAGTGATAAAATTAATTTATAGATATCAAATATGTGTTTTAAAAAAATAGCTATTAATACATCATACAAGGGTGGAACATCAGGATAACTATAGTTCCATATTATGACTAATATTATCCATATAAAATATTTTTTTATCAATATATATTAGCTAAAAGATTACTTATTTCTTCTGTAGATTTAACTTTCATAAACTTACGTCGAAGCTTAGATGCTCCTGAAAATCCCTTAAGATACCAATTAAAATGTTTTTTTGTATAGTTAATACATACCTGTTCGTTTTTATCTTCAAGCAAAAGACTAAAATGTTCTTTGCATATGTTAATTCTATCTGATACAGTAACTGGTTTATCTTCAAGTCCATATAATTTATTAAAAATTGATTCTAAAATCCATGGATTGCCCAATACGGCCCTTGCAACCATAATAGCATCACAATTTGTTTCATTAAACATTTTAATTGCATCCTCTGGATCCTTAATATCACCATTACCAATAACTGGTATATTTACTGTTTCTTTTAATTCTCTAATTAATTCCCAATCAGCATTTCCTTTGAAAGATTGTGACCTAGTTCTAGGGTGTAAGGTTATCGCTTGAACTCCTAAACTTTCAAGCATTAAACCAGCTTCAGTAGATATTATTGAGTTTGAGTCCCATCCAGCGCGCATTTTAACAGTTACAGGTATGTCTGATGAATTTTTTATTACTTCTTTAACAATATCTTTCATCAAATTTTTGTCTTTTAATGCACCAGAACCTGCACCTTTATTTGCAACTTTTGGAACAGGACAACCGAAGTTAATATCAATTATATCAGGATTAAATCGTTCTGAAATTAATTTAGCAGATTTTCCAATAATATCTGCTTCATCTCCAAAAATTTGAACACCTAGTGGCCTTTCAATATCAGAAAATTTGATCATATCAAGGGTTTTTTGATTCTCTCTAATTATACCATTCGCGCTCACAAACTCTGTATACATCATACCAGCGCCTTTTTTTTTGCATATTAATCTGAATGGTCTATCTGTTACTCCTGCCATAGGAGCTAAAAATATTGGATTATTTATTAATAGATTTCCAATTTTAAAACTATATTTCATTATATTTCCATTTTAACTAATTATTAACAATTTATAAAAAAAATAATTTGTAATTTATACCATAAAAAAAAGGTAAAAAATGAATTTCTTATTTGCACAACAACAAGTTGAGGGTGGATCTAGCATAGCAATGTTTCTGCCAATGGTTTTAATTTTTGCAGTATTTTATTTTTTAATTTGGAGACCTCAGGCAAATGAAAGAAATAAACATGCAGAAATGTTAAAAAAATTAAACAAAGGTGATAGAGTTTTAACAAGAGGTGGTATTCATGGTAAAATTGTTGATGTTCAGGGAAAGAATAAAAATCAATTAATTATTGAAATAGCAAACAATATTAACATAAAAGTTCATAGAGCCTTTATTTCTGGTACTCAAGATTCTTTTAAGTTGCCAACAGACCAGAATTAGCGATGAGAATTGTTTTATTTGGATCTTCAGATTTTTCTATACCAACATTAAGATATCTTCATAAATCAAATAATCAATTAGTAGCAGTTGTAACTCCTTTTGATAAACCAAAAGGTAGAGGTAAAAAACTTATTCCTTCAAATTTTAGTAAATGTGCTATAGATAAAAAATGCACCATAATAAGAATTAAAAATTTCAATGATTCAAACATTGAATCAGAACTAAAATTATTAAAAGCAGACATTTTTGTTGTTGTAGCTTTTCAAAAAATACCTGATAATATATTAAATATACCTAGAATTTGCTCTATGAATATACATCCATCATTATTACCAAAATATAGGGGGGCTGCTCCATTACAATGGGCTATTATGAATGGAGATAAAAAGATTGGTATAAGTATTATTAAATTATCATCAAAAATTGACGCTGGCAACATTCTAAAACAAAAAACAATTGATTTTAAAGATGAAGAAAATTTTGGAGATTTGCACGATAAAACATCAAAAATTGGTGCTGAACTTTTAATAGAAACAATAGATATTTTTAAAATCAATACCTTATATCAAGGTTTAGAACAAGATAATAAATTAGTAACTCTTGCAAGAAAGCTTAAAAAAACAGATTATTTAATCAATTGGTACGAAACTAGTACAAAGATTAAAAATAAAATTAGAGCTTTCTCGCCTTATCCTGGTTCATACACTATATTAGATAACAAAAGATTTAAAATATTTGAAGTCGAATATTACGACTTTGAGATAGATTTAATTACTCCTGGAAGTTTTCTAATAAAAGATGATAGATTAATAGTAAAAACAAAAGATTCTTTTTTATCAATCTTGCAAGTTCAAATGGAAGGAAAAAATAAATTAGCTATTAAAGATTTTTTGTCAGGTTTTAAATTTTCCGAATATAAGTTTGCATAAAATTAATGTACAAAATTATAGAGAAATTTCTCTTGCAATATTGATTCATAATCACAAAAATAATACAAGGCTTTATGAATCAATAGAATATTTTTTTTCCAAATTAAATTTAGATAAATCAATCAAAAAAACATCGACTTATTTAGTTCAAGGCACCATAAGAGAATTAAGTAGTTTAGATATTGTTTTTGAAGATCTCATAAAAAAATATCACAATTCTATACCAATAGAAATAAAATATATATTAAGACTAGGATATTATCAAATTAAAAATATGTCGTCACCCAACTATGCCATTGTTTCTTCGTATGTTGATATATCTAAAAAATACAATATGAAATTTCATAAATTGGTAAATGCAGTTTTAAGAAAATCTATTAATTATAAACTTAAATTTAAAAATCCAAATATTCACACAAAGTCAAAATTATTAAATCATCCAGATTGGTTATACAGGAAGTGGATAAATGATAATAGCGAGGAATATGCTGAAAAAATGGCTATTTGGAATAATACTATACCATTGATTTGGTTTAGAGTTAATGAATTAAGATACGATATCAAATCATTTATTACTTATTTGAAATTAAAGAATATATCTTTTAAACAATACAACTACAATAATATATATTTTAATATAAATCAATCTTCTTCATTAATTTACAGCGAATTATTTAAAGAAGGTAAAATCACAATACAAAATCCTTTTTCTGGATTTGTTTGTAATTTAATGGAACTTAAAGAAAATGATATAATTATAGATGCTTGCGCTGCTCCTGGAGGTAAAACATCATATTTAGGTGAACTCATGAAAAAAAATAGTGTACTATATGCGCATGATTTAAGTAATGATAGATTAAAACTATTAAAAAATACTTTATCAAGAATGAAATTAAATCATATAAATATTTCAAAAAAAGAAGTGACAATTGATAAATTAAATTTAGCAAATAAGATTTTATTAGATGTTCCTTGT